>PPYE01432713.1_pt1 | contig 33967 bp, 39 predicted proteins | sample 1559881 | NCBI WGS metagenome assembly PPYE01 (sample SAMN08240022, study PRJNA423297) | Human gut metagenome, whole genome shotgun sequencing project.
GCCCAGCACCACCAGGGAGTAGGCCCCCGCCAGCAGCTTGCAGGCCTCCTTCACGCCAGTGAGCAAATCCCCCAGCCGGATGGTCTTGTAGGCGATGAGGGAGGAGACCACCTCGCTGTCGCTGGTGGCGGAGAAGTCCAGCCCAAAGGGCGTCAGCTTCTCCCGGATTTCCTTGGCGTTCACCACGTTGCCGTTGTGGGCGGTGGCAATGCGCCCGGTGAGGAATTCCGTCACAAAGGGCTGTACGTTCCGCGCCGTGTTGGAGCCCGTGGTGGAGTACCGCGCGTGGCCGATGGCCTGCCGGGCCGGGGGCATCTTCTCCATCACCTGGGGCGGGAAGGCCTCCGTCACCAGGCCCACGTCCTTGTGGCAGACGATGGCGTTGCCCCGGGCTGCGGCAATGCCCGCGCCCTCCTGGCCCCGGTGCTGCATGGCCAGCAGCCCGTTGTAGCAGATGCCGGGCGCCTCCTCCTGGGCGTGTTTCTGTAAGCTGACGCCGAACACGGCGCACTCCTCGTGGAGCTTTTGGACTTCCGTCAAAACCATTCCCCTTCCTTTCCCGCAGCGAGAGGGCTGCCGCAGTGGCAACCCCCTCTTTTTTTATGGTATCATAGCGCTTCAGCCGTATTCCCGCAGGATTTCCTCCGCCACGGCCCGGCGGGTCTTGCGTTCCTCCATGGCCTGGCGCTCCATGTACTTGTGGGCGCTTTCCTCGTCCAGATGGAGGTACTCCACCAGCAGGCACTTCGCCCGGGAGACCACCCGCAATTCCTCCAGCTTTTGCCGGAGCTTCTCGTTCTCCGCCCGGTACCGCTCGGCCTTGGCCTGGCTGGCCAGCAGCAGCCCCACCGCCTGGGAGAACATTCCCCGGGAAAAGGGCCGCCCCAGCGTCAGCACCCCATAGGGGGATACCCGGGCGTTTACCTCCTCCCACTGGTCGCTTTTCACCGCCAGCAGCACCCCGGGGCCCTCCTCGGCGGCGTCCATGGCCAGCTGGTGGCCGAATTCATCGGGCAGGGGCGCGCTGACCACCACAGCGTCCCACGCCCCAGCGAGCAGCAGCCGCCTGGCCTCGCCGCCGCTGGCCGCGAAAGCCACCTCCCGGAAGCCCTCCTCCCCCAGGAGGCGCTCCCACTGGGCCCGGTTTTTCTCCCCGGGAAGGGCCACCAGCACCCGGCGGTCCGGGGCCGCGCCCTTAGCGCCCGGTGTAAGCACGGAGAATCTCCCTGGGCAGCAGCCCCTGCAGGAAGGCGCTCTCCTTGCACCGGGCCTTGGCCTCCCCCAGGGAGGCTGCCAAAGGCTGGCCGGTTTCCAGCCCGGCGGGGGAGAGGCCCCGCTGTACCCCATCCACCCCGGCATAAATCAGCAGGGAGAAGGCCAGGTAGGGGTTGGCGGCGCCGTCGGCGGCGGAGAGCTCCAGGCGGCCGTCGGCTTTGCGGCGCAGCAAGGCGCCCCGGCCCGTGTCCGCCCAGGAGACCGAGGCCGGCGCCCCAAAGGTGCCCAGCCGCTCGTAGGATTCCTCCCGAGGATTGAAGAACACCTGCATCTCCTGGAAGCGCTCCAGCACCCCAGCCAAAAAGGCGTCGGCGCAGCTTTCGCCCTGTTGGGTGGGCCGCATGGCAATGCGGAAGCCGTTGCCCGCCTGGTCCGGGATGGGCTTGGGGGAGAAGGCGGCCCACAGCCCGTTGCGGACGGCCATCATCTTCACCACCGAGCGGAAGGTGATGACGTTGTCCGCGCACTCCAAGGCCGGGCCGGGGGCAAAGTCAATGCGGTTCTGGCCCGGGCCGCTGATGTGCTGGGAGTACTGGGGCTCAATGCCCATGGCCTCCAAGGTCAGGCAGATGTCCCGGCGCACGTCCTCGCCCCGGTCCTCAGGGGCCTCGTCCAGAAAGCCCGCGCTGTCAAAGGGGATGTCCGTGGGCTCCCCCTCCTCGTCGGTGCGGAACAAGTAGAAATCGTTTTCCGCGCCAAAGTTCACCTTTACGCCCCGCTCCTTGGCGTAGGCCACCGCGTCCCGCAGGATTTTCCGACCGTCCTGGGCAAACTCCTGGCCTGTCTCGTCCTTGATGTGGCAGTAAAACCGGGCCACCCGCCCGTGGGAGGGCCGCCAGGGCAGCAGGGAGATGGTGTCCGTGTCAGGGAAGAGGAACAGCTCGCTGTCCCCCGGCTTGTAAAAGCCCTCAATGCGGGAGGCGTCCACCGCGATGCCCTGGGCAAAGGCCCGGGGCAGCACCGAGGGCAGCACCGAAATAATCTTCTGGCTGCCGAACACATCGCAAAAGGAGAACTTGATAAACTTCACGTCGTTGTCGTTGATAAACTCTTGTATGTCCGCTTCCGAGTAGCGCACACCACCGCCGCCTTTCCTGTGGGTTTCTTTCTTATAGTATACACTGGTTTCCCCGGCAATGCAAAGCACGGCTCACTCCCCGGCGTGGCGCACCCCTAAGACGCGCAGCTCCGCCTCGGTCAGGCCCACGCCCCGCAGCATCAGCCGGTTGCCCCGGGCCGCCTCGATGGAGTTGATGCCCATGCCGCCCATCATCTCCTTGATTTCGTGGGTCCAGGCGTTCACCAGGTTCACCAGGCGCTGGGTGCCGGTTTCCGGGTCCAGCCGCTCCACCAAATCGGGCCGCTGGGTGGCGATGCCCCAGTTACACTTGCCGCTGTGGCAGCTGCGGCACAGGTGGCAGCCCAAAGCCAGCAGCGCCGCCGTGCCGATGTACACCGCGTCCGCCCCCAGCAGGATGGCCTTCAGGGCGTCGGCGCTGGAGCGGATGGAACCGCCCACCACCAAAGACACGTTCTCCCGGATGCCCTCCTCCCGCAGCCGCTGGTCCACCGCGGCCAGGGCCAGCTCAATGGGGATGCCCACGTTGTCCCGGATGCGGGTGGGCGCCGCGCCGGTGCCGCCCCGGAAGCCGTCAATGGCGATGATGTCCGCGCCGCTGCGGGCAATGCCGCTGGCGATGGCCGCCACGTTGTGCACCGCGGCAACCTTTACCAGCACCGGCTTCTCATAGCGGGTGGCCTCTTTCAAGGAGAACACCAGCTGGCGCAAATCCTCAATGGAGTAGATGTCGTGGTGGGGGGCGGGGGAGATGGCGTCGGTGCCCTGGGGAATCATCCGGGTGCGGGACACGTCCCCCACGATTTTTGCCCCAGGCAGGTGGCCGCCAATGCCGGGCTTGGCCCCCTGGCCCATCTTGATTTCAATGGCCGCCCCGGCGCTGAGATAGTCCTTGTGCACCCCAAACCGCCCCGAGGCCACCTGCACAATGGTGTGTTCCCCGTATTGGTAGAAGTCCTGGTGCAGGCCGCCCTCGCCGGTGTTGTAGTAGATACCCAGCTGTTCCGCGGCCCGGGCCAGGCAGGCGTGGGCGTTGTAGCTGATGGAGCCGTAGCTCATGGCGGAAAACAGGATGGGGGTGGAGAGCTCCAGCTGGGGCGGCAGGTCGGGGACGATGTTCCCCGCGCTATCCCGGCGGATGTGGGTGGGCTTGCGGCCCAAAAAGGTCTTGGTCTCCATGGGCTCCCGCAGGGGGTCGATGGAGGGGTTCGTCACCTGGGAGGCGTTTATCAAGAGCTTATCCCAGTAGACGGGGTACGCCTGGGGGTTGCCCATGGAGGAGAGCAGCACGCCGCCGCTTTCCGCCTGGCGGTACACCTCTTGGATGGCCTGGCCGGACCAGTTGCCGTTCTCCCGGAAGGTGTGGTCCGTCTTGACGATTTTCAGCGCCCGGGTGGGGCATAGGGCCACGCACCGGTGGCAGTTGACGCACTGGCTCTCGTCGGCCACCATCTTTTTCAAAGCGGCGTCGTAGCGGTGCACGCCGTTGGCGCACTGGCGCTCGCACACCCGGCAGTTGGTGCACCGGTCCAGGTTGCGCACCACCTCATAGGGGGGATAAATCATGTTCAGCGCCATGCCCTCACCTCCTTTCCTCGGGCAGCGCGCCCTGGTTGACACGGTAGACCACCGGCTCCCCGCCCCGGGGGTAGTACAGGGTGTCCAGCTCCGGCTCTATGGCCCGGATGGCGCTCTCCTCGCTGGCGATGTACACGGTGTCGCCCCGCTCGCCCACCACCATGCTGCGCAGCTTCAATCTGTCGTTTAAAGCCAGTATGCCTCCGGTAAAGCCCACCAAAATGGAGAAGGGCCCGGTGATAAGCATCCCGCCAAAGGCCGCCCGCAGGTACGTCATGCGGGCCTTTTCCTTTTCCTCCATGCGGCCGATGGTGCTCCAGAAGGGCGCCGCGATGACGCTGGCCGCCTCCTCGTAGGAGAGCCCCCGCCGCCGCACCAGGAAGTCGATGATATAGGTGATGACTTCCGTGTCCGTCAGCAGGTTGCACTGGTAGCCGTACATCTCAATGGCCCGGCGGTTGGCGTCGTAGGAGGAGATTTCCCCGTTGTGCACCACGCTGCGGTCCAGCAGGGCAAAGGGATGGGCCCCGCCCCACCAGCCCGGGGTGTTGGTGGGATAGCGCCCGTGGGCCGTCCAGCAGTAGCCCTTGTAGTCCTCCAGGCGGTAAAATTCCCCCACGTCCTCGGGATAGCCCACCGCCTTGAACACGCCCATGTCCTTGCCGGAGGAGAAAATGTACGCCCCGTCAATCTGGGAGTTCACCCGGATGACGCACCGGGACACAAAGGTGTCCTCGTCCAGCTGGCTTTCGGCCAGCTTGGTGTGCAGGGGCTCCACAAAGTACCGCCAAATCAAGGGCTCATCCTTGATTTTCGGCGTTTTGCGGGTGGGGATTTTCGAGAGGTTCACCACGTCGAAGTGCTCGTTGATGAATGCCTCGCACACATCCTTGGCCTGCTTCCCCTGGTAAAACACGTGGAGGGCGTAAAGGTTCTTGTACTCCGGGTAGATGCCATAGGCCGCGAAGCCGCCGCCCAGACCGTTGGAGCGGTCGTGCATCAGGGCGATGGAGCGGATGATGTCCTCGCCGCTGCGGCGCTGGCCGCTTTTGGAAAAGATGGAGGATACCGCGCACCCCGCGGGGATGCGGGCGCCGTCCAAGCCTTCTCGCAGCATGTTCCTAACCTGCCTTTCTCTGCCGGGCGTTTCCCTCCTGGGTCCCGGCCTGCATTTTCCCATGCAATCCCCCTCCCTGGAAAATGCAGAGCGCAGCTTGCCGCCCTGCATCTCCCAGAAAAAAAGGGGGAATGAAAAAAACGCCCGGGCGCCACAGGATACACAAATCCCATGGGCCCAGACGCCTTTGTCTGTATGGAGAATTATAATACGAACCTGTGGCTTTGTCAACGGGGTTTTGCAATTTACCGTGATAAAACTTTCAAAACGGGCCTGTGTCCTGTTTGTGCCAGCCCCCTTTTCAAACCCGGGCAGTTCGTGGTATGATAGGGGAAATCACTTTGCAAAGGAGGGGCAGCTGTGCTTCACACCATCCTGTGGGACTGGAACGGCACGCTCTTAGACGACGTGGAGGTGGCCCTGGCCGCCATGAACGAGATGCTCGCCCGCCGAGGCCTGTCCCTTCTGGGGGGTCGGGAGCCTTACCGGGATATCTTCACCTTCCCTGTGCGGGCGTACTACACCGCCGCCGGGCTGGACTTGTCCGCCGAGCCCTTCGAATCCCTGGCCGTGGAGTGGACCGGCCTCTACCACCGCTTTTACCCACGCTGCGGCCTGTTCCCCGCGGCCCGGGGGGTGCTCCAGGCGGTGGGGGAAATGGGCCTGGAGCAGGCCATCGTCTCCGCCTCCCACCAGCAGGCGCTGGACAGCCAGGTGGAGGAGCAGGGCCTGGGCGGCTTTTTCCAGGCCCGGCTGGGCATCTCGGACATCTACGCCGGAAGCAAGGCGGGCCTGGCCCAGCGCTATCTGGAAAGCCAGGGCGTCCCGCCGGGGCAGGCCTTATTTGTAGGGGACACCCTCCACGACTGGGAGGTAGCCCAAGAGGCCGGCTGCCCCTGCGTGCTGCTGGCCCAGGGCCACCAAAGCCGCGCCCGCCTGGAAACCGCCGGCCTCCCCGTGCTGGAGAGCCTCGCCCAGGTGCCGGCGTTTTTGCGAGGCCTGCAAGCTTAACCCTCCGCCGGAAACAGAAAGGACGCGCCGCCCCAAAAGCCGCGCGTCCCGTAACAGCCAACGGGCTGCCGCATGTTGCGGCGGCTCTTTTTTATGCCTGTCTCAAGTGTTTCGATAAATATCAAACTAAATTTTGGCACCGCCGCACCTTTCTGCTATGCTAAAAATGTTTCGATAAATATCAAATTGGAATTGCAGAAAGGAGGCACAACAGTGAAATGGGAGATTTTGAAAAAGAAATGGAAGCGCTGGCGGCATGGCCGCGCCATCGCCCGGGCGCCCGCCTGGGACTGCCGGGAGGAACGGGCTTCCCGTACCCAGCGCCAAGCAGACCAGGCCAACGCCTGGAAAGCAATCCGGCGGGGAAGGAAAACACTTTGATAAATATCAAATTAAATCTTGACAAACCCCCGCCAAGCTGGTATGCTTAATCCAGTTCGATACATGCAAAAATAAATCTTGCGAAGGAAGGCGAACACGTTGAAAAAGGAGATTTGGCTCAACTATTTAGAAAGCCAGGTGGAGCGCTGCCGCCAGGAGGGGGAGGCCCTCTCCCAGGACTGCCGGGAGGATGAGGCCCGCCGGGCGAAAATCCAGGGGAATATCTTCCAGATTTGCGCCACGGTGTACCAGGCCCTGGAAGCCCACCTGCCGCCCCAGGAGCTGGAGGCCGCCTACCGCCGGAAGCTGGAAGTTTTGCCGGAGAATTGGCGGGCCGCCCGGGATATGGCCCAAGCCCACGGGGATATGGCCCGGGCCGCCGTGGAGGAGTGGAAGCTGGAAGCCTGGCAGCAGGCCTGGGACCAGCTGGGAAAGGAGGCGTAACCTATGACAGAGGAACAGGCGTTAAAACTATTTAAAGGCTTGGCGGACCGCTCCCGGCTGCAAATCCTCAAATCCCTGCTGGAGGAGGATATGTACGTGGAGCGCCTGGCCCAGCGGTTGGAGCTCACCCCGGCCACGGTGTCCTTCCATTTAAAGAAGCTGATGGACGCCGGGGCGGTCTCCTCCCGCCGGGAGCAGTACTACACCATGTACTCTATCAATAAAGAGGTGTTCCAGTGCCGCATTTTGGACATCCTGGGGGAGAAGTCCTCCGACGCCCAGCGCCAGCAGGAGCGGGAGGCCCGCTACCGCCAGCGGGTGCTGGACAGCTTTTTTGAGTACGGCCGGCTCAAGTCCATCCCTGCCCAGCGGAAGAAGGAGCGCATCTGCCTGGAGGAAATCGCCAAAGAGCTGGAGCTGGGCTGCCCCTATCCCGAGCGGGAGCTCAACCAGGTGCTGCTGCGCTTCCACAAGGACTACTGCACCCTGCGCCGGGACATGATTAGCGAGGGCATCCTCCGCCGGGAGGAGGGCCTTTACACCCGCCTTGTCTAGGGCGGGAAGAGGCCTTTGGAAAAATGAGAGAAACAGGGCTTGACAATCCAGCCTTAGGAAAGTATAATTATTTCTGTTGTACTGGTAATGCCTACGACGAAACAACCCCTGCCTTGTGGCGGATGGGAGGGATATACAAATGGCTGAGATCCGGCTCAAGGAAAACGAATCTCTGGACAGCGCGCTCCGTCGCTTTAAAAAGCAGTGTGCCAGAGCGGGCGTCATCCAAGAGGTCCGTAAGAGAGAGGCTTACGAAAAGCCCTCTGTCAAGCGTAAGAAGAAGTCAGAAGCAGCTCGCAAGCGCAAGTACAAATAAGCTGCTCACATTTTCCTTCGAAAGCGGGCAGTTTCTGCCCGCTTTTTTGTGTCTTAAAACTGTATGAGGAGAGGCCCAGATGCACATTTTTCAGCCCACCGCTGTGCGGGAGCGCGTTACAGAGATCACCCCTCAGTTCTTACAGAGCCTCGGGGTGCGCGCCCTGCTCTTAGATGTGGACAACACGTTGGCCACCTACACCTCCCACGCCCCTTCCCCGGGGGCCCTGGAGTGGGTGAAGGCCATGGGAGAAGCCGGTTTCCGGATGATTATCATCTCCAACAACTTTAAAGGCCGGGTGGGCTCCTTTGGGGCGGTGTTCGGCCTGGATACCTTAAGCTTCGCCTTAAAGCCCCTGCCGGTGGGGTACCTGCGGGCGGCCAAGCGGCTGCGGGTAAAGCCCCAGGAGTGCGTCATCATCGGGGACCAGATTTTCACCGACATCGTGGGGGCCAACCTGTGCGGGATGAAGTCTGTTTTGCTCAGCCCCATCGAGCCAGAGGAGGGCTTCACCTTCAAGGTCCGCAGGCATTTCGAGCGTGGCCTGCGGGAAAAGTTTTCTTCAAGAAAGGAAGTTTTGAAATGAAAAACCCTGTGGAACGCCTTGCCGATACCTTGATCCACGGCGACAGCCAAAAGGCCGCCCTGGTTTTTTCCGAGAAAAACCGCCGCTACTTCACCCAGTTCCCCGCCACCGACGGCGCTTTGCTGGTCACGGCGGAAGAGGCCTACCTGCTGATGGACTTCCGCTATGAGGAGGCCGCCCGCTACAAGGCCCAGTACTGCACTGTGGTGGGGTTTGATTCCCTCATGGGCAAGCTCCAGGAGCTGCTGCAGAAGCACGGCGTCCAAGAGGTGTACATGGAGTGCGAGCAGCTCTCCGTGGCCCAGGCTCGCCGCTTTGAGGAGGCTTTCCAGAAGGTGGGCGTCCAGGCGGTGCTGGACAGCACCTTGGACAACGCCATCCGGGACCAGCGGATGATCAAGTCCCCCGAGGAGGTCAAGAAGATCGAGGCCTCCCAGGAGATTACCGACGCCGCCTTCCAGCACATCCTGCCCTACATCAAAGAGGGCGTCACCGAGCGGGACCTGGCCTTGGAGATCGAGTTCTTCATGCGCAAGCAGGGCGCCGAGAACGTGGCCTTCGAGCTGATTGTGGCCGCAGGCAAAAACGGCTCCCAGTGCCACGCCGTCCCCTCTGACAACCAGGTGCACAAGGGCGATTTCATCACCATGGATACCGGTGCCCTGTTGGATGGCTACCACTCCGACATGACCCGCACCGTGGCCCTGGGCCAGGTCAGCGACGAGCAGAAGGCCGTGTACGACACCGTGCTCAAGGCCCATCTGGCCGTCATCGACTACGTCAAGCCCGGCGTTGTCTGCAGCGATGTGGACAAGGTGGCCCGGGACATCATCGAGAAGGACTACCCCGGCACCTTCGGCCACGGCCTGGGCCACGGGGTTGGCTTTGAAATCCACGAGTGGCCCCGCTTTGGCCGTGGGGATTCCACTTTGGCCGCCGAGGGCATGGTGGTCACCGACGAGCCCGGCATCTACCTGCCCGCCAAGTACGGCGTGCGCATCGAGGACATGCTGCTGGTCACCGCCGATGGCTGCCGCAGCCTGACCAAGTCCCCCAAGGAGCTCATCTGCCTGTAAAGGGCGGAAACTCCCAGGAAATGGCTTGCATTCCGGGGAAGAATCCTGTACAATAGAAGAAGAGAAAGAATTTGGAGGTTGTTAAAATATGGTAACCGCAGGCGATTTTAGAAACGGCGTGACCTTCGAGATGGATGGCGGCGTCTACTCCATCATCGAGTTCCAGCACGTAAAGCCCGGCAAGGGCGCTGCTTTCGTGCGCACCAAAATCCGCAACGTCATCACCGGCGCTGTCACTGAAAAAACCTTTAACCCCAGCGATAAGTATCCCACCGCTTACATCGAGCGCAAGGATATGCAGTACCTCTACAGCGATGGGGATTTGTACTACTTCATGGACAACGAGTCCTACGAGCAGATGCCCATCAACGGCAGCGTCCTGGGCGACAACTTCAAGTTTGTCAAGGAGAACATGGACTGCAAGGTGCTCTCCTACAAGGGCAACGTGTTCGGCGTGGAGCCTCCCAACTTTGTGGAGCTGGAAGTCACCAAGACCGAGCCCGGCGTGCGCGGCGACACCGCCACCAACACCTTGAAGCCCGCCACCCTGGAGACCGGCGCGGAAATCCGCGTGCCCCTGTTCATCAACGAGGGCGAGATGATTCGCATCGACACCCGTACTGGGGAGTACATGGAGCGCGCCTAAAGCGCCCCATTTGCCCAAATACACCGCGTGGCGCTGCCGCCGCGAAACGGAAAGGGAGGAACGAACCATGACGAATTCTGAGAGAGCTTCTTATATCCGCGGCTTGATGGACGGCCTGGAGCTGGACCCCAACGCCAAGGAGACCAAGGTCCTCAATGCCATTGTGGAGCTGCTGGACGATTTGTGCCTGTCCGTGGAAGAACTGGACAACGACCTGGACGAGCTGTCCGAGCAGGTGGACGAGATTGACTACGACCTGGGCGAGCTGGAAGAGGACTACTACGAGCTGGAGGACGAGGATGAGTGCGGCTGTGGCTGCGGCCATCATCACCACCACGGCGACGACTTTGACGACGCCGAGTTCGAAGTGACCTGCCCCAGCTGCGGCGACACCATCCAGCTCAACGACGAGATGCTGGAAGAGGGCAGCATTGTCTGCCCCGGCTGCGGCGAGACTTTGGAGTTTGACTTCGACGACGACGAGGAAGAGCCCGAAGCCCCCACCGAGGAGTAAAATCCCGCAACAGAAAAAGCCCTCCCACACGGGAGGGCTTTTTGTATTGCGAACCCACTCGCCTAGCGAGTGGGTTCGCAATGTGCGTCATGAATTTGCCGAAAAACTGGAACCTTCTCACGCCCCCTTACAGGGGAGAACGGAAGATTGCCGCCGCGCTTTTCCCTCGGGTCAGCTCCGCACTTCCTGCACCAAAGCCATGCACTCGCGGGCCCGCTGGGTGATGGCCGCCCAGTTGCCCTCGTTGATGTCCCCGGCGGGGCAGAGCCAGCTGCCGCCGCAGGCAATCACGTTGGGCTGGGAGAGGTACTCCTTCACATTGCTGGGGCTGATGCCGCCGGTGGGCATAAACTTCACCCCGCGGTAGGGGCCGTACAGCGCCTGGAGCATCTTCACGCCCCCCACCACCTCGGCGGGGAAGAGCTTCACCGTGGTCAGGCCCATGCCCATAGCCGCCTCCACCTCAGAGGGGGTGGCGCAGCCGGGGTAGACGGGCACGTTGTTTTTCACGCACCACTCCACCACGTCCCGGTTGGTGCCGGGGGAGATGACAGCCTTGGCGCCGCAGTCCACAGCCAGCTTGGCCTGCTCCACGCTGAGCACCGTGCCCGCGCAGACAAACATCTCCGGCAGTGCCTTGGCGATGTTCTCAATGGACTTGGCCGCCGCCGGGGTGCGGAACGTCACTTCCGCCGCGGGGATGCCTCCCTCCAGCAGGGCCCTGCCCAGGGAGACCGCCTTCTGTTCGTCCTCCAGTTTGATGACGGGAATCACGCCTGTGTCCCGCAAAACCTGTTCCACATTTGCCATAAGGATACCCTTCCTTTCTCAGCGTTAGTCCATGTAGCCGCCCTTCATGGGGGAGGCAGCGTTTCTTGTGAATAAGCCCAAGGCGCCGGTGGTGTACTTGGGCGGCCGGGGCTGCCAGCGCTCTTTCCGGCGGGCCAGCTCCGCGGCGATTTCCTCCTCGGTGGCCTCCTTGCCGTGGATGCCGCAGATGCGCAGCACCCGCCCGGGGATGTCCACCTGAATCAAGTCGCCCTCCTCCACCAAGGCGATGGGCCCGCCCTCGGCGGCCTCGGGGGAGACGTGGCCAATGGCCGGCCCCTTGCTGGCCCCGGAGAACCGCCCGTCGGTAAGCAGCGCGATGGAGGCGGAAAGCGCCGGGTCCGAGGAGATGGCCTCGGTGGTGTAGAACATCTCCGGCATGCCGCTGCCCTTGGGCCCCTCATACCGGATGAGCACCGCGTCCCCCGGCTGGATGCGGTGGTGGAGGATGGCGTCGATGGCCTCCTCCTCGCAGTCAAAGGGCCGGGCCTTCAAGATGGCCTGGTGCATCTCCTTGGGCACGGCGCTGTGCTTGACCACGCTGCCCTGAGGCGCCAGGTTGCCCTTCAGCACGGCGATGGTGCCGTTTGTGCCGATGGGCTCCCCAAAGGTGCGGATGATGTCCGTGCGCCGCAGGCCGGTCTTTTGCAGCAGCTCCTCGCAGCGCTCATAAAAGCCGTTGTGCTTCAGCTCCTCCAGGTTTTCGCCCAGGGTCTTGCCGGTGACGGTCATCACGTCCAGGTGCAGCATGGACTTGATTTCCTCCATAATCCGGGGCACGCCCCCGGCGTAGTAGAAGTACTCCGCGGGCCAGCGCCCGGCGGGGCGGATGTCCAGCAGATAGTGGGCGCCCCGGTGCATCCTGTCAAAGGAATCCGCGTCCAGCTCCACGCCGAACTCCCGGGCAATGGCAGGCAGGTGCAGCAGCGTGTTGGTGGAGCCGGAAATGGCCGCGTGGACCATCACCGCGTTTTCAAAGCTCTTTTCCGTCACCATGTCCCGGGCGGTGATGCCTTCCACCGCCATCTGGGCGGCCCGGGCGCCTGCCTTGCGGGCCACCTCCACCAAATCCTCGCAGGTGGCGGGCATCAGGGCGCTGCCGGGGAGCATCAGCCCCAGGGCCTCGGCCATAATCTGCATGGTGGAGGCCGTCCCCATAAAGGAGCACGCCCCGCAGGAGGGGCAGGCGTGGTGCTTGTAAAAGGTGAACTGCTCCTCCGGTATCTCCCCCCGCTGGAACATGGCGCTGTACTTGCCGATCTGCTCCAGGGTCAGCAGGTCGGGTCCGGCTTCCATCACCCCGCCGGTGACCACAATGGAGGGGATGTTGATGCGCCCAATGGCCATCAGCTGGGCCGGCACGGATTTGTCGCAGCTGGCGATAAACACCCCGGCGTCAAAGGTGGTGGCGTTTGCGTGGATTTCAATCAAATTGGCGATGGTGTCCCGGCTCACCAAGGAATAGTTGCCGCCGTCGTGGCCCTGGCTCATGCCGTCGCACATGTCCGTGGCAAAGTACAGCGCGGATTTCGCCCCCGCCGCGTCGGCTGCCTTGGCCGCCTCTTGGGCAAACTGCAACAGGTGGGCGCTGCCGGGATGGCTCTGGCCGTAGGTGCTCTCAATGAGCACCTGGGGCTTTTCCAAGTCCTGGGCGGTCCAGCCCATGCCCATGCGCAGGGGGTCCATCTCCGGGGCCAGGCGCCGGGTCTCTTGGCTTTTCAGATTCATAGAAATCCCTCCCAAAGGGGCCAGGCCCCTTTCCAAAGGATGTGTGTCTCTTTCCAGCTCATTATACAATATCTGGGGCACCCAGCGCAAGGAGCGCCACAAATTTAATTTTCCCCCGCCGGCAAATTGACAATTCCCACCCGCACCGGTATACTTAAATTATATGGAATTGGTGCATGGGAAAAAGGAGTGGAAATTTTGCGTTGTATCCCGCTGCAAGGCCTGCGTTTTGGCGAGGGCCTTCCGAAACTATGCGTGCCCCTTACAGGCAACGGCATGCCCGCGCTGCTCAGCGAACTGCAGCAAGTGGCGGACTTGCCCGCGGACCTGTTCGAGTGGCGCCTGGATTGCTTTTTTGGCAACCCCCTGCCCGTGCTGCCTCAGGTTTTGGAAAACCTGGGGGACAAGCCCCTGCTGTGCACGCTGCGCACCCAGGGGGAGGGCGGACAAGCCCGGCTTTCTCCCGAGGAGTATGAGCGTCGACTGGTGGACTTGCTCCAACCCGGGGGCTTTGGCTTTGTGGATATAGAGCTCTCCTGCGGGGAGGAGCGCGCCGCCCGGCTGGCGGAGCTTGCCAAGTCCCGGGGCATTTCGGTGGTCCTGTCCAAGCACGACTTCCACCAGACGCCCCCGAAAGAGGAGATTGCCGCCACCCTCCGCCGCATGAAGGCGCTGGGGGCGGATTTGCCTAAATACGCCGTCATGCCCCGCACCCCCGGGGACGTGCTGGCCCTGCTCGCCGCCACGTGGGAGGCCAGCAGTGAGATTGGCCCGGTCATCACCATGAGCATGGGGGAGCTGGGCAAAATCACCCGGGCGGGAGGCGGGGTGTTCGGCTCTTGCCTGACCTTTGGCGCGGGGCTGAACGCCTCTGCCCCCGGCCAAATCGACGCGGAAAACCTCCGGGCCATCCTGGAGGACCTGCAGCCCTATGACAGCGGCGCCCGCGGCTGTTGAACTTTTTGCGTACCCCTTTGTAATGGAAAGGATTTTGTCCCATGAAAAACGACATCGATGCCATCCTGGACTCCATGTTCCGGGGTGGCAGGCTCCATTTTAAAAGCAGCCAGCCCGGGGAGAAGGAGAGGGGGGAGAAGCCCCGCACGGTGCCCCCTGCCCAGTCGCCTATCGAGGCGGCAGCCGCCAACGCCCAGCAGGCCCAGCAAGCCCTGGACGCCGTAGAGCGCACCGGCGACAGCCTGTCGGAATCCCTCCAAGCCAGCCTGGAGCGGCTGACCCAAGAGGCCAAAGCCGACATGGCCGATTTGGAGCGCCACCTCCGCCAGGACGGTGTGGACACCACCGCTGTCTCCCGCAACGCTGGGGACCCGGTGGATTTGGAGCTGGCCTTCCAGGTGGCCCGCCAGGAAGCCGGCGCCTTGGTCCTGGGCCAGGAGGAATTTTTAGACGGGCTGCTCATCGCCTTTAAGCGGCCCTTTGTGGCCGGCACCCGGGAGGACCGCCCCCTGTGCCGGGCGGTGGTCTCCGGCCCCCACGGCACGGGCCGCCACAGCGCGCTGCGGTGCTTCACCGCCTCTTTGGGGCGGCAGGGCGTGCTGAAAAGCCCCAAAACCGCCTTGCTGGACTTGTCCCGCTACAGCGCCACAGGCTCGGAAAAGCTTTTCATCCAGGACTTCTACGCCGCGGTGAAAAGCGGCGCGGCCGCCCTGGTGCTGGAGCACTGGGAGAAGTGCCACACCGGGGTGCTCTCCATGGTGGCCTCCCTGTTCCGGGAGGGGGAAATCCCCCTGCCCAGCCGCTACGCCGAGCAAAAGGGCATGCTGGTGGAAATCGGCACGGCCTTGGTGCCGGGGGCCGTCTCCACCTTGTCCGCGGGAGGGAAGTACCTCTTTTTGCTCACGGACCAGCCCGCCTCCAAGCTGGTGGACGCCTTCGGTGCGCCCTTCCTGGCGGCGCTGGACGACCAGTGCCAGACAAAGCCCTTTACCCGCCAGTCCCTGGAGGAGATTGCCCGCCGGGAGCTGGAAGACCTGGCCGCCCGCTGCCAGAAGCAGCTGCAAATGAAGCTCTCCTTTGACGGGGCGGCGGTGTCCGCCCTGGCGGACCGCTTCACCCCGGACCAGGGCGCCTTCGCCTTAAAGGAGAGCGCCGACGGCCTGTACCGCACCCTCAGCGAGGAGAAGCTCCGCAAAAGCCTGGGCCCGGTGGAGGGCCGGGTCCTGGTGGAGGAGGGCGCCCTGCTGGTGGAGTACGTCCAGGCCGGCCTTGCCACCCGGGTGGGCAGAAAGGCCGATTCCTCCGCACGGGATGCCGCCGTGGCCGCCGTGCAGGAGGAGCTCGCCCAAATCGTGGGCCTCCAGCCGGTGAAGGACTATATCCTCTCTCTGGAGGATAACTTCAAAATCCAGCAGCTGCGCCGGGAGCGGGGCCTCAAGGCCGACTCCCCCTCCATGCACATGATATTCACCGGCAACCCCGGCACAGGCAAGACCACCGTGGCCCGCATCGTCTCCCGGTACCTCAAGGCCATTGGCGTGCTAGAGGGCGGCCAGCTGGTGGAAGTCACCCGGGGCGACCTGGTGGGCCAGTACGTGGGCCACACCGCGCCCCTCACCCAAAAGGCCATCCAGTCCGCCTTGGGCGGCGTGCTGTTCATCGACGAGGCCTACTCCCTCTACCGGGGCAAGGACGACAGCTTCGGCCTGGAGGCCATCGACACGCTGGTGAAAGGCATGGAGGACCACCGGGACGACTTGGTGGTCATCTTGGCGGGCTACTCCCGGGAGATGGAGGAATTCCTCACCGCCAACTCCGGCCTGCGCTCCCGCTTCCCCAATATCATCGAGTTCCCCGACTACACCGCCGGGGAGCTGGTGGAAATCACCAAGAGCATTGTGGCCTCCAAGGGGTATCGCCTGGCCCCCGCCTGCGAAATCCCCTTGCTGGCCTACTACCAGCGCCAGCAACAGGAGGGCGACCCCCGCACCAACGGCAACGGCCGCATGGCCCGCAACAAGGTGGAGGAAGCCGTTATCGCCTGTTCCCGCCGGAACGTCCGCACCCCCGAGGCCCAGCGGGACTTGGAGCTGCTCCTGCCGGAGGACTTCGGCTTTTAAGCATGCAAAGGATACGCGAATGCACCACAAGAAAAAGGACATCCCAAAAGCCCGGGATGTCCTTTTTTGCTTGTCTTTTTGCTTATTCCTTCTCCAGCACCTTTACAATCTCCCCAATGAACATGCGGTGCAGGTCGTTGTCATACCACTTCTCCAGCAAGCCCTTGTCCAGGAAGGCGCTTTCCTCCATGTCCTGGCGGTACAGCTTGCGGCAGAGGAACACCAGCCGCGCCTGCTCGTAATAGGGGGCGGCCTGGTCGAAGCAGGGGGTCAGGCCGGTGACGGCGTCCTTGTCCACATCCCGGCCGGATTTGCTCCCGCACAAGCTCAAAGCCTGACGGTACTCCGGGCCGAAGAAGCACAGGGAGTAGTACTCCTCCCGCTCCACAAACTCCAACGTGTACCGCTGGGGCCGGATGTAAATGGTGGACACATACTTGCCCCACAGCTCGCCCACGCCGCCCCAGCTGGCGGTCATGGTGTTGTGCTTCTCCGCGTCCCCGGCGGTGATGAGCATCCAGTCCTTGTTAATCAAGGTAAAGGGGTTGTCTTTCAGCTGTTCTACAGAGATTTCGCGAAACGCCATAGCTTACCATCCTTTCTAAAAATAGGCTGCCTTTCAGTCTATGCCGGCCAATCTCTCTTCTTCACACGACAAAGCCGCCCAGTGGGAACTCCCATGGCGGCTTTGTGAAAAGGAGGGAAGATAGAATCGTGGCCAGGCCGCCCCGGGCAATCCCCAGGGGCTTATCCTTATTATATCATAAAAATCTAAAAAAGCAAGCTTATATTTTAGTGAGTTTCCTAGAAATGTGCCAGAAAAAGGGCCTCCGCCCCAGCGGAAACCCTTTCGCTTTTTCTTTACAACAAAACGGGAATCACTCCACCAAATGCCCCTCGGTCCACTGGAACGCGGCCTGGCACACGTCCTTTACGCAGCCCTGGTCAATGGGGGAGCGCAGGTCCACAGAGTGGGCCAAGTCCACAAAGGTCTTGGTGCCGCCCTGGCGCACAAAGGCCATGTACTTCTCCCAGGCCTTCTCCCTATCCTCCAGGGACAGGGCGTAGAACTGCAGGCTCATCACCTGGGCCATGCAGTAGTCGATATAGTAGAAGGGGTACAGGTAGATGTGCAGCTGCCGCTGCCAGCCGGCGCCCCGGCCGTAGAAGGGTAGGCCGTCAAAGTTGATATAGGGGCGGTAGCGGCCCTCCAGCTCCAGCCACTTCTGGTTGCGCTCCTCGGGGGTCATCTCCGGATGGCGGTAGACCTCCTCCTGGAAGTGGTCCACCAGGCAGCCGTAGGGGATGAACAGCAAAGCGTCCTCGGCGTGGGAGAGCTCGTACTTGTCGGTCAGCTCCCCGAAGAACAGGTGGTGCCAGGGGGCGGTGAGGAATTCCATGCTCATGGAGTGTGTCTCGGCGCCCTCCATGGTGGGGCAGCTCAACGCCCGCACCGCCACGGTCTGGCTGGCGATGAAGTCCGCGAAGGCGTGGCCCGCCTCGTGGGTGAGCACGTCCACGTCGCCGGAGGTGCCGTTGAAGTTGGAGAAGATAAAGGGGCACTGGTAGTCCGGCAGGCTGGTGCAGTAGCCGCCGGGGGCCTTGCCGTCCTTGGCCAGCACGTCAAAGAGCTCGTTGTCAAACATCAGGTGGATGAAATCCCGCGTCTCGGGGGAGAGCTCTTCGTACATCTTCTTGCCCGCTGCCAGGATTTCCTCCGGGGTGCCCTGGGGCGTGGCGGAGCCGTCCTTGTAGCTCAGGGCGTTGTCCGTAAAGGTGAAGTCCTCCCAGGCAATTCCCAGGCGCTTGGCCTGGCGCTCCTTGATTTTCACCGTCAGGGGAACCAAATCCCGCACCACCTGGTCCCGGAAGGAGGCCACGTCCGCAGGGGTGTAGCAGTTGCGCATCCGCCGGATGGCGCCCAGCTCCACAAAGCTATCAAAGCCCAGGGCCTTGGCCTGCTGGGTGCGGTTCTTCACCAGCTTGTCAAAGAGCTCGTCGAACTGCTCCCGGTTCTCGTCGAAGAAGGAGCCCTCGGCCTCCAAAGCGGCCCGGCGGGTGGCCCGGTCGGTGCTCTCCTTGTAGGGGCCCAGCTGTGCCACGGTGACGGTCTTGCCCATAAAGGGGATTTGCGCGCTGGCGTACAGCTTCTGGTATTCGTTCGCCAGCCGGTTCTCCTCCTGCATCAGGGGGACAATCTCCGGGGAGAAGGCCTTCTCCTCCAGCTCCATGTTCTGGAACAGCAGCTTGCCCAGGCTCTCCTCCAGCTCCGCCCGGTAGGGGGAGGCCAGCAGCGCCTGGCGGAAGGGCTGCAGCTTTTCCTCCAGCAGGGGGGCCTGCTCGTCGTTGTAGTTGTTCTCCTCCTCGTAGAAGGCGTCCCGGGTGTCCACGGTGTGGCGGATGGAGCACAGCGTGGCCTGGGTGCTCAGGTGGGAGAGCAGCGTCTCATATTCCTTGTAAAGGGCCACCTGCTCCTGGGCGCTGGCAGCGCCCCGCAGGCGGGCGGTCAGGCTGTCCAGCTCCTTGGCGGCAGCGGCGTAGTCCGGCCGGGTGTAAGGCATTTCAGAAAATTTCATGTGGGTACATCCTTTCTTTCCTCCCCGCCCGCTGGGGCAGGGGACATTGCGTGTTCTTCTTCTCCCGGGGGAAGGGGCTCCCCCTTTAGGAACTCCATGCCGTGGAACATGATGGCCTCCGCGGCCCGGGCCATGTCCTCGGCAGGGGTGGCCATGCCCTCCTGCACCCACCGGCGCAGCAGCTCCATGTTGCCGCCGCTGGCAAAGGCGTAGAAGTATTCCAGCCGCTGGGGAGAGGCCTGGGGGAACTGCCGGGAATAGGCCAGCAGGCAGCTCTCCCGGCCGATGTTCAGCAGGCGCAGGGCAAAGTCCTTGTCGCCGAACTCCCCCAGCGTGACGGTGCACACGTCGGCGTTCTCCTGCAGGCAGCGGTAAATCCCCCGGGTGATTTCCAAGGGGGAGATGGCCTCCGGCCCCGGCTCCAGCAGGGGCGCCAAGGCGCGCTGGAAATCCTCCAGCATGTCCTCCTCTATCTTGGTCAGCAGGTCGTAGATGTCCTGGTAGTGGGCGTAAAAGGTGCTGCGGTTCACCCCGGCCTCCTGGCAGAGCTCCTTTACGGCAATGCGCTGGATGGGCTTTTCCCGCAGCAGCTTTGTAAAGGCCTGGCGGATGCGGGCCTTCGCCTGCTTCCCCCGGCTGGCCTGTGCTGTTTCTGGCAAGACGCTTCCCTCCCTGTTCCGGCATGGTCCATTGTCCCATTATAATATAAGAAACCCCAAAGCGCAATGGAGACGGGCAAATCTTCCCCCTTGCGCCCCTGGGGAGGCGGTGCTATACTAGGGGCAGATTGTATCGGAAAGGCGGCTTTTGCTATGGTAAAAGAGGAGGAGCGCATCTTCCAGGGCATTGTGTTCTGCCCCGGCGACCCGGAGCTGGTGGCCCTAAAGCTGCGCACCCACAACTTAAACGTGGACTACAACAACACCTACGAGGACGAGTACGAAAAGCGCGCTGCCATCCTGGGGGAAATCCTGGGGGAGATGGGGGAGGGAACCCGCATCCAGGGGCCCATCGCCTTCCACTATGGCAAGCACACCAAAATCGGCCGGAACTTTTTCGGCAACTTCAACCTGACCATCCAGGATGACGGCGAAGTCACCATTGGGGACCGGTGCAACTTTGGCCCCAATGTCACCATTGTCACGCCCATCCATCCCATGGTCCCCGAGGAGCGCAACGCCCTGCTGGGTCCCGATGGGAAGCCCAAGCGCCTGTGCTACGCCAAGCCCGTCCACATTGGCAGCGACGTGTGGCTGGGCGCCAACGTGGTGGTGTGCCCCGGCGTCACCATCGGGGATGGCTGCGTCATCGGCGCGGGGGCCGTGGTCACCCGGGACATCCCGCCCCGCACCTTCGCCGCGGGCAACCCCTGCCGGGTCATCCGGGAAATCACCGAACAGGACAGCATGGCCCACAAGCCGGAGATTCTGGCGGATTTCACTGTGCCCCAAAGCTTCGAGGGCTTGTACTGACACAAAAAAGGCTCCCACGCCGGGGGCCTTTTTATGTCCGCTCCTTTTGAAAAATCCCACAAAAAAGGGGTAAGGGGTCGCTTTGGGAGGAAGCGGCCCCTTAAAAGAGGAAGTAAGGAGATAAAATGAGGATGTAATGAAAAAGATTTTGTCCAGTGGCCTTTTCTTGACCACAGTTATAGGATACCGGGAAAATGTGAAGGTTTTTTGAAGATTCCTGGAAATTTCCCTAAACATCCGGTTACATTCTCCTGGCTTTCCGCTCTTGACAAGGCCGCGCCACTCATGGTACACTATCAAGCGAAATGGGGGAGTAGCCGGCATGGCGCCATGCAGCTAAGTCAACATCTTGGGCGGGCCCGCGCCCTGGTTTAGCTTGAAACGGCAAGACCTGTGCTTTTTGCATAGGTCTTTTTTCATACCTTCCCCGTTGCGGGAGAGAATTGTTTTCAAAAAAGGAAGGATGAACGAAACAATGGAATTCTTGTGGGAAGGCCTGTTGTCCATCACCTGGCAGCAGGTAGTCATGTATGTGGTGGGCGCAGTGCTCATTTGGCTCGCCATCAAAAAAGAGTACGAGCCCACGCTGCTGTTGCCCATGGGCTTCGGCGCTATCCTGGTGAACCTGCCCAGCTCCGGCGTGCTCAACCAAATGATGGAGGGTGCCGGGGAAACCCATGGCATCATCCAGTGGCTGTTCGAGGTGGGCATCGAGACCTCCGAGGCGTTCCCGCTGCTGCTGTTTATTGGCATTGGCGCGATGATTGACTTTGGGCCTCTGCTTTCCAACCCGAAGATGTTCCTCTTCGGCGCTGCGGCGCAGTTTGGCATTTTCCTCACCATCGTCCTGGCAGCCCTGCTGGGCTTTGAGATTAAGGACGCCGCCTCCATCGGCATCATCGGCGCCGCCGACGGCCCCACCTCCATTCTGGTCAGCCAGGTGCTGGGCTCCAACTACATTGGGCCCATCGCGGTAGCCGCTTATTCCTACATGGCCCTGGTGCCCATCATCCAGCCCGCGGCCATCAAGCTGGTGACCACCAAGAAGGAGCGGGCCATCAAGATGGAGTACCGCCCCAATGCTGTGACCAAGACCACCCGCATTCTGTTCCCCATCATGGTCACCTTCGTGGCAGGTCTGGTGGCCCCCGCCTCTGTCTCTCTGGTGGGCTTCCTGATGTTCGGCAACCTCATCCGTGAGTGCGGCGTGCTCAACCGCCTGTCCGAAACGGCCCAGAACGACTTGGCCAACCTCATCACGCTGCTGCTGGGCATCACCATTGCCTTCTCCATGCGCGCCGACCAGTTCGTCACCGTGCAGACCATCATGATTATGGCCCTGGGCCTGGTGGCCTTTATCTTCGATACCATCGCCGGCGTGGTGTTCGCTAAGATTCTCAATATCTTCAGCCGCACCAAAATCAACCCCATGGTGGGCGCCGCTGGTATTTCCGCGTTCCCCATGTCCGCCCGTATCGTGGAGAAGATGGGCATTGCCGAGAACAACCAGAACCACCTGCTGATGCACGCCGTGGGCGCCAACGTCTCCGGCCAGATTGCCTCCGCTGTGGCTGGCGGCATTATTTTGGGCTTCTTTATGTAAGGTGAACATCTGGCGATGTTCACCCAGAGAAGACCTCGAACACGCAGTGTTCGCCTTTCCCGCCACGGCGGGAAAGTATCGGTCTTCTCTCCGGCAGCTTTCCGGCAATGGAAAGGGAGTGGCGTGAAGCACTTGCCTTTTTCCTATCGGAAAAAGTACCGGAGTTCTCTACAGAGCAAGGAGCGGTTTTCCCGCCACGGCGGGAAAGTACCGGTCTTCTCTCCGGCAGTTTTCCGGCAATAGAAAGGGAGTGGCGTGAAGCACTTGCCTTTTTCCTGGCGGAAAAAGTACCGGAGTTCTCTACAGAGCAAGGAGCGGCTTTCCCGCCACGGCGGGGAAGGGGCAATCCTCTCTGACTCACTAGAAGCGCCGTTTTCGCGGTTCTCGCAGCAAGATAGAGTAAACAACAACTGGTTTTCCATCAAGTCGCGCCCACGCGCGGGAAGGAGAAAGCACTTTTATGAACATGGACGTCGTAATGGAAGCCCTGGGCATCATGGGCAAAGGGATGCTGGGCATCTTCGTGGTGATTGTCGTCATCGCGTTGCTGGTCTACCTGTTGACCAAAATCACCTCCCGGAAAAAGTCCTGACACACGGAATGAGAGGGGCGGGCCTTGGCGGCTCGCCCTTTTCTGTCTCTAAAAAGTAAAATATACTTGACTTTTAGATTGGTAAAGCATACAATATCCGTGAGAGGTGAGCCCATGGGAAAAAACTTAAAAATGAAAGCCGCCCGGGCCGCTTTGGGCCTGACCCAGCAGGACTTGGCAGAGGCGGTGGGTGTTACCCGCCAGACCATTGTGGCCATCGAGCGGGGGGACTACAACCCCACTATCAAGCTCTGCGTGGAAATCTGCAAGGCCCTGGGCAAGACTTTGGACGAACTGTTCTGGGAACCGTGAGAGGAGTTGTGCACCATGAAAAAACGAACCGAGTTAGATGAGCGCCAGCTGTGGCAGCGGGGCAACGTGTTCAAGCACGCCTTTGTGTTTTTGCTTGGGGCCCTGGCGGCAGAAGGCGCCTGCAAAGCCTTTGGCATCACCTGGGCAGAGGGCCCCTGGGAGGCGGTCCTGCTTATCTGGGCCAGCGTGGCCCTGTGCTGGTGGGAGTTCATCCTGCGGGACATCAGCCCCATGGGGAGGAGCCAGAAGACCTTCTTTTTCGCCATGGGCCTGTGTGGCCTGTGCATCGTGGGGATGGAGCTGGCGTCTCTTGCGGCCGGCCGGGGCCCGCTGCTGGAGGAGGCCATGCTCACCTCCGCGGGGGCCACCACCCTTATCGGCTGCCTGATGGCCAGCATCCTGGGGGTGTACCTGGCAAAGTCCTTCCGGGATAAGCGCCGCCCCGCCGGGGACGAGGAGTAAACTTGCAGCCGCCGTGGCCGCCTCCTGCAAAAATCCCTTCCCATCCCCGGCAAAACCTGCTATAATAAAAAGGATTTTGAAACAAGGGGGAACCACTATGACCGTCCTGCCGGAACGCTACCAGCCCGCCCTGGGCCTGTACGAAACCCAAAAAGCCATCGGGCTCATTAAGAATATCTTCCAGGTAAAGCTCTGCGCGGCCCTGCACTTAAAGCGCGTCACCGCGCCCCTGTTCGTGGACCCGGCCACCGGCCTCAACGACGACCTCAACGGCGTGGAGCGCCCCGTGGGCTTCGACATCCCCGCTGTGGGTATCGAGGGCCAGGTGGTCCACTCCCTGGCCAAATGGAAGCGCCTTGCCCTCCACGACTACAACTTCTTTGTGGGCAACGGCCTGGTGGCGGATATGAACGCCATCCGCCGGGACGAGGAGCTGGATAACCTCCACTCCATCTACGTGGACCAGTGGGACTGGGAGAAAGTCATTGACGAATCCACCCGCAACGAGGCCTACTTAAAGGACACGGTCCGCCGGATTGTCAGCGCCATCTGCGGCACGTTGGACGAGCTGAAGTGGCAGTTTTCCAGCCTGGACACCGACCTGTGCCGGGACGTGTTCTTCATCACCGCCCAGGAGCTGGAGGACATGTACCCCCAGCTCACCCCCAAGGAGCGGGAGGGCATCATCACCAAAAAGCACAAGACTGTGTTCATCCAGCAGATCGGCGGCAAGCTGAAAAGCGGCAAGCCTCACGACGGCCGCGCCCCCGACTACGACGACTGGAGCTTAAACGGCGACCTGCTTTTCTGGCACGAGCCCTTGCAGTGCGCCCTGGAAATCAGCAGCATGGGCATCCGTGTGGACCCGGAAAGCCTGGATAAGCAGCTGTCCCTGGCGGGCTGCGACAGCCGCCGGGAGCTGCCCTTCCACAAGATGCTCCTAAACGGTGAGCTCCCCCTGACCATCGGCGGAGGCATCGGCCAAAGCCGCCTGTGCATGCTGCTGCTGGGCAAGGCCCACATCGGCGCGGTCCAGGCCTCCCTGTGGGACGAGGAGACAAAGCGCCTTTGCAAGGAAGCGGGCATCGTCCTGCTGTAAGGAGTGTTTTTCATGAAAGCCTTTTTGAAAACCTATTGGCTGGAGCTGGCGTTGTTCGCCGTGGCCTTGGTGGGTGAGGTGATGGTTCTGCCCTTTCTGCCGGAGTCGGTTCCCGTCTATTGGAACATTCCCTTCTGCCAAGCGCCCAAATGGACTCTTCTGCTTTTGACAGTTACACAGCTTCCAGGTGCATGTCTGGTGCGCTTTGGCTTGCATCTCTATTTTGCAAAGTATCCTGCGGTGGCGCTCACCTTCGGCAGCCTGGAGCGTTTGGTGCCCCCGCTTTTTTCAGTGGCGCTGATTCTCTGCCAGCTCAGTTCAGTTCTGGGGGCCTTTGGCCTATTCTTTCCTGTGCTGTATGTCCTTTTAGCGGAGCTGGTGTTTCTGGCCCTTCTCTGTATTGGCCTTGCCGCATCCAAGCATAAGGGCAGAAGCGGCAGGCCGAGATAACCTCACTACGTTGTAAAAGGGGTAATACTCATGAAAATGCTGAAAACCTATTGGCTGGAGCTCCTCTTCTTCGCCGTGGGCCTTGTGGGCGCCGTCATCGCCATGCCCTTCCTGCCGGCAAGCGTGCCGCTGCAGTTCCAAGGCGACGGCGTCATCACCCGCACAGGCCCCAAGTGGGCGGTGTTCATCGTCCCGGTGGTGCAGCTGCTGGTGTGCTACGGCTTCCACTGGTGGATAAACCGCTGTCTGGAGAAGCTCCCCGCCCTGGCCCACACCCTCGCGGGCATGGAGCGCCTGCTGCCTGCGGTGCTGTCCATCATCCTTCTGACGTTGGAGCTGTGCGTGCTTCTGGCCGCCTGGGGCGTGACGGTCCCTGTGGGCACCGTGATGCTCATCGAGCTGCTGCTGGTGCCCATTGTGTTCATCGGCTTTGTAGCCGCGAAAATCCTGGGCAACATCGGCAAACTGAAATAACCGCGGGACGCCTTGGCGGCTGTTCCCATCGGCGGGGGAGGGCGGTTCGGTGAAGATATACATTGTAGGGTCCGTGGCAAGCGGGAAGTCCACCCTGGCGCGGAAAATCTCCCACATCACAGGGGCGCCGTGCTACCATTTAGACGAGGCCGTCTACACTGTGGACCCCTCCGAGCCCTGGGGCAACAAAAAGCGGCCCCTGGAAGAGCGGGACCGCCTGTTCCAAGCGATGCTAGCCCAGCGCCACTACATCATGGAGGACGCGGGCCGGGATTGTTTCCGCGCGGGGATGGAGCAAGCGGATACCGTCCTGTTGCTGGAGATTCCCCGCATCGTCCGGGAAAAGCGCATCCTCCTGCGCTGGGTCAAGCAAAACCTGGGCCTGGAAAAGTGTATTTACCGTCCTCGCTTTGCCATGCTCCAAGCCATGTTCCGCTGGGCCCGGAATTACGACACCGGGGCGGACGGGACAAAAGCGCTGGTGTCGCAGTTTGCAAGCAAGACCATTGTGCTGCGCAATGGTAAAGACATACGGCGCTACCTGGAAACACTCAGCCGGGTAGCCGAATAATCTGCATGAAAAAACCTGCTGCGGCCTATGCTGCAACAGGCTTTTTTCGTTTCGTAAGGCTTTTATGATTCCATCCGTTCCAGCGCCCGGCGGACTTCCTCCACAGTTTTCTCCAGCGGCGCCGCCCCGTCCAGGTGGAGCACCGGGCAGGGGAGAAGCTTCTCCCAGGCGTCGTGACGGGCGCGGCTGCGCATGTTTAGGCCGCCGGTGTCGTAGCCCCGGGCGTATTCCAAAAATTCCAGAAAGTCCTGGTACATGTCCCCGCCGGGCTCGATGCGGCTGCCAAAGTCTGCCCGCTCCCGGGCCTTGAGCCGTTCCAGCCGCAGCTGGGTTTCCGCCTCCAGCCGCACCACCAGCGTAAACCGGGGAATCAGCGGGTTGCCCCAGGGTATCAGCGCCCCGGAGAGCACCACGTTCCCCGGCTTGTCCAGCTCCTCCTCCAGCAGGGCCAGGCGCTCCTCTAAGGGGCGCTTCTGGGTGTACTGGGGGTCGGTGGGCAGCCAGAAAAAGTCGTCTGTGTCCAGAAAGCGGAACCCCAGCCGCCGGCCTATCTCCCGCCCCAAGGTGGACGTCCCCGAGCCGCAGGGCCCGTAAATGTGGACGATGTGCTTCATGGCGTCTCCTTTCAGCTGTTGAGGTAGTGCTCCAGCTCCTCCCAGCGCTCTTGGCAGACTTGGCGGCCCTGGGCGTACAGGGCCCGCAGTTTCTTTACGTCCTTTTCCGTGCGGGACACCGTCACCGGCTCCGGCGGCCGCAGCACGAACACCTTGCCCTGGGTCTCCAGGCGGTCCAGCTCATCCAGCTCCCGGGCGTAGCGCCGGGGCGTTTCCAGCAGGGCCCGCACCAGCTGGGGATAGGGCTTGTAATACTTGGCGTAGAGGTTCGCCAGGGCCCGGGGCGTCTGGGGCTTGCGGTAGCCGTGCTCCCGGGTGGTGATGACCACCACTTTCCCGTAGCCCTCCTCCAGCGGCTTCCGGTAGGGGATGGACACCGACACGCCGCCGTCCACGCAGGGGGTGCCCTCCACCTCCACTGTGGGGGAGAGCAGGGGCATGCTGGCGCTGGCCCGGATGGCCCCGTAAATGTCCCCGCAGCGGTGCTTTTCCCAGTAGGCGGGCTGGCCGGTGCGGCAGTCCGTGGTCACAGCGGTGAACTCCATCTCCGAGCGGGCGAATTCCTCCCGGTCCAGGGGCAGCAAAGAGTCGGAAATCTCCCCGAACAGGAAGTCGAAATTGAAGATGCTCTTTTTAAAGATTAAATTTCCCAGCCCCAGATACCGCTTGTCGTTGACGAAATCCAGGTTCACCTGGGCGGTGCGCCCCACCTGCCGGGAGACGTAATTCACCCCAGTCAGTGCCCCGGCGGATACGCCGAACACCCCGTTGGCCCACAGCTGGCGCTCCATCATCACATCCACGGCCCCGGCGGAAAACATGCACCGCAGGGAGCCTCCCTCCATGGCGAGGGCCCATTTTTCCATCGCGCTATCCTCTCCTTTCCGATAGCTCCATTGTACACCAACTTCCCCCAAGATTCAACGTCCCCGCTTGATTTCCTGGCCGCCGCCAGGTATAATAGTCCCTGCGAAATCACAGCAAGGAGAGGTACCATGCGCATACGTAGAAAGACCTGGGCCCGGCCGGAGCTGGCCGCCTGCCCTTACTATATCCCCCAGCCGGAGGCGCAGAAGGGCCGCTGGCAGGAGGTGTTCAGCAGCCCCCGGCCCATCCACCTGGACTTGGGCTGCGGCAAGTGCGTGTTCCTGGCCCAGGCGGCCCACACCCACCGGGACGTGAATTTCATCGGCATCGATATCAGCCTGGACATTTTGGGCGTGGCCCGGCGGAACATCCAAGAGGCCTACGGCGAGGAGCAGCCGGACAACGTGGCCCTGTGCGCCTACAACATCGAGCGCCTGCCCCAGCTGTTCGCCCCCGGCGAGCAGGTGGAGCGCATCTACATCAACTTCTGCAACCCCTGGCCCGCGGCCGGCCACCACAAGCGCCGCCTGACCCACACCCGGCAGCTGCTCAGCTACAAGCCCCTGCTGGCCCCCGGCGGGGAGATCTGGTTCAAGACCGACAACGACGACCTGTACCTGGCCACCCGCCGCTATCTCACCGAGGCGGGCTTCGAAATCTTCTTCGACACCAAGGACCTCCACCGGGAGAACGACCCGGAGAACCTCCTCACCGAGCACGAGGTGCGCTTCACCCAAGAGGGCATCCCCACCAAGGCCTTGCGGGCGAGGTTGTCTTAATCACACGGTGTGCCTGCCCCCAAAGCCGTCTCTCGCACGGAGAGGCGGCTTTTCCTTTGACAGCGCTTTAGCGTCAATTTCTGGATAGAATGGGTAGAAATAGCATGGCTGCTCTTGACAGCTTTGTAAAAATACGCTATGCTTTTTCTGCACGCAAGTATAACGTTTTCCTGTGGGCGGACCTTTCGCGCTTCGGTGAAAGCGCCCCAGGGATCCCTGCCTTGCTTGTGGGAGAGAATGGAACGGGCCCTGCCAGACGCCCGTCCCGCAACAGTATTCTTTGGTTAGGAGTTGATTTGAATTGGCTAATTTAGAACAGTTCCCGTCCGCGGCGCTCAACGGCGCCTACTACGACACCCCCGTTGCCTTTGAGCCCCAGCTGCCTATGGGCCGTCCCGCGGGCACCAACCCCTTCGCCGACAGCGACACCGTGGTGCCTCCCGGCGCCGTGCTGCTGGAGGGCGGCAAGCTCCGCCTGAACTTCCTGGCGCCCACCGCCGCCAAAGTGGACGCCGTGCTCCGCTACCGGGAGCGCCACGACCTGGAGAAGGGCGAGAACGGCCTGTGGACCGCGGAAATCGACGCTGGGGACGGCGGCTTTATCCCCATCCTGTTCCACGTGGACGGCGTGGAGGTGCTCAACCCTCTGGCGCCGGTGGGCTATGGCTCTTCCCGGCCCATCAACTACGTGGACGTCCCCCAGCCCGGGGTGGATTTCTACCTGTGCAAGGACGTGCCCCACGGCACCGTCACCCAGGATTACTACTTTGCCCCGTCTGTAGGCCTGCTGAAAAGCTGCCTGGTCTACACCCCTGCAGGCTACATGAAGGACGATACCCAAACCTACCCGGTGCTCTACCTCCAGCACGGCCACGGGGAAAACGAGAAGTGCTGGGTCCACCAGGGCCGGGCCAACTTCATTTTGGATAACCTCATCGCCGAGGGCAAAATGCCCCCCTGCGTGGTGGTGATGAACAACGGCATGGTCCAGCGGGAGCAGGAGGGCCTGCGCGTGCTGGAGACCAACGCCATCACCCGCCTGCTGCTGGAGGACTGTATCCCCTATATCCAGTCCCACTACCGGGTGCGCACCGACAAGTGGAGCCGGGCCATGGCAGGCCTGTCCATGGGCTCCATGCAGACCAGCATGGTCACCTTGGGCCACCCGGACCTGTTCGGCTACGCCGGGGTGTTCAGCGGCTTTGTGGGCGCGCTGAAAATCGGCCAGTCCATGCCGGACCAATCCTACCTGAAAGAGCTGGATGACAAGGAGAAATTCCAGCAGGATTTCAAGGTGTTCTTCCGCGGCTGCGGCGACACGGACTATATAGCCCTGGACCGCTTTGAAAAGGACAGGGAACTGTTCCGGGAGAAGGGCCTGGCCCCCGAGGACTGCCCTGCCCACGTGGAAAAAATCTACCACGGGGAGCACGAGTGGAACGTGTGGCGCATGTGCCTGCGGGACTTCTGCCAGCTGCTGTTCCGCTAAAGGTATCATGAGCTGGCCCTTTGGGTGTGGTGTGGCGCGGAGAACGCCGGCGCCTTTTGCGGTGCTTTCGGAAAACACGGGGCGGCTTGCGCGCCCTTTTCGCTGAAAACAGGAGGAACGCCAATGGTAACGTTAAAGGACATTGCAGAGCGGGTGGGGGTTTCCATCACCACGGTTTCCCGTGTCTTAAATGGGAAGGGCTCTATCAGCCAGGAGACAAAGGATAAGGTGTTCCAGGTGATGCGGGAGCTGAACTACTATCCCAACGAGATGGCGCGCTCCCTGGTGAACAAGAACAGCCACATCATCGGCCTGATTGTCCCCTATATCGACCACCCCTTTTTCAGCGCCCTCACCGCCGCCATAGAGGAGGCCAGCTCCCATGCGGGCTACAAGCTCTTCCTGTGCATTTCCGGCGGCAACCAAGAGCGGGAACTGGAGCAGTTTGCCGCCCTCCAGGCCAACAACGTGGCCGGGGTTTTGGTGTGCACGCGGGACAGTCACAACATGGATGAGCTGCTCAACCGGCGGAATATCCCCCTGGTGAGCATCGAGCGCAGCATAGAGGGCGTGCCCTCCGTGGCCTGCGACAACTACAAAGGCGGTGTGCTGGCAGCCCAGGAGCTGCTGGCCAGCGGCTGCAAAGCGCCGCTGCTTTTTGGCAACCGCATTGTCTCCAGCCGCATACCTGCCTTTGGAAGGTACCAGGGTTTTTTGGAAACCTGCCGCCAAGCAGGCTGCCCCTGCAATGCGTATTACATGGAAGCAGAGGATTTGTTTGGCAAGCATCTGGAAGAGGACATCCTCCACGCCCGAGAGCTGTATCCCCACACCGACGGCATCTTCGCTACCAGTGATGTGCTGGCCGCCGGCATCCAGACTGCCTTGTGGCGCCTTGCCCCGGATTACCCGGCTTCCCTGCCCCTGGTTGGCTTTGACGGCGTCAGCGTTTCGGAGTACTGCCGCATCAGCACCGTGGCCCAGCCCATTTACCAGATGGGGGAGCAGGCGGTGCTGACGCTGGTCCAGCTCATCAATGGGGAAGAGGCTCCCGCCAGCTCCATTCTCCCCGTGCGGTTCATCCGCCGGAAGAGCTCGGGGCCCCGTTCCTAAAAGAGAATCCTGTCTCACGGAGCGCCTGGCTGAGAAAAGAGCCGGGCGCTTTTTTGCCCCCATAAGAAAAAAGGAGCCGCCCAGTGCAGCTCCTTTCTCTATTGCGCCACCTCCAACACATACCCTGCCCCCCGCAAGAAGCGTATCCCTGCCGGGGCGCCCAGCCGGGCCAGCTTTTTGCGGATGTTGGAGATGTGCACCCACACCACGCTGCAATCCACGTCGCTGTCCCAGCCCCACACGTGGGAGAGCAGCTGGTTGGTGGTCACCACAAAGCCGGGCCGCTCCATGAGCATCTCCAGGATTTGGAACTCCCGCCCGCTGAGGCTTTGGCTTTTCCCCTGCCAGCTCAGCTCATAGGTGGAGCGGTTCAGGGCAAGGCTGCCCACCGTCAGCAAATCCGGCAGGTAATTCTCCTTGCGGCGGAGCATAGCCCGCACCCGGGCCAGCAGCTCCGGGGTGGCGCAGGGCTTGGAGAGGTACCAAACTGTGTCTGACGGCGCCTTGACTGTCATCACGTTGGATGACCTGGCCGAGGGAGACATGGTAGCCGTCACCACCAGCGAGGACGGCGCCCAGCAAATCATTGTTCTGGAAGTGGCCCATGTGGAGGACGACCTGGCTTCCAGCAGCAGCGTCTCTGAAAACGCGGAGTTGGCAACGGAGGAATCCGCCTTGGAAGAAGCCACCGGCGAGTAGGCGCCTCCAGGGGGGCGGCCCTCCCCTATGAAATCCCAAGAAAGGCAGGAAATCTACCATGAATTTGACCGATAAAGCCCGCCGGGGCAGCCAAGAGGCCATGGAGGCCCTTTTTGACATGACAAAAAACGATGTGGCCTACCTGTGCCGTCTGCTGCTGGGGGATAACCAAGCCGCCAGCGTTGCGGTGCCCCGCATCTACCGCAGCCTGTGGGAGCAGGTGCTCGCCGGGCGCATCACCACCGAGGAGGACTTCGCCCAGGCCGCCCTGGTGAAAACAGCGGCTTTCTGCAAAACCGTCCTCGCCAAAAAGGACTCCAAGTCCTTCCGCATCCCCCAAAACCGGGATTTCGTCCTGGGGATGGGAGAGGGGCGGCTGTCCCTGCAAGGGGAGCCCTGGGAGCTGGCCGTGGACAACCTGCCGCCGCTGCACCGGTTCCTCTATGTGCTGCCGGTGCTGTGCGGGTATACCCAGGCGCAGCTGGCCAAACTGTTCCACACCAACGAGGAAACGGTGCGCCTGGCCCAAGTGGCAGAAGCCATTTGCCTGAAGCGGCTGTTTGCCGCACTCTCCCGCCTGCTGGGAAGGGAGATTTCCCTTACACAAGAGGAGTTTCACCGGGCTTTGAAGGCAAACCGTCCCCGGGCCGAGGTGCCGCCCACGGTGGATTCCGCCGTCCTCCACGCCATCCGGGCTGTGTGCAGGCCCATCCAAAGGCGCCTGGCGAAAAAGCGGAAGCGCGTGGCCTTGGCCGCTGGCACCGTAGTGGTGCTGGCCTGCCTCACCGGGGGCATCGTGTACGCCTCTGTGGCCGGGGACGGGGGAGAGGTCGGGGAAAGCACCGCCTCTGTCTCCTCCGCGGTGGAGGAGTCCAGCGCCGCGGAGACTTCCAGCGAAACCTCCGCCGCGTCCGAGGAGAGCTCCACCCTTTCCGAAAGCTCCACTGTTTCCGAGGACACCAACTCCTCCGAAAGCTCCGCTGTGGACAGCGAAGCCGCCTAATCGAGATGGGAAAGCCAGCCTGCGGGCTGGCTTTTTCGCGCAAAAAAACACTTGACAGACGCCCCCCTGTGTGGTTACATAAAAAGAGTATGGCGGCCGCGCTGCCGCCCTTGGGAGGAGAAACGTATGGAGCAGAAAACACTTCTCATCACCGGCTTTGAGCCCTTCCAGCAGGAAACCATCAACCCCTCGTGGGAGGCGGTTGCCCTGCTGCCCGAAACCATCGGCCTCTGGCGGCTGGAGAAGCTGCGCCTGCCGGTGGTGTTTGGCAAGGCGGCGGACTTGGCCATCGCCCGGGCCCAGCAGCTGTGCCCCCAGGCCATCCTCGCCGTGGGGCAGGCGGGAGGCCGCGGTGCCGTCACCCCCGAGTTGGTGGCCATCAACACCCGGGACGCAGCCATCCCCGACAACGAGGGCAACGCCTTCCAAGGCCAGCCCGTGGTGCCCGGCGGCGGGGACGGCTACTTCGCCACGGCCCCTGTGCGCCAGATGGTCCAGGCGGCGGCCGCCCAGGGGTTTCCCTGCAAGCTTTCCTACACCGCCGGGGCCTATGTGTGCAATGACTTGTTCTACCGGCTGCTCCACCAGTACCGGGGCACCGGGGTGCTGGTGGATTTCATCCACGTGCCCTTCCTGCCGGAGCAGGCCAAAAACGGTGAGCCCAGCATGGCCCTGGCGGACATGGCCCGGGCTCTGGAGGCACTTATCCTGGCCCTGGAGCCGTAAGCCCCGCCCATTCGACAGGATGCACTTGCTTTCCCCACCGCAGATGTGATATAATGTCTGGAGAAGATGGGGGCGCGGGCGGCGAGGGAGAAATCCCCGCCTAGCCCAGCGGCTGGAAAGCCGCTTGCGGGACATGACACCGCAGGTGCCACGGCCCAAAGGGGCGAGCCATCGGATTTCCCAGTTCTATCGAAACTTTCAAAAAGGAGGAGTGACCGTGGCAGGCAAGGCCAACACAAAGACCATTGCGCAAAACAAAAAAGCCTACCACGATTACTTCGTGGAGGAGAGCTTCGAGGCCGGCATCGAGCTGAAAGGCACCGAGGTGAAATCCCTGCGGGCTGGCCGGGCCAACTTAAAGGACGCCTGGTGTTCTGTGGTCAACGGGGAGATGATGCTCAACGGGTGCCACATCAGCCCCTACGATTTCGGCAACATCTTCAATCCCGACCCCATGCGGGTGCGGCGGCTGCTCATGCACAAGAAGGAAATCCTGCGGCTGTACGGCGTTGTCAAGCAGCAGGGCTATTCCCTCATCCCCCTGTCTTTGTACTTCAAAGACTCCCGGGTGAAGGTGCAGGTGGGCCTGTGCCGCGGCAAAAAGCTCTACGATAAGCGGGCCGATATGGCGGAGAAAGCCGCCAAGCGCGACATTGAGCGCACGCTGAAGGAGCGCAACCGCTAAATGTTTCTCTCCGGGCGATGTACCGCCCAAACCCCAAAGGCAGCCTTGGCTGTCTCAGATACGGGGATGTAAAGGTTTCGACGGGGAAGGAAAGCCCTGGTAAGCGAGCAGCGGTGCGGGACCGCTATAAAATCCGCAACCTTTAAAATTAAACGACAACGAACCTGTTGC
>PPYE01432714.1_pt1 | contig 33959 bp, 31 predicted proteins | sample 1559881 | NCBI WGS metagenome assembly PPYE01 (sample SAMN08240022, study PRJNA423297) | Human gut metagenome, whole genome shotgun sequencing project.
GGGGGAGGCTCTCATGCGCACTCCCAAATTAGGCTCCCCCTCTGGGCGATGCCGACGCAGTCGCATCTAGCTGGCAGGGTGGGAACCCTGACTGAGAGGGCGAAGGCTTTTTGTCTGCCAAAACAATCTAGGTCGTGATGTCAGCCGATGATCTTTTCTAAGATTCGAAAAAAGTATAAAGAAGGACGCTTCCATGAACTGGCCGCACAATGGCGTTGGATGGGAATTTATATTCGGCGCTATTGGCTGCTGGTGGGTTTTTATACCCTTTTGGGTGCATCCGGCTCTTTTCTCAGCCTGGGTACTACCATGGTCAGCCGAAGCCTTGTGGATGCCGTCACCGGTTACAATACCCAGAACATTGCCACAGTGGCCTGCCTTTATGTAGGGGTAGGCGTAGGGCAGATTTTTATCAATGTTATCAAACAGCGAATCTCTCTGCGCATCCGTTTGAAGATCGTCAACGAGATCCGCTGTGATATTTTTTCTCAGGTCATGCAGACTGATTGGGAGGCACTTTCCGGCTATTCCACAGGTGATTTGCTGTACCGAATGAACGGGGATGCCGGGGGAGTAGCCAACAGCATCCTCACCTTTATCCCCAATCTGGTGTCCACTTTAATTACCTTCGGCGGAGCCTTTGTAGTTATGCTGCAAAATGACCCCACCATGGCACTGATTGCCCTAGGGGGTGCCCCTATATCTTTACTGGCAAGCCGGTATTCCATGCGGAAAATGCGGGAATACCAGCAGAAAAACCAGGAGTTTTCCAGCAGCAAAATGTCCTTTGACCAGGAGACCTTCCAAAATCTCCAGATGATTAAGGCTTTCGATTTGGTGGGCACCTTTACCAACCGGTTCCGGAAGATTCAGGATGAATCGGTGAAAATTTCCATGGACCAGAATAAGTACCAGTCCAGAGGCAGTATCCTCACTTCTTTGGTGGGGCAAGCCATTGGGTATGCCTGCTACGGCTTTGCGGTGTACCGGTTGTGGACCGGGGATGTCAGCTACGGCACAATGACCATGCTGGTGGGGATGGCCGGTTCCCTGCGCGGTTCCTTTAGCTCGGTGGTTAGCTTGGCCCCCACCGCCATCCATGCTGGTATCAGTGCCGGACGGATTATGGAACTGGTGGAGCTTCCCAGAGAAGTGGTGGAGGACAATCCCCATATTCGCAGCATGAAAAAGAAAGCTAAGGAAACCGGGATTCGGGTGGAGATGAAACAGGTTGACTTCTGGTACGGCGACACCGGAAAACCGGTGTATACCGACGCCTCCTTTACCGCAGCGCCGGGAGAAATCATCGGCTTGATTGGGCCTTCCGGCCGGGGCAAAACTACAACACTTCGGCTGCTGTTGGGATTGTTTCACCCCAAAGGCGGTAAAATCACTGTGGAAAATCCCGGCGGCACACCGGAGCCGGTTTCTTCCGCCACTCGCTGCCTGTTCAGTTACATCCCCCAGGGCAACACCCTGTTTACCGGCACGGTTGCGGAAAATCTCCGCATTCTCAAGCCCGATGCCACCGAAGAGGAGCTGATCTCCGCCTTAAAACAAGCCTGTGCCTGGGAATTTGTCAGCGAATTGGAAGACGGCCTTGAAACCGAAGTGCAGGAAAATGGAAAACGGTTCTCTGAGGGACAGAGACAGCGGTTGTCCATCGCCAGAGCTTTACTGGCAGATGCACCGGTGCTGCTGCTGGACGAAGCCACCAGTGCCTTGGATATGGAGACGGAGCACAAGGTGCTGCGCAACATTATCCGCAAAGACCCTCGCCGCACCGTGATTGTAGTAGCTCACCGTCCCAGCGTCTTTGATCTTTGCACACGGGTTTACAAAATTGCTGATGGCAAGATGATGCCTTCCCAGGACATCCCAAAGGAAGGGGCTTTGTCTCTTTTGACGGAAGAAGTCGAAACTTTCGCCTAAAATTGACAATGTTGGAAAAATTTTGGATTTTACTTGACACTTCCTGCATCTATGGTAAAATAAGATTGTGTTTTTAGAATAGTTGTGAAGCGTATTTTCCCTATTTTAAGTATTCGTTCATGAAGAAAAGCATTTGATAAACGCAAAACAAAGACCGCATCTACTTTTTGAGCGGCAGGGGAGTGAAAGACAGGATTATGAAAGCAATTAGAAACATTGTGATTGTACTATTGGTGATTGCCCTTGGTATTTATGTGGCTTCCTGGTTTGTGGAGCAGAGCAGGGAAGACCCCACCAGACCCACCATCACCAGCGACGTAGAGGTATTGGAGCTGCCTTGCGCTTACAGCCAGGAACAGATGCTCAGCGGTCTCCATGCCTACGATGAACGGGACGGCGACCTTACCAGTGAGATTTTAGTAGGCGAGATCTCCCGGTTCCAGCAGGAGGGTACCTGCGAGGTTACCTATGTAGTATTTGATTCCTCCAACCAACCGGCAACCTTAACCCGCCAGGTGGTGTTTACCGATTATCGCTCCCCTCAATTTACCCTGACTCAGCCTTTGGTGTTCGTCCAAGGGCGGGGCAGTTCTGCTTCTTCTTATGTCGGCGCTACCGATATGCTGGACGGCGACATCAGCTCTTCCGTTCGGATGACCGACAGCAACATTTCTTATTCGGTGGCAGGGGATTATGAAATGGATGTGGAAGTAACCAATTCCTTTGGAGATTTGGTGGAAGCCTCTTTGCCGGTGCATATTGTGGAACAATATCAGCAAAGCCTTACCATTGAACTCACTCAAAATTTAGTTTACCTTTCAGTAGGGGAAACTTTCCAACCATATAATTATGTCAGCTCCGTTACTACCAGCAACGGGAGCCAGATAGATACGGATAATGTCACCGCTGTCAGCGGTGTGGATGCCTCCACGCCGGGCTGCTATGAAGTGCAATACAATGTTTCCTCCGGTGGAAGTCAGGGCATTACCTGGCTTGTCGTCATTGTAGAGTAAAGGAGGAGGACAGCATGGAGCGCAATTTAGAACAATTTGATCTGCGCAGCACCTGTGTGGATCTCTTAAAAAACATTTGGGTAATCCTGCTGGCAGTGATTGCCGCTTATTTTGGGGTAACCGGGTTTTATCAGCTGCAGTATGTGCCGGAATACACTTCCACCGCCACTTTGGCGGTGACCATGCGGGGAAACAACGGCGGAGCCTATTCTTCTCTGAGCACCACTACCGAAATGGCCAGTGTATTCAGCGAGGTGTTTCAAAGCGATGCTTTGCGCAGCAAAATTGCCCAAGAAATGGGTGTGGATTCCATTGAGGGTGAGATTTCCATTTCCCTGATTTCGGAAACTAACCTGATGGTTCTTCAGGTTACTTCCAATACTCCCCGCAATGCTTATGAGATCATCCTTTCTGCGTTGAATAACTACGATACCGTTTCCGATTACCTGTTTTCCAACGCATCTTTGGATACGGTTTCTGCGCCCAATGTCCCCTACGGTCCTTCCAATCCTATGAATGTCAGTCGAGTGCGGAAAATCGGAATGCTGGCGGCGGGAGCGGTAGTTGCCGCAGCGATTATTATTCTTTCTTTCTTGCGCTTTACCGTCAAGAAGAAAAAGTTGGCCAGCAAAATGCTGGACGGCCGGATTTTGGGCTGTGTGCCTTATACCAGGAAATACCACACTCTGGGAGAACTGCTCCGCCGAAGCAAAAAGAAAAAGGGATTACTTATCACTTCTGTTACACTGGGAATGCCGTTTATTGAGTCCATCAAGCGGATTGCCACCAGCATCGAACGGCATCTCCGTCGGAAAAATGAAAAGGTGCTTTTGGTAACCAGTGCGGAAGAAAATGAAGGAAAATCTTCTTTGGCCGCCAACCTGGCGCTGGCTATGGCAGAAAAGGGACTGAGTGTCATCCTGGTGGACGGGGATTTGAAAAAGCCTGCCCTGCATAAACTTTTTCATCATTATCACAGCAAATCTACTTCAGTCAGTGATTGTGTGCAAAAGGGAACTGCGCTTCAGGAAGCGTTGGTGCCGGTAGGAGAAAACCTGTCCATTCTGTATCAATATGAAGGTATTGCCAATTCCAGCGCAGTTCTCTCACATCCCGGTTTTGGAGAAATGGTTCAGTTATGCAAAAGTATGGCAGACATTGTGATACTAGATTCCACTCCTATGGATGTTGCAGCGGATGCGGAGATTTTAGCTCAATATGCCGATGCTGCTGTGGTTGCAGTCCGGCAAGATTGGGCGGAAGTTGGCGTGATTAATGACGTGGCAGACGCTATTCGTCAGGGCAAAGTGGATTTTGTGGGATATGTGCTCAATGCGTTCCACCAGGATTACCCTTGGCAAACCGGCAGTAGCTATGGTTATCACGGCTATTACGGACAATACGAACATCTGCGTAAAGCGATGGAAGACTAACAGTGTAAGGAGGGAGAACCTATGGATCAACATCACGAACACACACACCGGCAGGAAGAGGAAGAACAGACCATTGATTTAACTGTTTTGTTTCGCGATTTTATTCGGGGCATCGGGAAATTTTGGTGGCTGTTGGTAGTATTGGCGCTGCTGGGAGGATTGATCTCATATTTCAGAGCCTCCGGTACTTACTATCCCATGTACCGCTCGGAAGCCACCTTCACTGTTACCACCAATACATCAGAATCCAGCAGCGGGTCCAGCAGCGAATATAATTTTTATTACGACAGCGCTACAGCGGATCAGCTTGCCTTGACCTTCCCCTATATTCTCAGCAGTGATCTTCTCACCAATGCTATGGAAGAAGATTTGGGAGTGGATAGCATCAACGGTTCCGTTTCTGCTACCGTGATTTCTGATTCCAATATGATTACCATGTATGCAATCAGTTCCGATCCGGAAACGGCAAAAGCTATTTTGGAATCGGCTATTCGAGTGTATCCTGACGTTTCCCGCTTTGTCATTGGCGAAACCAGGTTTAATATGATCGACGCCCCCAACCTGCCGGAAGAGCCCTACAACCAGCCCAGCTACCGTCGGCAAACTCTGATGGGGGCAGGGATCGGTTTCGCCGTAGGTGTTGTGTTTATTCTGCTTTACGCATTTTTCCGCAAAACCGTGCATAAACCAGAACAGCTTCGCAAGGTCATGAATTTGACCTGCTTAGCCACGATTCCGAAAATCCGCCAGAAAGCTAGAAAGAAAAAGCAAAGTGATTTTGTTTCGGTGTTGGATAAAAGCACGGGGCCTTGGTTTGCAGAAAGCATCAATACCCTCCAGCTTCGGGTTTGCCGGGAATTAGACGAGAAGGACGGCAAGGTGCTGCTGGTTACCAGTACCGTTCCCGGAGAAGGGAAGTCCATGCTGTCAGTGAATTTAGCTTATACCTTAGCTAAAAACGGCAAACAAGTTCTTTTGGTGGACGCCGACCTCCGCCGTCAGGATTTAGCCAAGCGAATGGGCTGGAAGGGAAGCCGTTTAAGCATGGAAGAAATCCTTTCCGGCCACTGCGAAATGGAAAAAGCAGTTACCTATGAACCGGAAAGCGGCATCTACTTCTTGGGCGGCAAAAAACCCTTAAATAAAACCACACTGCTGCAATCCAAGAATTTGGGACAGCTTTTGGAACAGATCAAGCCTTTGATGGATTACATCATTCTGGATGCGCCTCCCTGCGGCGCTTTTGAGGATGTCTTCTTGATGGAAGAATACACCGACAGCATTCTGTATGTCATCATGCAGGACCATGCGCCCCGCAATCAGATCATTGATGCCGTAGCTTCTCTGGAAGCGGAAGAAGCGCCTGTCATCGGTTATGTATTCAATGGCGTGGCCGGCGTGTTTGGTAATAGCTATGGCTACGGTTATGGGAAATACAGTCACTACAGCCGCTATGGCCGGTATGGAAAATATGGCTATGGCCGTTACGGTTACGGCGAAGAAAAGCCGGAGCGAGAGAAAGTGGATGCCACATGAGATCCAAGCGGAAAAAATGGACGCTGAACCTAATCGGGATTGCAGCTGTCCTTGCATTGGGTGTGATCATTTTGCTGTCTTTCCAGATTCCCCATACTTCTCAGAACCAAGTTTCTGTCAGCCAGCTGTCTTCCGCAACTTTAGAATTTGATTCCGAAGAATTGGTGTATACCGGAAGCGGGATGTTGGATTTGATGGAAGGGGTCCACGCCACAGACGGAGACGGCACCGATCTCACCGATCAAGTCAATGCCGTAATCACTGCTGACAGTACTCTGACCCGCAAAACCATCCGATACAGCGTGTACGGACAAAATGGGGAAGTGGTTACCCGGCAGCGCAGTTTGCTGCTCCAAAACTACACTGGACCGACCTTGGAGGTCACCCAGCCCCTACAGTTTGACAGCGAGCAGCTTCCACGGCTGATTGATTATCTTCAGGAAGGGGATCTGCTGCGGGCTATGGATGGTTACGGTATGGAGATCACCGGCCAGGTGACCTGTTTTCGGGAACTACAGGGATCGCAGGAGTATTCCTTGACCTTCCGCGTCATCAATCAATTTCAGGATTCGGTGGAGCGAACAGTCTCGGCGACCATTACCGGTGATGTGAGCAATCCCTCCATCCAGCTTTCTACCCAAGAGGTGCAAATCCCGGTGGGAAGCAGTTTTGAACCACTGTCTTATGTTCTTGCCGCCGATAACGGTTCCGGCAGCGCAAATAGTGGTGAAATCCAGATTGACAGCTCTGTGAACACCAGCCAACCCGGCAGCTATCGAGTGACCTACCGGCTCTACAATTCAGATAGTACCGCCAGAACCACCCAAGTGTTGCGTGTGATTGTGCAGTAAATAAGGGAGTTTTTCATGATCGACCTACACATTCATATTCTGCCCGGCATTGATGACGGTTCCCCGGATTTGGAAGAATCGGTGGAAATGGCTCAGATTGCCGCAGACTGCGGCACCCGTGTGATAGTGGCCACGCCTCACTGCAACATGACCCATATGTATGAAAACACCTACAGCGCCGATTACCGGCGCCGGTTTTCCTTGCTCCAACAGGAGCTGGCCGAAGCTGAACCTTCCGTGCAACTGTTGGAGGGGATGGAGATTTTCTGCGTGGGAGATGTTGCCGGAAAACTGCGTTCCGGCGAGCTGATCTGCCTCAACCACACACGCTATCCCTTGGTGGAGTTTGATTTTGAAGCGGAAGAATTTGAAATTACCAACCAGTTGGAACGCTTACTGGATGCGGGATATACCCCGGTGTTGGCTCATCCGGAACGGTACCGCTGCGTCAATCGAAATCTTGGCGCCGTTTATCAGTGGTATCGTATGGGTGTAGTGATCCAGATCAACAAGGGAAGTGTGCTGGGCGGTTTCGGCCGCCGGGTGCAGCGCACGGCAGATGCCATCCTCCGCCACCGTCTGGCAGCAGTAGCTGCTTCCGATGCCCACAGCTGTGAAATCCGCACTCCGGATTTAAGCCGCTTGCAGGAGGTTTTGGATTGGGAATACGGCGATGGCTGTTCCTGGCTGCTGTTGGAAGAAAACCCTTCCCGCATTTTGCAGGACCGTGAAGTCCTTTGGGACAATCCAATTCCATTTTAAAAATCGACAAAACAATCCCGCAGAACCCGGTTTTCGGCTGAGTTCTGCGGGATTTTACGTTATTCTACCGTTACGCTTTTAGCTAAGTTTCTGGGTTTATCCACATCGCATCCCCGAAGGACGGCGGTGTAGTAAGCAAAAAGCTGTAAGGGGATGACCGATAACAGGGGCATATAAATGTCCTCTGCACTGGGGATGGAGAGCACATACCGTGCAGTGCTCATGTCCACCGGCAATCCTTCCTTTACCACCAACAACACCTTGGCCCCCCGTGTCACCACCTCTTTGATGTTGCTCACCGTTTTTTCATAAAGATTGGACTGGGTGGCTACGGCAATCACCGGAACATCGGTGTCGATCAAGGAAATGGTGCCGTGCTTCAGTTCTCCGGCCGCATAGGCTTCGGAGTGCATATAGGAGATTTCTTTCAGCTTCAAGGAACCTTCTAAGGAGATGGCGTAATCCAAGCCCCGGCCGATAAAGAACAGGTCGCTGGCGTTTTGGAACCGAGAAGCGTAATATTTGCAGTCATCGGTCTTCTCCAGGATCTGCTGCATCTGCTGGGGAATCTCCTGAATGGTTTTGCCCATTTTTTCCACCTGCTCAGGGGTCATGGTGTGCTTGCACAAAGCAAACTGCATGGCCAGCAGGTACATCACCCCAAGTTGCACCGTATAAGCCTTGGTGCTGGCTACGGCGATTTCCGGCCCGGCCCAGGTATAGATCACATAATCTGCTTCCCGGGAAATGGAGGAGCCCACCACGTTGACCACTGCCAAGGTTGGCACGCCGCACTGTTTGGCCAGCCGCAGAGCTGCCAAGGTGTCCGCTGTTTCCCCGGACTGGCTGATAATAATCATCAATTCGTTTTCATTGAGAATGGGATTGCAGTAACGAAATTCCGAAGCGATCTGTACGTCCACCGGCACCCGAGCCAAATGCTCAATGATATTTTTGCCGATCATGCCGGCGTGCATGGCGGTGCCGCAAGCTACAATATGAATCTTCTGGGTGTCGGCAAACAGGGAGTTCGGAATCCCTTCGTTGTCAAAATTGGGGAGGTTTTCCTTTAATCGAGGACTGACCGTGTCCTTTAGTGCTTTGGGCTGTTCAAAAATTTCTTTCAGCATAAAGTGGGGATACCCCGCTTTTTCCGCCGCTTCCACGTCCCAATCAGCGGTCAGCATCTTCTTTTCCACCAGATCCCCGTCCAGGTTGTATACCATAACCCGGTCTTTGGTGAGCCGCACAATTTCGTTTTCGTCGATGAGTTCGTAATTGCGGGTGTATTTCAGCACAGCCGGAATGTCGCTGGCAATGAAATTTTCCCCTTCGCCGATGCCGATGATCAGGGGGCTGTCTTTGCGCAGAGCAAAGATTTCTTCCGGAAAGTCCCGGAACAAAATGCCAAGGGCGTAGCTGCCTTTGATGGCGGCGATCAACCGGCGGATGGCTTCCATGGGGTCGCCTTTGTAGTAGTAATCCAGCAGCTTCGCCACCACTTCAGTGTCGGTCTGGCTCTGAAAATCGTAGCCTTTGCGCACCAGCTTTTCCTTTAGCTCCATGTAGTTTTCAATGATGCCGTTGTGGACGATGGTGAGCCGGGCGTTGCCGTGGGGGTGGGAGTTGATGTCGCTGGGCTCCCCGTGGGTAGCCCAGCGGGTGTGACCGATGCCGCAGGTGCCTTGGGGGACACCTTCTGCATTCATTTTTTCTTCCAGCTGCTTTAACCGGCCCTTGGTTTTAATGGTGACAATTTTTCCTTGGCTGAGCACAGCAATACCGGCGGAATCGTACCCCCGGTACTCTAATTTTGTTAAGCCGTCCAGCAGCACCGAAGCGGACTGCCGCTGGCCTACATATCCAACAATACCACACATAACTTGATACCTGTCTTTCCGGATTGATTTTGCAAAAAGCCTCTGTTTCTCCCTTTGCAGGAAGGTTTTTTCTTTTTGCTGACGACGCCGCTGATGCAGCACCGAAAGGGCATCCGCCGAATTTTCGATGACCCTTTTCCTCGTCACCGCAGTACAGGCATGCGGTCTGGCGCTAATCTCCTGTGAATGCCGCCCTCCTGCCGGGTCTGGTTTTGCCGTACACCCTTCACAGTGATTTTACTCACATTTTACCGAGTTTGACCGGAAATGTCAATCTGACCATTTGATTTTATGCAAAATATTTTTATTTTATGAAACGGCAGACAGGTTTTTGTACAAGCCTGCCTGCCGTGTTGGGCGGTTTATGGTTCCGGTTTTTCTGGAGGTACTTTGTCGGAAGCTGGATGAACCAAGCGCACATCCACTTGCTGGTAGGGAATTGAAATGCCTTCCCGGTCAAAGGCGTCCTTCACCTGCTCCAGTACGTCGTAGCGAAGTTCCCACAAATCATCCTTGGATACCCAAACCCGCAGTTTGATCAGGATGGCACTGTCTCCGTAGTTCATGATACGAATCAGCGGCGGAGGATCGGGAATGGTTTTGGGGTTGGAAAGAACGATCTGCCGGATCAAATCTTCCGCTTTATGGAAATCGTCTTCGTAGCCGATAGGAATATCCAAATCCAACTGCCTGGTGGTTTCTTTGGAATAGTTGATGATGGTATTTTGGGTGACCACGCCATTGGGAATGTAAATGGCTTTGTTGTCTACGGTGTGGAGTTTGATGTTCAGTAAGCTGATCTTTACCACTTCACCCTCCACGCCGTTAATCAGAACATAGTCCCCAAGCTCCAAAGGCTTGGATACCAGCAACAGCACGCCGCCGCAAACATTGCTTAAGCTATCCTGCACTGCCAGGGAAAGAGCCACGCCGCAGACGCTGAACAGCGCCACAATGGAGCTCATTTCCACGCCCATGGTCTGAAGGATAACCAACACCAAAACCACATACACGACGCCCCGCAGCACTGAATAGAAAAAATGGTGGGCGCTTTTGTCCATCTTGGAACGTTGCAGCCATTTCCGGCACAACCGTAAAAATACTTTTGCTAATAGCAACCCAATGATAGCCACCAGAAGAACTTTAACAATGATGGGCAGGGCGCTTTGAAAATAATTCCAGGCATCGGTAAAAAAATTTTGAGTGTCCTCTCCCAGCTGCTGCACCGCTTCCACTACCTCTTGTGAGGTGTCTAATTGGGATGTGGTGTCGCTGACAGTAGAATTTAAGGCGGAAGGTTCCATGACAGCAAGCCTCCTTTTTCATCGCTATTATTTACTTATTGTAACGGTCTTGCCCAAGTTCGTCAAGATGCTATAACCCAAACAGGAAAAATAGGATTTTTATTTGTCTCTGGGGTACAATGGCATAACCAACAAAGACAATCAGATGCAGCTTTTCGTTGGGACGGCATGGTCTTTTTTTCAAAGTTTTTTCTGAGCTTGAGTTTTTTGTCACATCAAGATTCTAGACCTGCATGTCAAAGCGGGATTTTGATTTATGTGAACCATTTTTTCCACCGCCGTCAAACAGAGCTTGATGCCCCCTTTTTCTTAGTAGCCCATTCCCATTTCCCGGCATAAAATGCGGTGTGGAGGGATGATATTGTCCCTCCAACTATCAACACGGAGGAAACACATGATGGGTATTACCAACTCAAATAAACAGATCAGTGTAGATCGCATTGATTGTAACGGGACGTTGAAAGTGACCTTAGCATTGGCAGCCGCTCCAGATATTTCTTCCAATCCCACCGACATCGTCCTGGTATTGGACCGTTCCGGCAGCATGACAGGCAGCCCACTGGCCAACATGAAATTAGGGGCAAATTCCTTTATTGATATCATAGATCAAGCCACCGACAGTTCTCAAGACGGAACCATTGGTTCCGGCAGCCGAATCGGAATTGTAAGTTTTTCTAACACGGCCACGGCTGACACTCAACTGATCACTTCTGTCGCCGCATTGAAAAGCGCAGTTGATAGCCTGACCGCCGGCGGAAGCACCAATCACGCAGACGCATTTAGCAAAGCGGTTCAGTTGTTTGATCCTGCTTCCAGCAATGCAAAAGTGATTGTCATGTTTACCGATGGTAAGACGACCGCAGGTCCGCCGCCGGCGCCGGTGGCCGCTGCCGCCAGGGCTTCCGGTATTGTGATTTACTGCATTGGCTTAATCGGGGCAGACGGGGTAGATGTCAATGCGCTCAACGATTGGGCCACAGACCCCGACGATTCTCATGTGGCAGTCACCCCAAATGATGAAGATTTGGAAGATTTATTTGAAGACCTGGCCGCCAACATTTCCAAACCGGGCGCCACCAATATTGTGATTGATGAAATCATCCACCCTGATTTTGCCATTACCAGTATGGTGCCGCCTACCCAGGGGACCGCTACGATGGTGGATTCCAATACCATTCAATGGAAGATTCCTCAACTGGGCGTTTCCGGCAACGAGGGGGCAACCTTTGAATTTTATATTCAGCACATCGCCCAGACTTCCGGGGTCAAGCAGGTGAATCAATCCATCACCTATTCCGATGATGAAGGGAATACCGTGGTATTTCCATCTCCCACCGTAACGGTGGACTGCGGCACTGTAGTGAATCCGGAACCGTGCCCTGTCCCGGTGAGTGTACCCATGACTGGGTGCCGGGATGCGGTGGTGTTTGATGCGGGATATGTGTCCTTAGAATCTTTGGGGCGCATTCTTCAGCTGAACGTCACCCTGAAAAACATTTGCCCCGACAAGCGTGTTGCCCTGGCGGTCATTCTCACCGAACTGGACTCCTATGGCGTGGAGCATCGGCGAGGCATGAAGACAATCACAGTTCCCGCCCACCATTCTGCCGGATGCCGGGATGTTTTGGTTCGGTGCATCAAATTTGTACTGCCCCAAGATTTGGACGTCTCCGGTGGAAATTCAAACGAAATCTGCAATTCCAGAAATCTGAGAGCTCGCTTTATTGCAAATTATATTGATTCGGATTTTGGCTGCTGTGATTCGGTAGCCATTACCTTCTGATGGGGTTTCAGCAAAGCACCCTAACCTCATTGTGGGTTAGGGTGTTCCTTTTACATAGAAAAAGAAAGGGAAAAGCCGTAACTGCGTCTTGTGCTTATCCAAATCCCTTTGACAGCCAGCATTGGAAAACGCTTATCCTGCCCCTCCCTCAAACAGCCGGATTTTTTTGTCTGCATCGGTGTTTTTCAGGTAAACATAATTAAATTCCTTTTTGCGGTGATTGTTTTGCACGGTAAAGGTGGTCAGCCGGCTGTCGCTGTTGGCAACCGCTTCATAGGCAAAAGTAATCCCCATGCCGGCCGCTACCAGCTGCTTGATCACAGCAAAGGAGTTGATGCAGATGACCTTTTTAATGTCGTCCACCGTGTTGTTGTTCACTGCCAGCATCTGTTCAAAGATGGCTCGGGTGCCGGAACCGTTCTCCCGCAGGATGAGGGTTTGCTCTAAAACAGCGGGAAAAGGGATGTCCTTTCCCGCAAAGGGGTGGTCCACCGAACACACCCCCAAGAACGGCTCTTCCCGGTACAGGGAATAGGTGGCGTAGCCATACTTCTTTTTCTCGAAAAAACCCTCCACGATGGCAAAATCCAGCTGATTTCGCTCCAACATGGCCAGCAGCACCTGGGTGTTGTCGATGACAAATTGCAGGTTGTGTGTTGGCTCAGACAGATATTGGATCAGCTGCTTTTCCAGCACAAATTCTCCGATGGTTTTGGTAGCGCCGATGCGCAGCATAATCTCGCTTTTTCCCTTCAGGCTGGTGCGGAGTTCGTTTTCATAAAACAACATGGTTTTAGAATATTCTTCCAGCTGTTCCGCCGCTTTGGTTTTGTGCAGCACCCGTCCGGCATAGTAAAACAGCTTTTCATCGTATTCCTGTTCCAGTGCATGGATGTGTTGAGTGACAGCGGGCTGGGAGATATTCAATTTTTCTGATGTTTTTCGGTAATTCATGGTTTCACAAAGGTTTAAGAAGGTGTAAATTCTGTAATCAATCATACCGTCACCATCCATAAGAAATTCAAATCAAAGCATAACAACATTAAATGAAATTTTATCATAATTCTGTGATAAAATCAAGATATAGAAATTAAACCGGTAAAAAACAGGAGGTAATCAGCATGAAAGTTCTTGTCATTGGCGGAGTTGCTGCCGGCACCAAGGCAGCCGCCAAACTAAAGCGGCTAAACCGGAACGCCCAGGTGAAGATCCTTACCAAGAGCAAAGATGTTTCCTATGCAGGATGTGGTCTTCCGTATTACATCAGCGGCATGATCCCCACCAGAGACCAGCTGATCGTCAACACCCCGGAGAAGTTTTCCGGACTTACCGGCGCCGAAGTGGTAACCGGCGTGGAGGCCGTGGGACTGGATGCGGAACAAAAAACCCTTTCGGTCCGCGGGGAAGACGGGGCAGTGTATCAGGAAGGGTACGATAAACTGGTGATTGCCACCGGCGCTTCACCGGTGGTGCCCAAGCTGGATGGCTGTGATCTGCCTGGCGTGTTTACCATGCGTACCCCGGATGACGCCCAGGGCGTCAAAGATTACATCAAAGAACATTCCTGCCGCACGGCATTGGTGGTAGGCTGTGGCTTCATCGGATTGGAAGTGGGGGAGAACCTGCAAAAACTGGGGCTGAACGTCACCATGATTGACTTTGCGGATCAGATTCTTCCCGGCATTTTCGACAGCGAAATGGCGGAGTACGCCAAACGCCAGCTCACTGCATCCGGCAGCAAAATCCTGCTGGGCACCGCTTTGAGCAAGGTGGAAAAGACCGCCGAAGGTTTTTCCGTCACCACTACCAACGGCCATTTGAATACCGATCTGGTGGTGCTCTGCATCGGCGTGCGCCCCAACACCGGCTTTTTGGCGGACACCGGCTTGGAGCTGTTTAAGGGTACCATTGTAGTCAACGAGAAGATGGAAACCAACCTGCCCGATGTGTACGCTGCTGGAGACTGCGCCATGGTGAAAAACCAGCTTACCGGGGCAGCCAAGTGGTCCCCCATGGGTTCCACTGCCAACATCTCTGCCCGTGTGCTGGCGGAACAGGCCGTAGGTGGCAGCAAAACCTACGGCGGATGTCTGGGTACTGCGGTGGTGAAGCTCTCCGACACCTTAAACGGTGGCCGCACTGGCCTGACCGAAGCCCAGGCCAAGGAAGCCGGGTTTGACGCCGTCTCGGTAGTCTGCATCACCGACGACAAAGCCCACTACTATCCCGGCGCCTCCTTCTTTGCCACCAAGCTCATTGCAGACCGAACTACCCATCGTCTGCTGGGCATTCAGGTGTTGGGCAGCGGGGCTGTGGATAAGATGGTGGATATTGCCGTGACCGGCATTGCCATGAACGCCACTTTGGAACAATTTGACACCCTGGATTACGCCTATGCGCCGCCGTTTTCCACCGCCATCCACCCCTTTGTGCAGGCAGTGTATATCCTGGAAAACAAGATTTCCGGTGAATTTGATACATTCACTCCCAGGGAATATCTGGACGGGAAAGCCAAGGCCTATCAGGTTATCGACGCCATGCCCGCCCCCTCCATCCCCAATGCGCTTTGGATTGATTTGAGCAAGGTGGACGGGGTGCTGCCGGAATGTCCCAACAAGGACGCCAAGCTGCTGCTGGTCTGTGCTCGCGGCAAGCGGGGCTACTTCCTGCAAAACCGGCTGAAAGCCGCCGGTTACACCAACACCAAGGTGCTGGAAGGCGGCATTACCTTCAACCGGGTGGAAGTGAAGAAAAAGGGCAAGCTGTCCCCCGACGACATCAAGCGGGTGAAAGCTCTGGGATGTTTGTGGGACAAGCGCACCGAGGACCGGTTTAACGTCCGGGTGATTACCCGCAACGGCCGCCTCACCGCCGAAGAACAGCTGGCAGTGGCCCAGGCGGCGGAACAATACGGCAACGGCGAAGTCACCATGACTACCCGCCTGACCTTGGAAATTCAAAGCGTTCCCTACGACAAACTGGAAGAGATGATGGAGTTTTTGGCAGGCTACGGCCTGTCCACCGGCGGCACCGGCAGCAAGGTGCGCCCCGTGGTTTCCTGCAAAGGTACCACCTGCCAGTACGGTTTAATTGACACCTTCCATTTGTCTCAGGTGATCCATGAACGGTTCTATGAAGGCTACCATCAAGTGACTCTGCCCCATAAGTTTAAGATTGCAGTGGGGGGATGCCCCAACAACTGCGTGAAGCCCAGCCTCAACGATATCGGCATTGTGGGCCAGCGGGTACCCAACCCTAATCTGGACCTCTGCCGGGGCTGCAAGGTCTGCCAGGTGGAAAAGAACTGTCCCATCCATACGGCCAAGGTGGTGGACGGAAAAGTGAACATTGATCCCGCCGCCTGCAACCACTGCGGCCGCTGCCTGGACACCTGCCCCTTCGGCGTGATGAAGGAGTTCACCGCCGGCTATCAGGTGTATGTAGGCGGACGTTGGGGCAAGAAGGTGCAGCAGGGCCTGCCATTAAGCAAGATCATCACCTCGGAAGAAGAGGTACTGAATGTGGTGGAAAAAGCCATCCTGCTGTTCCGCAAGGAAGGCATCACCGGGGAACGGTTTGCCGACACGGTGGCCCGTCTGGGCCTGCCCTATGTGGAGGAAATGCTGCTGGGCGACGCTCTGTTGGCGGAGAAGGATGAAAACCTGAAGCAGACGGTTACCGGCGGAGCAAGTTGTTAAGGAGGATGAGACCATGTTGGAATTGAATACCAATCGGGAATTTCAAAAGAACAAGCCCTCCGTTTCCCCGGAGGAGGTGAAGCGGGTCAAAGGTTTGGGCGCTTTGTGGGATAAGACTACCCCGGATTGCTTTAACCTGCGGGTCATCACCCGCAACGGCAAAATTACCGCCAAAGAACTGGCTCTCATCGCCAACCTGGCCAAAGAATACGGCAACGGTGTCACCGCCATGACCACCCGCCTGACCCTGGAGATTCAGCAGGTGCCCCTGGCAAACATCGAACCTCTGCGAGCCAAATTGCAGGAAGCGGGCATGGACATTGGCGGCACCGGCAGTAAAGTGCGCCCGGTGGTGTCCTGCAAAGGGACCACCTGCCAGTACGGATTGATCGACACCTTTGATTTGTCCCAAAAACTGCATAAAATCTTTTATGAAGGTTACCGGGGCGTGGTTCTGCCCCATAAATTTAAGATCGCAGTGGGGGGATGTCCCAACAACTGCGTCAAGCCAGATCTGAACGACCTTGGGATTGTGGGACAGCGGGTCCCCAGCTTTGATTATTCCAAATGCCGGGGATGTAAGGTTTGCCAGGTAGAGCAAAACTGCCCCATTAAGGTGGCCAAATTGGTGGACGGCAAGCTCAGCGTCAGCGCCAGCGAATGCAACAACTGCGGGCGGTGCAAAAACAGATGTCCCTTTGGGGTGACCGAGACCTATACCACCGGCTATAAGGTGTACATCGCTGGACGCTGGGGGAAGAAGGTTGCCTTCGGAAAACCGCTGAACAAGATTTTCTTATCGGAAGAAGAGGTCATTGATTTGGTGGAGCGAACCATCCTGTTCTTCCGGGACGAGGGAATCACCGGAGAACGGCTCTCGGATACGGTAACCCGGCTGGGCTTCGACTATGTGGAACAGAAGCTGCTGTCCGGCCAGGTGGATAAAGCCGGTATTTTAAACAAAACGGTGGTGGGCGGCGCAAGCTGCTGACCATCGACTCGGGTAGGGCGGGGCAATTTCGGCCCCGCTTTACCAACGCCCGTACATTTTTCCGAAAAGGTCCATACTACATGAATTGTCTTAGCATAAATTATAAATTGGCGCCGGTGTCTCACCGCAAAGCCTTTGCCTTCCCGGAGGGAAAGCGGACCCGGCTGCTGGAATCCTTCCGGCCGCTGGGAGGCTGTGTGCTGGTGAGCACCTGCAACCGAACCGAACTTTACTTTCTGTGCAGTCGTCGGCAAGCGGAGGAAAAGCTGGCCCTGGCAGCAGGGCTGCCGGTGGAGGGGTTTGCTTTTTTCACCCGGCAGGACGCCGTGGAGCACCTGTTCCGCTTGGCGGCGGGGCTGGAGAGTATGCTCATTGGGGAAGATGAAATTTTAGGCCAGCTGAAGCACAGCTACGAACAGGCCCGGCAGCTGGGGCTGACCCAGGGGCTGGATACCCTGTTTCAAGCGGCCATTGCCTGCGGTAAGCGGGTGCGCAGCGAAACTAAGATTTCTTCTTTGGCCTGTTCGGTGGCCACCCTGGCGGCTAATCAGGTGTTTCATTTCGGCAACCCGGAAAAGACGGTGCTGCTCATCGGCGCTTCCGGCCAGATTGGCACGGCGGTGTATAAGAATTTGCAGTGCCGCAAGGAATTGACGCTGTGGGTCACTTCCCGCAGCCACGGCCGAGAAGAACAGCGGACGCTGCCCTATGAAAACCGGTATCAGTGCTTGGATGGGGCGGATGTGATCCTCTGCTGCACCGCATCTCCCCACACCATCCTTACGGTACAAGGAGTAAAAGAGCATCTTCGAACCCAAAAAGAGCGGCTGTTTTTAGACCTTTCCGTACCGCCGGACATTGATTCGGAGGTGGATTCTCTGCCCGGCTGCCGCAGAGTAGGCATTGATGACCTGCGATGGGCGGCGGAAGAAAACAACCGGCAAAAGCAGCACGAAATTGAACAAGCGGAAAAGCTGACCCGACTCTGCTTGTTGGAATACCAAGCCGATCAGGCGGCACGGCAGTATGCCGCTGAAATGGATGGCTTGGAACTCAGCCTGCGGCAGTCTTTTTACGCATTGCGCAAGGAAGACCCGGCGGCATTTTTGCAGGCGGTCAAAGAGCGTTTTCAAAAGGAGGAGCTATGAACTGTTTTCCTTTTATGATTCCGGTGGAAGGGAAGCGCTGCCTGCTGGTAGGCGGGGGCAAAGTGGCGGCCCGGAAAGTGGAAAAGCTGCTGCCCTTTGGAGTGGAAATTGTTCTGTGCGCCAGAGAGGTCTGTCCGGAATTAACCGCATTGGGGGTGGATGCCCAGGAAAAGGAGTATTCTGCCGATTTGCTGGAAGGGATTTGCTTTGCTGTTGCCGCCACCGATGATCCGGTGCTCAATGCCCGGGTAGCCGCAGACTGCCGACAAAAGGGAATCCCGGTGAACAGTGTAGACGATAAGGACAACTGCGATTTTTACTTTCCCGCCTTGATTCACCAAGGCCCAGTCACCATCGGCATTACCACCGGGGGCGTATCTCCCGCCTTGGCAGGCGCCTTGCGGGAATACCTGGAAAGTGTTCTGCCGGAGAATCTGGAAGAACTAACCCAAAAAGCCGGTGTTCTGCGGGGGACGATGTCATCACAGGAATATGCCAAACAGGTCAAGCAGTGGCTCAAGCAGTCCGTAGCAGAAAAGGAGAAGGGATGAAACAGATTAAAATCGGAACACGGGGCTCCAAACTGGCGTTGGTGCAGGCTAATCTGGCGGCGGAAGCCTTTCAAAAATTGGGGTACGATACCCAGCTGGTGGTGGTGCATACCCGTGGGGATGCCAACTTAAACGCTTCTCTGTCCGAAATCGGCCGTGGGGCCTTTACCGATGTTTTTGCCCAAATGCTGGCAGAGGGGAAACTGGATGTGGCGGTCCACTCCGCCAAAGATCTGCCCACCACCCCAGACCGAGACGGTTTTGCCTGCCTGCCCCGGGCCGACGCCAGAGATGTATTGGTGTCCCTGCCGGGAAAGGAATTGCACCGCATCGGCACCGGCTCTCCTCGCCGGGAAGCGGCCATCCGAAAGCTGTACCCAAAGGCACAAGTCCTGCCCATTCGTGGCAATGTAGATACCCGAATTCGGAAGATGAAGGAAGGGGAGTACGACGCTTTGGTGTTGGCCATGGCCGGGCTGAAGCGGCTGCACTTTCAGGACGACACGGTGGCACTGACTCCCCTTTCAGTGGCGGACTGCGTCCCGGCAGCCTGCCAGGGCATAATCGCCATCGAGGGGAAACTGGGGCTGGAAATCAACCATCCGGCCACTGCACAGGCGGCTCAGATCGAGCGGGAATGCCAGCGGCTGCTGGAAGGGGGCTGTACCGGTGGGGTAGGGTGCTACTTTGATGGAACCACCCTGTTTGCCCAAAAAGAAGGTTGGACGGCTCAGGTGAGATACCAAGGGGAAGAGAGCATTTTGGAGCTGGTAAAGAAACTCAAGGAGGTGGCCGGATGAACCAGGTGGTACTGGTAGGAGCGGGATGCGGCAAGTCCACCATCACACTGGAAGCCACCCGGCTGCTTTCCCGGTGTGATTGCGTGGTGTACGACAGCTTATTGGACGATGGGCTGCTGGAGCTTTGTCCCCCGAACTGCAAGAAAATTTTTGTGGGAAAACGGGCCGGACACCACAGTGCAAAGCAGGAGGAAATCAACCGGATTCTGGTTGATTGTGGCAAGGAATACCCCTTAACAGTGCGCTTGAAAGGGGGAGACCCCTTTGTGTTTGGTCGGGGTGGAGAAGAACTGCTGGCGCTGGAAGAAAACGGCATTCAAGGATACGCCGTTCCCGGTATCAGCAGCTGCATTGCGGCGGCGGAACTGGCCGGTATCCCCATTACCCACCGGGGTTGGACCCAAGGCTTCCAGGTTCATACCGCCCACACAGCCGACAAGGAAATCGACTTTACAAACCTAGGAATTTCCGAGGATACCTTGGTGTTTCTTATGGCCAAGCAGGCGGCGGGAAAAATCCAAAGAGACTTGCTTTCCGGTGGAATGGACCCCGCTATGCCGGTTGCGGTCCTCTCCCAAGCCGGGAGTAAAGACTTTGCTGTAAAGCGAGGAACCTTGTCGGAATTAGAGACCTTAGCCGGGCAGCTTCCCGCCCCCTTGACCATCTTGGTGGGAAAGGTGTGTGCTTTGGCATTGGGAAAGCCTGCCGTCCATCGGAGCTCTTCTGACGCCGCTATGGTGGTAATCACCGGCACCCCTTCCCATGTCCGGCGGGTCAGCGACGCATTGCTAAAAAAAGGCCTGCTTCCTTTGGACTGGGGATACTCCCGGATTCAGCCCTTGGATTTTGACTGTTTTTTTCAGCAGATGGATGATTTTGCCTGGCTGGTGTTTACCTCCGGCAACGGGGTGGAATATTTCTTCCGGCGGGTACGGGAGCTGCGGGTGGATTTGCGCCGGTTCGGCAGCAAAAAATTTGCCGTGATCGGCCGCCACACGGCAGACCGATTGGAACAGTATGGCTTTACGGCGGACCTCATGCCGGAGGAATACACCGCCAAAGCCCTCTGCCGCAGGCTGCTGGACCTGCGCCTTCCGAAAGAACAGATCGCTTTGCTGCGGGCGAAAGCGGGCAGTCCTGTTTTGCTGCAAGCAGGCACGCAATTCGATGTGTACGAGACGGTGACGGAGCAGGATCGCCTTGCATCGGTTGCGGCAAAGCTGTCCCAGTCCCTTCCGCCAGTTCAAGCCATCACCTTCGGCTCGGCGGGAGGCGCCAGATCGCTGTTGGAGGTTTGCTGTCTGCCGGAAGGGGTACTGCCGGTCTGCATTGGAGAAGAGACGGCACAGGTAGTAAGAGAATATGGTTATCAGCCCAAAGTAGCTTCTGAGGCTACGGCGGAAGAATTAGCAAATATAGCTGCATTGTCATTGGAGGAAAAAACATGGAACGATTGAGAAGATTGCGGAAATCCCCGCTGCTGCGGGATGCAGTGTCCGAAACCCAAATTAAAATCCGGGGACTGATTTATCCCATTTTTGTGCAGTGGGGCACTGGAATCAAAGAAGAAGTGTCCTCGATGCCGGGGGTGTACCGTTACAGCGTAGACCGGCTGCCGGAGCTGTTGGACGCAGTGTTGCAGGCAGGCATCGGCGGAGTGATGGTGTTCGGTATTCCCCAGCACAAAGATGAAACCGGCAGCGACTGCCAAAGCCTGGACGGGATTGCCCCCACCGCCATTGGCTTTATCAAAGATTACTGCCGCCAAAAGGGGAAGGAACTGCTGGTGGTGGCGGACATCTGCCTGTGCGAGTACACCAACCACGGCCACTGCGGCGTGTTGGAGCATGGGGATGTGGAAAATGACGCTTCCCTTCCTCTCCACGCCAAGGCGGCCCTGACGGCAGTGCAGGCCGGGGCGGACATGGTGGCGCCCTCCTCCATGATGGACGGGGTGGTGGCCGCTATTCGCCGGACCTTGGACGAAGCGGGATACACCCAAACCCCCATTATGGGGTACAGCGCCAAATTCGCTTCCGCCTTTTACGGCCCCTTCCGGGATGCGGCGGATTCCGCCCCCCAGCAGGGGGACCGGAAGTCCTACCAGATGGACCCTCGCAACGGCCGGGAAGCCTTGCGGGAACTGCTGGCCGACCAGGAGGAAGGAGCGGACATCTTGATGGTAAAACCCGCCCTGTCCTATCTGGACATTGTGGCAAAAGCCAGGGAGCTGACCCTTCGGCCGTTGGCGGTGTACAATGTCAGCGGGGAATATTCTATGGTGAAGGCTGCCGCCCACGCCGGAATGATCGACGAGAAACGGATTGTTACCGAGATTCTCACCGCCTTTTTCCGAGCCGGGGCAGATTTGGTCATCACCTATCATGCTTTGGATTATGTCAACTGGCAGGAGGGAAAGCAATGAGTCGTTCCGATGAATTGTTTGAGCAGGCCAAGCGGGTGATTCCCGGGGGAGTCAATTCCCCGGTGCGGGCCTTCCGAGCGGTGGGGCGCAACCCCTTGTTTATCCAGAAAGGGCATCAGGATTGGATTCAAGATGCGGACGGCAGGGAATACCTGGACTACGTAATGAGCTGGGGCCCTTTGGTGCTGGGCCATGCCCGGCAGGAGGTACTGGAAGCGGTTGCCGATGCGGTGAAAAACGGTTTGACCTTCGGTGCTCCCACACAGCGGGAAACGGAGCTGGCAGAGGAAATCTGCCGGGCGGGTGACTATCTGGAGCAGGTGCGGCTGGTGAATTCCGGCACCGAAGCCACCATGTCTGCCATCCGCTTAGCCAGGGGATATACCGGCCGGGATAAGATTATTAAATTTGCCGGGAACTATCACGGTCATTCCGACGGATTGTTGGTCAAAGCCGGTTCCGGCTGTCTGACGGGGGCTTTTCCGGATAGTTTGGGGGTTCCTGCCTCCTATGCGGAGCAGACCCTGGTGGCACAGTACAACGACCCGCAAAGCGTCCGGGAACTGTTTGACGCCAATCCCGGACAGATTGCCTGCGTCATCCTGGAGCCGGTGGCCGCCAACATGGGAGTGGTTCCCCCGGCGGAGGGGTTTTTGCAGCAGCTCCGCCGCCTGTGCAGCCAAAACGGGGCGCTGTTGATTTTCGACGAAGTGATTACCGGCTTCCGGGTGGCCTACGGCGGGGCTGCCCAGCGATATGGGGTCTCTCCCGATTTGGCCTGCTTTGGAAAAATCGTAGGGGGCGGTATGCCTTTGGCGGCCTACGGCGGCCGGAAAGAGATTATGTCCATGGTGGCTCCCTTGGGCGGGGTGTACCAGGCCGGCACCCTTTCCGGGAATCCCGTTGCCACGGCAGCCGGACTGGCTACGCTGCGGATTCTCCGTCAGCAGCAGGACACTATCTATCCTGCCCTGGAAGAAAAAGGCGCTCTGCTGGAACAGGCGTTTGTGCAGGCAGAGATTCCGGTCAACCGGGTGGGCTCCCTGCTTTCCCCCTTTTTCTGCAAGAAAGCACCGGACAACTATACCCAGGTCTGCCGGTGCAACCTGAAAGCATTTTCCGCTTACTTCAACGGTATGCTGAAACGGGGGATCTATGTCGCTCCCTCCCAGTTTGAAGCGATGTTTGTCTCTGTGGCCCATACTCAAGCGCATTTGGAGCAGACGGCAGAAACCATCTTATCTGTTGCCAAAGAGGCAAAAGCGCAGTATTCCTTCTGATTTTTTATCCCGGTTCCCGCAGGCATTGCAGAGGGGCCGGGATGATTTTTGCTCATTTTCAAATTGTGAATTTTTTATTTTTCGGGAAATGGCACTTGACAACCTCTATGTTGTTATGCTATTCTAATTTTAGTTAGATAAGACTAATTCAATTAGCCTTTTTTCTTCAGTCTAAGGTTAGCTTAAACTAACATATGGATAGCATCACCGGAAAGGGAAAAACTATGAGTATTGTAATTGTCGGCGGAAACGAATGCATGGAGTGTCAGTACAAAAACATCTGCAAGGGATATGGCTGCAAAGCCAAGGTGTTTACCAAGGAAAACGGTTCCCTGAAAAAGAAAATGGGATGCCCGGACCTTCTGATTGTCTTTACCAATACCGTTTCCCACAAAATGGTCATCAGCGCTTCCCGGGAAGCCAAGCGGAACAAGATTCCCGTAGCCCATGTAGCTTCCAGCAGTGCTTCTGCGCTGCACTCTTTGCTGGCACAGCGTTTTCCCGCTGGCGCTGGAGGGATGAAATGAGTTTGGAGCATTATTTAATCGAGCATTGTTCTCCCACATTGGCCAGGCTGAAATCCGCCAACCTGTTTCGCATTCCCGTGAGCAGCCGCCAGGAGTTGGAGCAGCAGCTTTTGGCCTGGAACCAGCTGCTTGGAAAGAAAGGGGTGCAGGTGCTGCTGCTCAAAGAGGAGACCGGTCAGGCGCTGATTTATGTCTGTCGGTCGGCCCTGCTGAAGCAGGATTTGACCAAACCGGGGGTGGGGGAGTTTTTGCAGCAGTACGGCTACCCCATTGCTGGGTTGGGGGATACGCTCAGCCGCCTGCGGCAAAAACTTCAGGTGGAGGACGGCTTTCCCCATGAGATTGGGATATTTTTGGGGTATCCCTTGGACGATGTGCAGGGGTTTATCCAAAATCATGGCAAGAACTGCAAATGCACCGGCTGCTGGAAGGTGTACGGCGACCCCGACCGGGCAGAAAAGCTCTTTGCCAAATATCAAAAATGCCGGGAAGTGTACTGTCGGTTGTGGCGGCAGGGACGGAGTGTTTGGCAGCTTACCGTAGCTGCTTGACATAAAAAAACAGAAAAGAGGTTTTCAATATGAGCAAAATTGCAGTGGTATACTGGAGCGGCACGGGCAACACCGAAGCCATGGCGCAAAAGGTAGCGGATGGAGCCAAGGAGACCGGGGCCGAGGTGGATTTGTTCACCGCCGCAGAATTTGGGGAAGGGCAGATGGCGGATTACGATGCCATCGCCTTTGGCTGCCCCTCCATGGGCAGCGAACAGTTGGAGGACAGCGAATTTGAACCCATGTTCAACAGTTGCGAAGGGAATCTCTCCGGGAAAAAAATCGCCTTGTTTGGCTCCTACGGCTGGGGAGACGGGGAATGGATGCGAAACTGGGAAGAACAGTGCGCTTCCGACGGCGCCGTGCTGGTAACGGAAAGCGTGATCTGCAACGAAGCGCCGGATGACGATGCACAGGCTGCCTGCGCTGCTTTGGGAAAAGCGCTGGCAGAGGGATAAATACCGGGAAAAAGACCTGCTGTCTTGTCTTTGCAAGGGGGCAGGTTTTTTCATGGGGCAGGTTTTTTTTGAAGGGAACCCCTGGAAAGAGCGGCCAAAAAGAGAAAATAATTCTTTGCTTTTTTATATCGGCCGCCAATTTGTGAACGAATCGTTATTTTTCCGGCAACTTTTTTCCTGCTCTCTTGACTTCCGGCTGTCCATCTTCTACTATATTGGTAACCTGCTGTTTAAAAAATGACTGACTGGGAGGCACTGCATTTGAACTGGCTTCGCAATTTTATGTACGGCCGCTACGGGATGGATAAGTTAAACTTTGTGTTATTGATTCTCGGAGTGGCAATCAATTTGCTGACTTCTTTGGTTGGCCGCTTTTTTATCTGGATTATGTACGGCTGGGTGTACACCATTATCTGGCTGATTGGGATTCTGCCCCTGGTGTTTGCACTCTACCGGGCCTTGTCCCGCAACATTCCTGCGCGGCAGAAAGAGCTGTACCGCTATGAGCGGTTTGAGCAGTGGGTAAAGCGGCTGTTTGGCCGGGGCAACAACAACTCCTACGGGAATGCCGGCTACCGCAATTCTTCCACGGTGTACACCAGCGGCAAAGAGGTGAAGGACCGGAAGCACTACAAGTACTTTCAATGCCCCTCCTGCCGTCAAAAAATCCGAGTACCCAAAGGCCGGGGGAAAATCCGCATCCACTGTCCCAAATGCGGCCATGACTTTGAAAAAAAGACTTGATGTGTTCCGTCAGAACCTGCCTGGTTTTGGCGGAATTTTTTGGGGAGAAAAAGGGGTTTGCATAATTTGGAAGAACCGCTTGAAAAAAAACAGCCAATGCAGTATAATACAGTCGTTATCTTCTGTATTCCAGCAAGGAGGAGTCAACCGTTATGTATCAAATCGTGAAAAAACGTCAGCTCAACCAGGACGTTGTGCTGATGGAAGTCAAAGCCCCCTATGTGGCCGCAAAGGCACAGGCAGGGCAGTTTATCATCTTTCGAGTGGATGAGCAAGGGGAACGGGTGCCGCTGACCGTGGCGGACTATGACCGCCAAGCCGGTACCGTCACCATTATCTTTCAGACTGTGGGCAACTCCACCAAGGAACTGGCCGAGCTGGGAGAAGGGGATTATATCCAGGACTTCGTAGGCCCTCTGGGCATTGCCTCTCATTTTGATGGCGTGAAGAAAGCCTGTGTCATCGGCGGCGGCGTAGGCTGCGCCATTGCCTACCCCCAGGCCAAGGCCCTGTTCAACATGGGTGTGGATGTGGACCTGATTGCCGGTTTCCGCAACAAGGACATTGTAATCCTGGAAGACGAGATGAAGGCGGTGTGCAACCGTTTCGTCCTCTGCACCGATGACGGCAGCTACGGCAAAAAGGGATTTGTAACCCAGGCTTTGCAGGAGCTGCTGGATGAAGGCAACCGTTATGACGTGGTGGTAGCCATCGGCCCCATCCCCATGATGAAGTTCGTCTGCGAAGTCACCAAGCCTTACAATATGAAAACCATGGTGTCCCTCAATCCCATTATGATTGACGGCACCGGAATGTGCGGCGGTTGCCGCGTTACCGTAGGCGGCGAAATCAAGTTTGCCTGTGTGGATGGTCCCGACTTTGACGGACACCAGGTGGATTTTGATGAATTGATGCGCCGCAACAGCTTCTATCGGGAGCAGGAACGCAGCAAAGAATGCCGTCTCATCGGCGGGAAGGGAGAATGATTGTCATGCCGAGAAATATGTCTTTGACCAAGGTCCCTATGCCGGCACAGGACCCCAATGTCCGCAACAAGAATTTTGAAGAAGTTACCCTGGGTTATACGCCGGAAATGGCCATGGAAGAAGCAGGCCGCTGCCTGCACTGCCCCAAGATGCCCTGTGTCTCCGGCTGCCCGGTGAATATCAAGATCCCGGATTTTATTGCCAAAGTGGCGGAAGGGGATTTTAAGGCCGCCTACGAAATAATTTCTTCCACCAACTCTCTGCCTGCCATCAGCGGACGGGTATGTCCCCAGGAAAACCAGTGCGAAGGCAAGTGCGTCCGGGGCATCAAAGGTGAACCGGTTGCTATTGGCCGCTTGGAGCGGTTTGTGGCGGACTGGGCTATGGAAAACCTTCATGAAGAAGTAAAGAAACCCGCCCCCAATGGCCACAAGGTGGCCATCATCGGCGCCGGTCCCTCCGGCTTGACCTGTGCCGGCGACTTAATCAAGCAGGGATATGACGTTACCATTTTTGAAGCCTTCCACAAAGCTGGCGGCGTGTTGGTATACGGCATTCCGGAGTTCCGTCTGCCGAAAGCCATTGTGCAGAAGGAAATCGACAAGCTGGTGGCCATGGGTGTAAAGATTGAGACCGATATGGTCATCGGCAAGGTGCTGTCCATCGACGAGCTGTTTGATATGGGCTATGAAGCTATCTTCATTGGTTCCGGCGCCGGACTGCCCGGGTTTATGGGCATTCCCGGCGAGGGACTGGTAGGCGTATATTCCGCTAACGAGTTCCTCACCCGGATTAACCTGATGAAGGCTTACAAAGAAAACTACGATACTCCCATTCACCGCAGCAGAGCGGTGGCGGTGGTGGGCGGCGGCAACGTGGCCATGGATGCGGCTCGCTGCGCCAAGCGCCTGGGTGCGGAGCATGTTTACATCGTCTATCGCCGCAGTGAAGCAGAAATGCCCGCCCGGAAGGAAGAAATTGAGCACGCCAAAGAAGAGGGCATTGAATTTCTGCTCCTGACCAACCCCACCAAGATTTTGGGCGACGAAAAAGGCTGGGTCTGCGGCATGGAATGCGCCAAAATGGAATTGGGCGAGCCGGATGCTTCCGGACGCCGCCGCCCGGTGAAAATTGAGGGCAGCGAGTTTGTGTTGGATGTGGACGCAGCCATTATGGCTTTGGGTACCTCTCCCAACCCCCTGATCCGCTCCACCACCAAGGGTCTGGAAGCCAACAAGCGGGGCTGTCTCATTGCCGACGATACCATGAAGACCACCCGGGAAGGGGTTTATGCCGGCGGCGACGCTGTCACCGGCGCAGCTACCGTGATTCTGGCTATGGGCGCCGGCAAAACCGCTGCACAGTCCATGGATCGCTACATTCAGGAAAAGAATCAGTGAGTTTTTTACGCTGTTCACATTTTGTTCATGATTGACTGTTCTGAATTGTGTATAATATCTTTGTTGTAGTTTATTTCAGATGAATTTGGAGGTTTGGAGTATGGGTGATACCGCAAGCATGTTGCTTTCCCTGATCCCATTGGTTTTAATTTTTGTGGTGATGTATTTTCTGCTGATCCGTCCTCAGAGAAAAAAGGACAAAGAGCAGCAGCAAATGCGCAACAACCTGGAAGTCGGGGATGAAGTAGTCACCATCGGCGGCATTATCGGCATGGTTGTCAGCTTAAAAGAAGACAACGTGGTCATCGAGACTGCCGGCGAACGCAACAAGATTCGGATCAAGCGCTGGGCAATTCAGAGCAACGAAACGGTTCATGATGCAGAAGAAGAGGCTGCCAAGGCTTTAAAGGCAGAAAAAGCGGAAAAGCGTGCGGCAAAGAAAGATAAGAACGCAGACTAATTTCCGGAATGCAGGGAGGAACCTAGAGTGAAACAGCGAAAAACAGCCAAGCAGCGGAAGATTTCCGTTTTGCCAATGGTAATGTCTTTGGGATTTGGAATCTTAACCATGCTGGTGGTTTCACTGCTGTTTGCCGCGGTATTTGCCATGGTGGATTTGGACGATTGGGTCTTAAACCTCTTTGCTTTTGTGATTTTGATTGTGGGCTGTGGTGTATCCGGCTGGTTTGCCGGAATGGGTTACCGCCGTTCCAATCCTTTGATCATGAGTTTGGTCAGCGGCGTTGTTTTAGTGCTGCTTTGCTTGTTGGGGAATCTGTTGATTTTCCATGGCGGGTTTGATTTGCTTAGCCTGCTGAAGTACATTGTTATGATTGCGGCAAGCTGTGTTGCTTCGCTGTGCATGAAAAAAACGGTCGGTTCTGCCGGAAAACGGAAGCCGATCGCTGTCAGAAAGGAGATTTTACCATGAAACACATTAAAACTCTCAATCAAGCCAATTTGAAGGCCAGCGCTGCCAAGGGTGGCTGCGGCGAATGCCAGGCTTCCTGCCAGTCTGCCTGCAAGACTTCCTGCACGGTTGCCAACCAGAAGTGCGAAAAGTAATCGGCAAAAAGACAGGTTTTATGGGAGGGACAGAGCCTTGTCCCTCCTTCTTTATTGAGGATGGACAAGAAGCATGATTCATAAATATTCGTTAAATGGTTACAACATTGTTTTAGATGTGAACAGCGGGGCTGTCCATGTGGTGGATGATGTCACCAGCGATTTGCTGGACATTTTAGACCTTCCTATCACCGATGACAGTGAAGGGGAATTGGTGGAAAAGCTCCAACACAAGTACACAGTGGAGCAGATCACCGAAGCCTACCAGGACGTAAAGGAACTGACGGAACAAGAGCTGCTGTTCAGCGAAGATACCTACGGGGATTATGCCGCAAAGATGGTATCCGGCCCGGTGAAGGCCATGTGCCTGCACATTGCCCATGACTGCAACCTTCGCTGCAAATACTGCTTCGCTTCTACCGGGGAGTACGGTGGAAAGCGGGCGCTGATGAGCTCGGAAGTGGGGAAGAAGGCCATTGATTACCTGTTGAAATACTCCTACGGGCGGAAAAACCTGGAATTGGATTTCTTTGGCGGGGAACCCACCATGAATTTCGATGCGGTGAAGGAAGTGGTGGCCTATGCCCGTTCCAAGGAACAGGAATATGGAAAAAATTTCCGCTTTACCATTACCACCAACGGCGTGCTGCTGGACGATGAAAAAATCGACTTTATCAATCGGGAAATGTACAACTGCGTCCTCAGCCTGGATGGCCGGAAGGAAATCAACGATGCCATTCGTCCCACTGTCAACGGCAAGGGCAGCTACGATCTCATCGTCCCCAAGTATCAGAAGCTGGTGGAAGCCCGGCGGAAATGTGCCGATAACCGCAATCAGTATTACGTCCGGGGAACCTTTACCAAGAAAAACCTGGACTTTACCCAGGATGTGCTGCATCTGTTTGATTTGGGCTTTGACCAGGTTTCGGTGGAGCCGGTAGTCAGTCCAGAATACCAGGACTACGCCATCACCGAAGAAGACCTGCCCCGGATCTTCCAGGAATACGAAGCCTTGGCCAAAACGGTATTGCAGTTGAAAAAAGAAGGAAAGAAGTTCAACTTCTTCCACTTTATGATCGACCTGGATCAAGGTCCCTGCGCCATTAAACGGCTGCGGGGCTGCGGCTGCGGCAACGAATATGTGGCTGTGACGCCGGAAGGGGATGTGTACCCCTGCCATCAGTTTGTGGGCATGGACGACTGGAAAATGGGCAGCGTGCTGGATCAGTCCCTGGATTTGGAAAAGAAAGACTACTTTGCCAAAACCAACGTCTACACCAAAGAAGACTGCAAAAACTGCTGGGCAAAATTCTACTGTTCCGGCGGCTGCAATGCCAACAGCCTGCAATATGCCGGGGATGTGCGCAAATCCCACCGGATTTCCTGTGAACTGGAAAAGAAACGGCTGGAATGTGCCATTATGATCCAGGCAGCCATGGCCGATCAAGGCTGATAGCATAACCACCTGTCCTTTCGCATAGGCTTGACCAAACGGAAAGGGGCGGGCCTATGGTGAAATCAAATTTAGTGGCAAAACGGCGGAGTATCTTTCGCAGCATTCACATCACCTTGTTTCACGGCTTGGTGCTTTGGATGGGGTTTGGCCTTCTCTTTGGCGCGGTCTGCGCAAAAATGGGTTGGCAGTCCGGAATGGAGCAGTTTTCGGCACTGCTGGAAACCAATGCTTCCCGATTTTCCCTTCCTTGGTACCAAAGCGCCGGATGGTACTTATTGACCTGGCTGCTGTTTTTTGCAGTAACTTTTTTCTGCGGCTTCTGGGCCATCGGTCAGCCGGTGATTTTGGCGGCAGTTCTCTGTAAAGGAATTGGCCTTGGCAGTTTGATCTGCTCCCTTTGCTTGCAGCAGGGCTGGAGCGGTGCCGGACAAGCACTGCTGTTAGTAATTCCCTCCGGGTTGGTGGGAATGTTTGTGCTGCTGATCAGTGCAAAAGAGGCGCTGCGTTTTTCTACGTTACTCTTAAAAGCATTTCAAACTGAAGAACTGCGGCCTCAGATGACCCATGTTCGTTTATACTGTTTGAAACATGGGTTGCTGCTGGGGATATTGCTGGCAGGTGCATTGGTAGATCAAGGCATTTTGTGTTGTTATCGTTTCTTTATTGTAAGTTGAAAACCAAGGAGTGTTCATCGGTTATGGCGTTGAAAATTTTTAACCCCACCCGGACGGGAAAAGGCGTGGACAAGAACCAGCCGGAAAAGAAGCGTTTCTTTCTTTTCTTTGAGCTTTTCTTTCGGAAATTCTGGAACATCTGCCTTGTCAATTTAATGTTCTTTGTAACACTGCTTCCTTTTGTAATTCTTTATTTCATATCGGTTTACAATGGCTTTAATTTCGGAGACGGGATTCAAGGCATCGACCTAATCTGGATCGGCATATTGTTAGTGAGTCTGATTCCGGTGGGACCGGGTCTTTGCGCCATGTGTCAGGTGTTAAACAACTACGCCCTGCAGCGTCCGGTATTTCTCAAAGATGACTTTTTAGAGACCTACAAAAATAGCTTTCGCCAGGGCATTTTGATGTTCTATATGTATTTGGCGATCTTCGTGGCGCTGATTGCTGCGTTCAGTTATTATTTGCAGCAGTCCAACCAGGGCAACGGATTCATGACTGTGATGATGGTGTTCTGCCTGTTTTTCATGTTTTTGTTTTACATGTCCTTCTGCTATATGCTCACCATGGTGCCGATTTTAGAGCAGAAATATTGGCCGATGTTTAAGAATAGCATCATCTTTGCCTTGGCAGGGCTGAAAACCAACATCTTCACTTTCCTGTTTACTGTTGGGTTTTCAGTGCTCTTGCTGCTGGCGTTTTTCACGGTGGACCTGCGGATTGTCTTTTTGATCTTCCTGTTTTTAACTGCGGTGATTTATCCTGCTTTGATGTGCTTTATCATCTTGTTCAACTCCTATAAACTGGTGGATAAATATGTAATCGCTCCCTACTATGAGCAAACAGAACAGGAGCGTCCGGACGAATTTCATCCTCGAAATCCGGAAGTTTTGGAACCGGTGTTTGAGGATATGGGATCCCGTGAAGTGACGGTGGAAACCAAAGCGCCCAAGCAAAAAGGGAAAACCCGCACCATTAAGTAACACACAAAATCAATACCAATTTTACCGCCTGTTGAGTTTCAGCAGGCGGTTTTTGTTGGGGAGATCTGGAAAATGAGGCGCAGAATCCGTGTCTGTTTTCAAAAAATCGGAGGCAAGGGGACTGCTTTCTCAAAACCTCCCTTTTTTCCTACCGGAACGCCCCCAAGTAAGTGACAGAAAGTTTTCCGCCAAAGGGCTATACTTGTCCCAGGAGGGCGGAAACGATGAAGGTTTTGGCAAAGATTCATTCCAAGGCGCTGTCACCATCCCAGCGGGTGATGGTGCTTTTAAGCATTTGTTTCGGGTTTCTTCTCAGCCATTGTCAACTGTTGGGATTAACACTGCCGTTTGGATTATCGTTGGTTTGCGGTGTGCCTCGGTATCTGTTGTTTCCCAGTGGATTCGGTTGCCTGTTGGGATTGCTTTGGGCGGATTTGCAGACCAGCCGCACCTACTATCTTTGCTTTTTGGGGTTTTGCGTGTTGCTTCGCTGGCTGCTGGGACGGTTCCGCTTTGGCAAAACCGGGTGGTGCGGCCTGCTTTGCGGCGCTGTTTCCGCCGGCTTGGCTTTTGGGGTACAGCTGGTCTGGGAGGAAGGAAACGGCGTCCTGATTTTTTTGCAGCTGTGCGAGTTGATTTTGATTCTGTCCTTCGGATATTTCTGCCGGTGTGCTTCACGGTTGGGATGGCAGGACGGAAGATTGGTTTGGAGCGACAAACGGCAGCTGATCGGCGGTATTTTTTTGCTGGTATTGTTGTTTTTGTCCACCTTGTCCTTTTCCATCTACCAGATCCAGCCGGGCATGGTGCTTGCGATTTCCTTACTATTGGCTGTGATGGTACAGTTTGGTGTGCAGGGCGCCAGTGTTTACGGCGTGACTTTGACCTTAGCCTGCTGCTGTTATTCTGCCGATTTATTGGAAGGATGCCTGATTCTGGCTTGCAGCGCCTTTTTGGGCAGTTTGTTTCAGTCGGCAGGAAAAGCAGTGCAGCTGATGGTGTTTTTCCTCACCTCACTGTTTTTGGCGCTGATGATTTCGGTAAACCAGGCAATGCTGGTTTTGCTTGGGGAAGAACTGCTGGGAATCGGATTTTATCTGGTGCTTCCCAAACGATGGCTGAAAGCCTTTGCCTTTCCCATACAGGAAAAACAACCTGTTTCCGCCGGAGAACAGGCCGCTTTGCTGCGGATCCAATCCTGCGGAGAAGCGCTGCAACGGCAGGGGAAACGGCTGTACCAATGGCAGAAAAAGCGCTCTGCCCAGCCGGAAAAGCCCTATTCTAACACACGGCAGGAAATACGAAGGGAAATCTGCGCCACCTGCCCTCGTGTACTGCACTGCCGCTGTCAGCCGGGAGAGCAGCAGATTCAACAGATAGAGCAATACCTGCTCCATACAAAAAGCAATCACCCAGACCGATCCCAGATAAACCGTCTTTCCCCCTGTGGGCGGGTGGATGCCATCCTTTCTCTGGTGCAGCGGCAGATGGAACAGCGGGTGCAGCGGCATCAATTCAACCGGCAAAAGAGGCGGTTGCTGCGGCTTGCGGCCGAGCAGATGGATGCTTTAGGCGGCGCCATGAAAGAGTTGTCCCAAGATTTACAGCATCAGGGCCGAGAACTGCCTCAGTTAGAAAAACAAACCGCCGCCCTGTTGGCGGAACTGGATTTGGAAGCAAACTGGATCTGCTGCCGCTGGGAGGAAGAAAAGCGGTTGATCTTAGAAC
>PPYE01432716.1_pt1 | contig 33911 bp, 49 predicted proteins | sample 1559881 | NCBI WGS metagenome assembly PPYE01 (sample SAMN08240022, study PRJNA423297) | Human gut metagenome, whole genome shotgun sequencing project.
AAGATACCTCCTTTTGGTGTCTAGTATTATGGTACATCTGTTTATAAATCGTGTCCACTTATTTAATATAGATCCAATAAAGGTCTTTGGGAAATCATTGTAAATATAGGGGTTAGCATGATCACAACGCTGTTCGTGCTTCAAAAACTGGGGTTGCTCAAATAACTCAAAAGAATTTGAGAGCGATTAACGTTGTCAATAAGGATACAACAATAGGAACCAAAATTGACCGGAAAAGGAAGCTGATCGTGCGAAAAAAGATTTCCTGAAGCGGATGGATTCCTTTTGTAGTAAGGGATACATATTTTTTGTTGTTTCTTGAGTATATCAAATGACCGGAAGAAACGAGATCATCAATGATGCTGTTAATTTCTCCTTTGTATTTGGTGTAATCATATATTTTGCTTTCGTCTTCATCAAGGCATATTTGAGGTGCGCCTATTAGAAGAATAAGTTCAGCATCTGTTTTGTTAGAAAGTTTTTTCAAATGTCGTAAAACAATATAAGACTGTATAGACAGCATAAAATATCAACCCTTTTATAAAAGAATATCATATTTTGACTATGAAAGAAAGCGGAATAATAAGGTTTCGGTCATGTGTCGGGCGTATGCCCGAATCACTCCTCCTATTTACTAACATACTCAAAAGGGCGCATGGTCAAACCGTGCGTCCGACACATGACCGAAGCAGAAAGGAAACATGATGTACCCATATCACAACATGATCAAAAAGAGAATCCAGTGTGGAGAACTGCTGGGGTATTACATGACCGACAACTATCCAAAGATCGGGAAGGCGATGGTGCTGTTATTCAAGACAGACCCCATTAGGCGTCCCATCAGACCACACAGGATTCCAGAGTATATGCACCTGCTTGGACAGCGGGGGGAGCTGAATAAGCGAATAGGACAAACAGAGGGAAACATACCAATATACAGGGGGTGTGAATATGCCGAAAGAGTACAAGGTGACAGTATCATACTGCGAAAAGACGCCGGAGGAAGCGGAAAGAGTGAAACGGCAGATCACAGATGTTCTGTATGAAAAGAAAATGTTAAGCCTGCAGCGGCAGGAACAGAAGAAAAAAGCATAAAGGAGAGAATACCATGGGAAAGGTAGAAAAATGATGAAATACATAGCTAGCTGGTCGGGTGGGAAGGATTCCACCGCCAGCATTATTTTAGCCCATGAAAATGGGGAGCCACTGGACATGATTATTTTTGCAGAAGTGATGTTTGACGAAAATATCAGTGGAGAACTACCAGAACATATTGAATTTGTGCATAAGGCAGCAAAAGTGTTTGAAAGTTGGGGGTATCCGGTTCATATATTGCGGTCAGATCGAACATATATGGATTGCTTCAATCATCGGGTTTATAAAACAAAAAATATGCACAGAATGGGAAAGAAAAAAGGATTTCCGATAACAGGAAAGTGTGACATTAACCGAGATTGTAAGTTGCGCCCAATTCGTAAGTTTTGGAAATCTGTTGAAGGAGAGTACACACAATATGTAGGTATAGCTGTCGATGAAAAGAAAAGGATCGAACGCATAGTTAAAACAAAAAACACTGTAAGCCTATTAGAAAAATACGGCTATACAGAAGATATGGCGTTTGATTTGTGCAAAAAGTATGGTTTGCTTTCTCCAATTTATGAATTTGCAGAAAGGGGGGGGTGTTGGTTTTGTCCAAACGCCAAAGAAAAAGAACTTAGACATTTAAGAAAGAACCATAATCATTTATGGAAAAAACTTTTAGAGCTTGAAGAGGATCCAGAAACAATCGGAAACATGTGGAATATTCTGAAAAAAACAAAAATTCAAGACTGGGAGGAAATATTTCAGATGGAGGATTTGCAGATAAGACTAAATTTATAAGAAAAATGGACAAGCATATATAAAAATTTTGGAGGACAAGCAGTGAAAAATGAAAGAAAACATGCCAGAGAAGCGGCGCTGATGTTGGCGGTCATGGCAAGTGCTATCATTACGGCGGTTTTGATTTGGTTTGGCATTATCTACGGAATAGGGGTGTGGTTATGGTATATGTGAAAAATCACGTGGTCGGCAAATGGCTATTGGAAAATGAAAAAGCAGAAAAGGTCTGTGATGATATTCTGCAGATTATGTGTAGAGCATTAGAACAGGTGGTACATACAGCAAGAGTGAACGGAGTGGATGGAAATGAAGCGGTGCAGCTTGCGTCCCAGTTATTTAGACGCACGGAAAGAGAATTTGATTTTACAGAAGCAGAATGTGACGGTTTCTGCGAAACGTGCAAAAAGAAGGGACAGTGCAAGGTCTGCCAGAGAAAAGCATGTGAAGCAGGAAAAGGCGGTGGAGAAGGTGATCAAAGACGATGAAAAAAGAATCGGCAGTCATTCCGTCAGCGTGCTTCAGGGTAAGCGGAAAGTCTGCTATGTGAGCGGACAAAAAACAGACCTGCAAAAACACCACATCTTCCACGGAGAAGGCAGAAGGGAAATATCAGATCGGCATGGATTCTGGGTATATCTTCAGGCGAAATACCATAGTGCAGCTCTGGGAGGGCTGCACGCATATCCGAACAGTGGACTTGATTTGCAGTTGAAGCGGCTGTGCCAGAGAGAATATGAAAAGGTATATGGTGCAGAAGCGTTTTTTGAGATTTTCCATGAGGATTTTATTCCATTTAAGAAAGAAAAAGCAAAAGATTTACAAAGAACAATGTGGCAAATCATAAATCTTAATAATTGGAAACGTAGAATCAATGGAAAGTCAGATGAAATTTATACACAGGAGGATTTTTGGAAAGAGATATATCCAGATGATATAAGACGACCGCTGCATGATTGTTTTCTTTGTGAATATGAAAGTCAGTTCGGAGAAGTAGAGCAGTGCATACATACAAAACCAGATTGGGAAAAGATCAAAACAACAGAGGAAGCAGAAAAAGAAGCTTTTTACGCATGGGGAAACATTGGAATAGAGAAAAGAGGTTTTGAGGTATGGGGAAAGTAGGGATTCCAGGAATTATCTGTATGCCTCTGAAGAAAAACACAAAAGGTGTTCTATCAAACTGGCGAGTGGTAAAGTGTCCAAAATGTGGGCGTGAGTGCTATGAACGACCGATCCCAAAGGGATATGAAGGACTGGCATTTGAAAAAGCACTATGCACAGAATGTGCATTTGAGGTGGAAGGGAAGAAACAGAAGGGAAGGAAAAAAGAAAAGCCATGGAAGACAAACTAAGAATACTGATAGAAAAAAGAAATAGAGATATGGTTTCTGAATTTGAAGGAACCTATTTAGATGTTATATCTGCGTTAATTTATAATGCTTGTTTCACTTTATCGCAAAGCCAGAATCATCAACTGCCAATAGAAGAGTGTAAAAAAATTCTGAACAATATCATAGACAAGGCATTTGTTATGTTAAAAGAGGAAGGAAAAATATGAAGGCATGGGTTGTGCGAGAAAAAGATGAATTTTGTGCAACGGTTGTTTTTGCGGAAACAAGCGGAAAAGCAAAGTTTTTGGCTTTAGGTACAGAGCCGCTTGAAAATGCTGAATTTTGTAGGCTTGAAGCAAGGAGAGCACCAGAAATGGACAAGTACTATAAAGATGGAAAAACAGTAATGGACTGGTTAGACCAAAAAGACAGGGTTGCAATGGTAAAAGATGCAAACTTCACTTGCGAATACATAGAAATGAGTGAGTGCGAAACATGTCAAGCAAGGGAATTTTGTATAGAGTGGGAAGGTAAGGAAAAATAAAATGGTGGAAAAATATGGAAAAATCAAAAGCAAGAGAATGTAAGATTTTCAACTGTGACCGCAGACGGGGCAATGTGTGCTGTGCTGATTGTGGTTTCAAGAGAGGATGCAAGAATAGCTGCCAGAATAGACCAGAGGTCTGTGGTTGTGTAGCGGAAAATAAAACAACAGATACAAAATAAAAAAAGCGGTCAGAAATGACCGCTATTCCCATATCTGAACATGGGAATTGAAAATGCCTAACATCATTATATAGGAAGAAACTCATTTTTTCAAGGGGGTAAAATCCCTTTAGACTGTCCATAAAGCAATTAACATTACGTACATATACAGGGGGAAAAGAAAATGCCTAAATATAAAAAGAAAATATTAGCAGGTGATGTGTATGAGGTAGAAGAGTTTTACTGCCCAAGAACGATCGGGAAGAAATACGAAAGGGGCAGGAATGAAAATCTCACATCGGAAGAACAGCAGAAAAGAAACTTGAACAGGACCAGAAGAGAACTGACAAGGATCATCAATACAAATTTTTCTGGAAGGGACATATTCGTCCTGCTGACACATGACGGTGTGGTAGATCTGGAAGAAGCTAGAAGGGAGCAGTCAAACTTCTTTCGGCGGCTGAATCGATACAGGAACAGAAATGGATTCGACCCACTGAAATATATATATGTGATTGAGATGCAAGGTAGAATACATCATCACATTGTCATGAATCAGTTTGAAGGTTTGAGCATGAAAGAGATGCAGCAGATCCTGCAGGAAATTTGGGGAAAAGGGCTGGTGCTGATCAAGCACTTATACAAAAATCAAAAGGACAACAGGCTGGCAAGTTATCTCACAAAAGAGAACTATAAGAAAAAAGGAAAGCGGTGGAGCGGAAGTAGAAACCTGAAGAAGCCAAAAGTAACAATCGAAATTGTGAAGGAAACAAAAAGAAAGGTGAAACTTCGGGCACCGAAAAATTATGAAATTGTAGCAGCACATGAAGATTTCTTTGAGGAAATCGGCTGGGTGAGATATATGAAAGCAGTTAGACGGGGTGGCATGGACTATGGATCGTATGAAGAAGGGAGTGAGGATGATTGCTGACCAAAGAACAAATGGAACGATATGGGGCTATGGAATCCTACATAATCATTTTGATTGACCGAAAGAATTTTGAAATCCAGAGCAGCGGCAGGAAGCGGTGCAAAGAAGCGATGGAAACACAAAGGCAGATTGACCAGTTGATGGAAGAAAAAAGGAAAGTGGAAAAGGAATTGGAAAAGATTCCAAACCTGCGAATCAGAACAGCACTCATTATGAAATACAAATACAGATACTCATGGAAATCGATTGCACAGAAAATTGGAATGGGTGACACCGAGGACAGTATTCGGATTGCAGTTGAGCGGTTTTTCAGAAAAGGGGAATGAAAGGATGCTGAAAGCATGTCAATATTGCGGCAGGATGCACCAGAGGAATGAAGTCTGTCCAAAAAAGCCGCAAAAAAAATATAAAAAGAAAAGAAATACTAATAGTTTTGAATCAAAATATAATAGTTTTTTATCCAGTTTCGCATGGCAAAAAGCTAGGGAAGATACAAAAATCAGAGATTTATATTTATGTTCGATATGTTCGGTTAAAGGGAGGTATGATGGAAAAAGGAAATATGATCCGCAGCCGTTAGAAGTACATCACATAGTACCAGTCAAAGAGGATTGGGATATGCGGTTAAAAAAAGATAACCTTATAACGCTCTGCAGAAAACATCATGAAGACGCCGAAGCAGGTTTGATCTCAAGGGAGGAACTGATGGAACTGACAAAAAGTATCCCCCGGGGGTAAAAATCCGAAAAAAGGCGTCGCTTTTCCACACGGAACTGTCGCACTCAAACGTAAAAATTTTTTAGAAATGAGGTGGAAATATGGGGCGCCCTGCGAAACCGATCGGCGTAGCGGTGGGTGCAAGGACAAAAGATGAGATCGAAGGGCGGGCAGCCGCCGAAGAAAAATTGAAAGGAAATGCACCACCAAAACCGCCAAGAAATTTGAACAAAGAACAGAAAAAAATATTTCGTGAAATCGTGAAGAAGCTGCAGGATGCAGATATCCTTTGTGCATTGGATGATTACATCCTGGCAAAGACAGCAATCGCTATTGATAAACTGCGGGAGATAGATGCAGACATCGAAGCAAAGCCTGAAAAGAAGTATGACACAGATGTTATGAATGCCAGAGCAAAATATACACAGGACTTCTATCGGGGTTGTAACGAGTTGGGCTTATCACCACAAGCACGAGCAAAGATGGCAATTAGTTTGAGCAAACAGGAGGAAGATCCCCTGACAAAGCTGTTAGCGGGTGATGGGGATTGATTGAAAAAAACAAAGGGTACAGGTATGCAGTAGAAGTGCTGGAAGGAAAAATACCAGCGCCCATGTATGTAAAAAAGCAACTGAAAGAATTTGTCGAGATTGCAGAAGGGGAAAATGATAAGTATATCATCAGCGAAAAGAAATATACACTGCTGCTAAAACTCCTGCGGCTTATCATAATGCCAAAAGGCGCACATAAAGGGAAAACTGTGGAAAAATCCCTAGCTGGTTTCCAATGGGTGTTGATCATAGCGGCACTTTGTACGGTGTACCGGGAAAATCCGCAGAAGCGGCGGTATCAGACCGTGATTCTGGAAATAGCCAGAAAAAATGGGAAGACATTTCTGGTAGGTTTGATGTTCATACTGCTGATGCTGACAGAAGAAAAGTTTGCAAAATTATATAGCGTTGCGCCGGATGGTACCATCAGCCGAGAAATCAAAAGCCAGATTGAAGAAATCATCAAAAGCAGCCCTGCTTTATGTGGGACAAGCAAAGGAAAAGCAAAATTCAAAATATTGCTGAATTACATACTGTGCAATCTGACAGAAATCAAATACACACCGCTGAATACATCCAGAAACCGTATGGACAGTAGGGAGCCGACAGCGTTTGTTGCGGACGAAGTGGGGGCACTGCCATCACCATATCCGCTGGAAGCAATGTATTCAGGTCAGTCAAACATTCAGAATCCCATAGGATTTATCATTTCTACAAAATATCCGACCATGTTCAATCCATTTGAGGAACAAGTGGACTACGCAAAGAAGGTATTGGATGGAGTTGTAGAGGATGAAACCGTTTTGGCTTTGTTATTTGAACCGGATGACAAGGACAACTGGATGGAAAAAGATGAAATTCTACAGCACGCAAATCCTCTGGCATTAGAAGTGCCAAAAATCATGGAGGATTTGAAGGCAAAAAGAAAACGTGCAATCGAAATGAAGTCTGCAAGAGAAAATTTTCTGACGAAACATTGCAACATAATCTATCAGGGCATGGGAACAGATACCTATGTACCAGTGTCAGATGTGCAGAAAGGCAGAGTGCCAAAAATTGATTGGACAGGAAAGCGGCTGTATTTAGGTCTGGATTTGGCTGTATCAGACGATAACTGTGCAGTGGCGATTACAGCCTATGATGAGCAAAACGACATCATAGAAGCGGAGGTTATGGCGTTTTTACCGGAAGGCAAGCTAGAGGAAAAGAGCAGAGCTGAAAAAGTAGACTATCAAAGATTTGTGGAAGAAGAAAAAGCTGTAGCCTGTGGCGATCAGATAGTAGACTATGGCGTCATTGAAAGATATATCATGGACATTGAGGAAAACACAGGCGGGAAAGTAGTAGGTGTTGGATTTGACAGATACAACGCAATATCCACAGCACAGAAGCTGGAAGCAGCGGGAATGACAGCAGTGGAAATCAGGCAGCATTCCTCAGTACTGCATCCAGCAACAAAGCTGTTAAAAGAACATATTCTGGAAGGGAAATTCAAATACTCCGAAAACGAACTGATGGAAATCAATTTTGAAAATGCCAGAGTGACACTAGACACAAACCTGAACATGTATGTCAATAAAAAGCGGTCTGCCGGAAAGATAGATATGGTGGCGGCGCTGATTGATGCTTGTTTTGTATTGATGCAGAATGAAATTATAGAAGCGCCTATCACATGGGGCGCTATTGAGCTGTAAGGGGGTGAAGAAAAAGCATGGGATTTTTAGATATTTTCAAAAAAAACAGCAAATCCGCAAATGATGCGGAAATGGGAGAAACACGGATGCTGACTATGGAATATCTGTCAGACATCTTGACAGGAAATGAAATGACCGAAGCAAAAGCCATGGAAATTCCGGCAGTGGCGGCGTCTGTGGAGTATATCGGAAATAAAGTAGCACTTGCCCCTGTGTATCTTTACAGCAAAGAAAAAGACGGCATCAGAAAAGTGGAAAATGACAAGCGGGTACACCTGCTGAATGAGGAACCATCAAATCTTTTTGACAGCGTATTATTCCGAAAAATGATGGTCAAAGACTATCTGCTGCATGGTGTTTGCTATGCGTACAAGAAAATGGTGGGGAATACCATCACGGAATTGGTATATGTGCCGCCGGAGCAGGTACAGAAAACATGGTCAGACAATGTGCTGGACAGGACGGTACGATATTGGATTCAAGGGAAGGAAATACCAGAATATCAGATTGTCCGGATCATGCGAAAGAGTGATGATGGCGTCAATGCGGAAGGAATCTTGCAAACCAATAAATCAGAATTACTGCTTGCGTACACACAAGTGTTATTCGGGAAAAAAATAATGGACAGAAACGGCAGAAAAGCTGGTTTCCTGACAGTGGAAAACAAGATAAGCCAAGAAGCGTTTGAAGATCTGAAAAGAAAATGGCCTGATATTTACAACGGACAAAAAGAAGCAACCATGGTGCTGAATGCGGGTGTGCATTTCAATGAAATGTCCAGCAGTGTGCAGGAAATGCAGGTGGTAGAAAACAAAAAGTATGATTCTGAAAAGATCAACAATCTTTTTGGGATTTCCCCGGCGATCCTGAATGGTACCGCAACGGATGAGCAGGAGATCAACACATTTGAAACAGCAGTGCTTCCGATCCTGACTGCACTGGAAAAAGGATTGAATAAATATTTACTGCTGGAACGGGAAAAGAAAGACAGATTTTTTCATTTTGATGTAGATACCGCATTGATGGGAACCATGGAAAAGAGGTTCAATGTCTACAAGATAGGCAAAGAAGGTGGCTGGCTGCAGGTCGATGAAATCAGAGAACGGGAAAACATGAAGAAACTGGGACTGAACTATATCACTATGGGTCTGCAGGATGTATTGTTTAATCCTGATACAAAAGAAATTTTCATCCCGAACATGGCAGCTACCATGAAAACAAGTGGGAAAGGGGGTGTGAAAATTGATGAAAGTTGAAGTGAGGGCGCAGGAAATCATCATTTCAGGCTATGTCAATGCCATCTGCCGCGACAGCAGGGTTTTGGAGCTGCCAGACGGTACAAAGTATGTGGAGCAGGTAGCGGAAGGAGTGTTTGCTCGTGCGATCAATAACAATCCGGAAATTTTCCTGAAACTCAATCATGACAGGATCATGGGCAGCACAAAAGGCGGTGTTCTTACGCTGAAAGAGGATAACATCGGGCTGTATGCAGTGGCTAAGTTCCAGGATGAAGAAGTCTTGCAGGCAGCAGAAGCGGGGAAAATTACCGGATGGTCATTTGGATTCCGTTGTATTGATGATGAATGGACATACACAGACGAATACTACAAGCGCCGTATTTTGAAAGATATTCAGCTAAATGAAGTATCTTTGCTGGTGGGATTGACACCTGCTTATGCGGGTACGTCATATGAAATGCGGGGAGAAAAAGTAGAACTGGTAGAAACCAGAAGTTTTGACGGTATGACGGTAGATGTTGAGAAGAAAGAGCCGCCGGCATTTCTGGGGTTAGAAAACAAACGGAAATGGCTGGACATGGAGAAAGGAAGATATTAGTAATAAAATAGAACAGATGAGCCAAGAAAAGGAGAGATCAGCATGAGCAAAGTGAAAGAGTTGATGGAAAAGAGAAATGATGTTCTGTTAAAAATGACAGCCATCATTGATAAGGCGGAAGAAGAAGTCAGAGCAATGACAGAAACCGAACAGCAGGAATATGATAAGTACAAAACAGAGATGAAAGGTCTGAATGCTACTATTCAGGCAGCGGAAGAAAGAGCAAAACAGGAAGCAGGGAATAACCCCAAAACACAGGAAGAGAAAACCGAAGAAGAAGAAATCCGGGCATTTGAAAAGTACTGCAGAGGTGAAACAAGAGCGCTGAAGCTGGGGGAAAATGGAAGTATTATGCCCAGAACGGTTGTAGAAAAAATTATTACACAGGTAAAAGAAACCTGCCCGATTTTTGAACTGGCAGATTTATATAATGTCAACGGGGAACTGGTAGTGCCATATTATGATGAAACCAGCAGCGCAATCACGGCGGCATACATTGAAGAGTTTTCTGATCTGGTAGAAAAAAGTGGTGATTTGAAGTCATACACACTGAAAAGCCATATCATTGGTGCATTGGCTAAAGTTTCAAAAAAGCTGATCAACAACACAGATATTGATATCGTAGGTTTTGTTGTAAACCAGATCGTTAAAAGTCTGCGTGAAACGATTGAAAAAGAAGCGTTGATCGGAGAAAGTGGAAAAATCAAAGGTATTTTTACCAATGCAAAAAATAAAGTGACAGCAGAAAATGCAACAATCACAGGAGATCTGCTGATTGATGTGCAGATGAGCGTAAAAGAACCTTATCAGGGAAATGCTATCTGGATTATGGACAGAAGCACATTCAGAGAAATCAGAAAGCTGAAAGACGGAGATGGAAACTACCTGATGATTCCGGATTTTGCGACAGGCGGAGGATGGATGCTGCTGAATAAAAAAGTACATCTTTCTGAAAATGCCCCCAAGTTTGCCGAGAGCGCAAAAGTGCTGGCATACGGCGATATGAAGGGATATACCCTGAAAATCGGAAAAGATATCGAAACACAGATTTTGCAGGAGAAATTTTCTTCCCAGTACGCAGTCGGTGTAGAAGCGTTTGTAGAAGCCGATGGTGCAATCACAAACGAAGAAGCTATTGTTGTACTGGAAATGGGTGCTTCTGCATTGAAAATGAGTGCTGAGGAGCCGGAAGTTGATAAAGATGCGTAAGGAATGAGAGCCTATGAAAGTATCTGAAATTACAGTCAAAGATTGCCTGGAATATTGCAGGGCGGAAGCGGATGCAGAAACCGAAAGGTTTCTGCAGAATGCTTTGACGGCGGCAAAAAGCTATATCAAGAGCAGAAATGCCATTGATGATGCGTATATGGACGAACACGAAGATTTGTCCATTGTCGTATATATTCTGGTCGCTGATATGTACGATAACCGCAGCATGACCGTCACAAATGGCAAGGAAAATCCAACAGCAACCACCATTTTAAAATTGCACGACAAAAATTTTCTGTAAGGAGGGCGCCATGAACAATATATCCGGAAGATTGAACCGAAAAATCGAACTGTGGCAGCATGTCCAGACAGAAGAAAAAAACAGCATCGGGCAGAAAAAATGGGAAGAAACAAAAGTAAAAGATGTGTGGGCAGAAGTGAAACCACAAACAGGGAGCCTGTTAAGCGGAAGAGCCGCAGAAAGCACATTGTCCCGCACGACCCATAAAATAACAGTCAGATATGACAGCAGCATCACACCGGGGATGTGGTTCATGGCAGGCGGTCAAAGATATGAGATTCTGTATATTTTAGACCCATACCTGACAGGAGAGGTTTTGGAAATATTCTGTGAGGTGGTGATTTGATGAATGGATTTGATTATACAGAATTGGACGAACTGAGCAGAGATATTTTGAAGCTGGCCAATGAAACCATGCCGAAGGAATCAAAATCCTTTATGAGAAAAGAAGGTAGCAAGGTGACTAAGCAGGTGAAAGGCGGTCTGCGGACAGGGTACAAAGTCAGAACAGGAAATCTGGTAAAAATGGTTAAGCGGGGTAAGGCTTACCTGTACCCAGCAGAAAACGCCTATCAGATCAGAGTACACATGGCGCCACATGAAAACGTGGTGGACTATGGACATCGCACACCGGGAGGAAAAGAAGTAAAAGGTAAGCGGATCAAAGATAAGGTCGAAGCCTTTTTTTCAGAAGAATTTGAAGAAGATGTGCTGGATTTTATTGATGATCTGCTGGATAAGGGGTTGAGTTGATGGCGGATATTGGAACAGCCGTGGCAGGTTTCACGGCTATTTTGGCATCAGAATTTGACATTCCTGTCATTGATAAGGACATCGAAGAAGATTTTCCACGTCCGGCGTTTATCATCCAGACAGAAAATATCACGCATGACCGGATTGGACTATATCCACATGATAATTTTGATTTGGAAATCTACTATTTTTCGCCAAGCAGATACAGCGGATATGCCGATTTGTACGGAATAATGCAGAAAATACAGGAACTGTTGAGCGTGGACAGAGTGACATTTCCAGATGGGTACATGATACCGACAGAGGAACAGGACTACGAACTGGACAGAAAAGACATGACGCTGAAAGTTACTGTCAATGTGGATATGGTGCATCCATATGTCGAACCGGAAGGGGAATTGATGGAAGTACTCAATAACAGAATCAAAGGATATGAAAAGGAGGGATGATAAATGGCACAGACTATGCCCAACATCGAAGTCATTTTCCGAAAAATGGCTGTTTCAGCTATTCAGAGAAGTGAAAGAGGTGTCGTTTGCATCGTGATGAACGATGCGACAGAAGGGGAAAAAACAGTAAATAAATACAGTTTTTCTTCAGAAGTGAAAAAAGAAGAATATACAGCAGAGAACTACAAAGCCATTCTGGGTGCGTTTATTGGACTGCCGAACACCGTATATACAGTGAAGCTGACAGCAGAGAACACATTTGATAATGCGGCGGCACTGCTGAAAAGCATTGATTACAACTGGCTTTGCTATCTCAATGGAACCAGTGGGGAACAGGACAAAGTGGCAGCGTACATCAAAGAAATCAATGCAAAGAATAAACGGAAGAAGCGGAAAGCGGTTGTATATAAGGCAACCACAACGGATGATATGCACGTTGTGAACTTTACAAATGAGGGAATCAAGTTCAAGGAAGAAACGGCAGCATATCCGGTAGCAAGCTATACAGCCAGAATTTGCGGGCTGCTGGCAGGGCTGCCGTTCACACGATCTGCAACATACAGCATTTTCCAAGAACTTGAAAGCGTAACAGAACCAGAAGATCTGGATGCTGCCATTGGAGAAGGGAAATTTATTCTCTGGAACGATGGCGCAGACGTAAGAGCAGGAACGGCAGTCAACAGCCTGAAAACACTGGGAGAGGACGCAACGGAAGACATGCAGAAAATCACAGTGGTGGAAGCAATGGACATGATCCAGGAAGACATCGGCCAGACATTCGCTGACTACTACTGTGGGAAATACAAAAACAGTTATGACAATCAGGTGCTATTTATTTCCGCAGTCAACAGTTATTTCCGTCAGCTGGCGGCGGAAAGTGTGCTTGACCCCAATTTTAACAACGTCGCAGGCGTTGATGTTGAAGCACAGAGAGAGCAGTGGATTTCTACTGGCGCACCGGAAGCGGCAGACTGGACAGAGCAGAAAGTGAAAAACATGACTTTCCGGGATAACGTCAATCTGGCAGGAAATGTGAAGATTCTGGACGCCATGGAAAATCTGACATTCAATATCACACTGGCATAAGGGGGAAAGACGTATGGATAAAGTAAATACAAATAACATCATCCGTGGGACTTATGGCAGGCTGTGGATCGATGGAGAACTTTTGGCTGAAACAAAAAGTTTTGAAGCAAAAGTATCAATGACATACGAGGAAGTCAATTTCGCAGGTGATCTGGGAACCCATCAGCGGTATATGGGATATACCGGAGAAGGAACAATCGTATTTCATAAAGTGGATTCCAAAATTGCAAAAAAGACTGCAGAAGGCATCCGCACAGGCATTTTACCTGATATCAAATTTGTGGGAAAACTGGAAGACCCAACAGCATTGGGCGCAGAGCGTGTAGAATTCTTGGAAGTGACCATTGATGAACTGATGCTGCTGAAATTTGAAAATAAGGCAATTTTGGAACTGGAAGTGCCGTTCAAATTTGCTGATTTCAATTATATCGACATGATCTGACGGAGGAAACAGGTATGGCAAAATTAAATCTGGAAGAATTGGTGGCAAGAGCCACCCAGAGCGAAGCGGACAAGCTGAAAGTAAAGATGCTGACCATTGACCGGGAGGGAAATACCATTCAGGCAATGAAAAAGGACATCCGAACAGTTTCCAAAACGCTGGATATGGAAACGGGAACAACAGAGGATAGATTTCAGGCGGAAATGAAACTGATTTATGACCATTGTCCAATCCTGCATGAGAAGCAGTTACAGGCTGTATATAGCTGTGCAGAACCTATGGATGTTGTGGAGAAAGTTTTTCAAAGCGACATGGGACTGATTGGGAAAGCAGCGGAAGAAATTCTGGACATGTACGGTCTGGCAGAAAAGGAAAATGCTGAAAATCCTGTCGATGCTGTAAAAAACTGATACGGGGTGGCGGGGAAGCCGCCCTGTTTCACTATTATATCCAAAAGGGACACAGCCTGAGAGAATTGGAAAGCCTGACCTTCATGGAACAGATATTCTACATTGCATCCATGGAAGTGGAAGCGGAAGCGTGGGAAGAAGCGGAAGGGAGGTTAAAAAATGGCATCAACAAAAAAGGTTAATATCCTGCTTAGCTTACAGGACAAATTTTCAAAGCCGCTAGTTGGAACGAAAAGAGAAGTAGAAAAGCTGACAAAGCAAATGAAGATGGGGCAGAATCAAATCAATAAATGGGGACGTTCCATCAATAACGCATTTACAGGCGCTGTAAAAAATGCGGCAAAATTTACTGCGGCTATGGGTGCGGCAGGAGCCGGACTGGGATTCAAAGAAGCGTTTAGTCTGGAAACATACAAAGCCCAACTGGAAACAGCAACAGGAAGCACAGAAAAAGCTGCGGAGCTGATGAAAAATGCCATTGCCATGGCAAACAAAACACCCTTTGAAGGCGGCGCACTGGTAGAAGCAACAGCCATGCTGGAAGCTATGGGCATGGACAGTAAGAAGTGGCTGACCTATGCCGGCAATATGGCAGGCGCAACAGGGAAAGACATCATGCAGGCAACAGAAGCCATCATTGATGCACAAGCCGGAGAATGGGAACGCATGAAGGAGTTCGGCATCAAAGGCGTGGACAATATGGACGACTTGGTACAGATCATGAACCAGCGTTTTGCCGGAGGTATGGAAAAACTGGCAGGTACCACAAGCGGTATCTGGTCAACGGTAACGGGTGTTACCAAAAACAGTTTGGCAAAAATCATCGGCATTATGGATGATGGCAGTGTGCGGCAGGGAAGCGCACTGGATAAGGTCAAAACAAAGCTGTCAGAACTGGCAGACAAGATGACACAATGGCAGAATGACGGCACCATTGAAGCGGCGGCGGAAAAAGCGGCAACAGCTGTTGACAGGATCAGCGATGCCTTCCAATGGGCAAAAGATAACGCCAACTGGCTCATACCTGTATTAGGCGGGCTTGTAGGGGCGCTGGTTGCGTTTAATGTTTTGCAAACGGTGATTGGTTTATGGAAATCATATCAGACCGTAGCAACAGCGGTAAAGGCGGCACAGACGGCACTGAATCTGACCATGACAATGAACCCCATCGGACTGTTGATTGTGGGAATCGGGCTGTTGATAGCCGCAGGTGTAGCACTGGCGATGCACTGGGACGAAGTCAAAGCAGCGGCGCAAGGATTATATGACAAACTTGCTGGCTTTTTTTTGGGAATTGAAGAAAAAGCCAGAGGAGCATTGAACTGGATTGAATCTAAAGCGGGTAGTTTTTTTAGCTGGATTGGTGGAAAAATTGACTGGCTGGGTGAAAAAATTAGAAACGTTCCAGTATTAGGAAGCATCGTAAACGCAGGGAGTTGGGTTTGGGATAAATTAAGCCAGCCGGGTGTACTGACAAAAACAGGATATGCGACGGGGACATCATATTTCCGTGGCGGTATAACCAGAATCAATGAAGGCGGCAGAGGGGAATTGGTACAGCTGCCATCCGGAACAAAGGTTTTCCCGCACACCAAAACAAAGCAGATGATGGGAAACAGAGTATATAACATCAATGTCAATGTAAACGGCGGCAGTGATCCGGATGAAACCGGACGCATTATTGCAAAGAGAATCAAAGAAGCGCTGGATGTAGCGTAAGAAAGGGGGAAGAATATGGAAATTGTTTTCAGTATCAACAACAATGCAGAAATTATGGTCATGCCTGCGGCGCCGGAATTTGAAATTGCGGAAGCCCAGGGAAACGACACATTTCAGGGATTGACAGTCAATATCCGTATGATCGGCAATAAAGAACTGCGTACTATGTCACTTTCCTCTTTCTTCCCTTCCAAACGCTATCCATGGATGTCACCATACGCAGACGTCAATCCGCAAGCATATATTGATTTTTTCAAATCAATAAAAACACAGCGTATTCCAGCAAGAATCGTTATATCAGACAACAACGACCGGGAAGTGCTGAACATGGCGGTGAGTATTGACAATTTTACATACAAATACCGGAAAAACGGTGATGTGGACTATACGCTGGACATGACGGAATATGTATTCGTGAAAGCGGGTGGCATCAATGGTTAGGATGGTATGGAACCGGACAACAGATATCACGGATTTTTGCGGCAGTATCAGCCTGTCGGACAATATGGACAGCGTGACCATGGAATTGAAGTGGAATATGCCAGTCAATCCACAGGACAGATACCTGCATAATAGTCTGCCGAAATTGGACGTCGGGGATAAAATCGACCTGATCGGCGAAACAAAGACATTGTTTTCTGGAATCATCGTGAAGCGGGGCATTGCCGGAGAAATGACAGCTTATGATTATGGTTTTTATCTCAAAAACAATGATGTTATTCTGCAGGTAAAAACGGATGCGAACACAGCCATTTCAAAACTGTGTGAAAAAGCTGGTATTCCGCTGGGAGCTGTGCCGACAATGCCGACACAGATAAAGAAAATCTATGCTGAAGAAAGCTGTGCAGAGATTCTGGAAGATATCCTGGAACAAGTGACGGCAGAACAGGGAAAGAACTATTTCTGGCGGGTGAAAGGCGGAAAGCTCAATATTTATGAGTATCCGACCAAAATCACATACGCCTATCATAAATTTGAAACCGGAAACAGGCTGGATATCACATACGCTTTGGGCAGCGTGGGCGGCAGTGACAGCATTACAGAACTGCGAAACGCTGTGCAGGTGGTATCGGAGGATAACGAAACCATTAAAATTCTCGCGACGGCAGAAGACGCCGCCAGTATAGCGAAATTCGGACGGATGCTGGATGTGGTGAAGCAGTCGGGGGATGAGCAAAATCCGCAAACGGTTGCGGAAAACAAATTGAGAGAAAACAACACGGTCAAGAAAACCAGAAATGTGTCCAATATGCTGGGATCGGAAGCGGTAGAAGCAGGTGTGCTGCTGCTGTTTTCTTCAGATAAGTTTGAGGTGTCGGGAGTGTATCTGGTGAAAAATGTCACACATACATTCGGCGCAGGTCACACCATGAGCATGGACGTAATGAAAACAGAGGTGGTTTGATGGATGATGAATTTATGCAGCTTGCAAAGAAACTGAAAGCGGGAAACAAAGCAGTGAAAAACGGTCTGACATTGTACTATGCCACCATCCAACAGCAGGAGCCGCTGATCTGCAATGCCAGCGATGGGCAGATAACCTTTGAAGAAGGAGATAACCTTCGGGTATCTGACGATATCAAGCGAAAGATGCTGCAGGATGAAGACAGACGGGAGTACATCGGAAAAACCATAGCTGTTTTGGGCGTACAGGAGTTTTTGACCGTGGCTATTTTGGAATGAAAGGGGGAAGCGCCATGTTTCCCATTGACGAAAGAACCATTGAACAGGCGCAGCAGGCGGCGTCAAAAATGGTGCCTGTGCAGGAAGTTGGGAGAAGTATCAAGTTTGATTATGAAAAAAAGGCTTTTGTGTTTACAAACGGAAGAGCCGAGGAAGTAACTCAGGAAGAAGCGGTTAAACAGTGGCTGGAATTGATGTGTCGAACACTGCCGGAGCGGCATCCGGTGTATTTTGAAACAGGCTTTGGAATAGAAACAGATAAAATCATCGGGTATAAGGCACTGCCAAAAGGTTTCATATATAGCGAAATCCAGCGACAGATCAGAGAAAATGTGGTGCTTTCCAGATGTATTTCAAATATCATCAATTTTTCGGCGGCAGCGGAAAACGGCAGGCTGAACATCTATTTTACAGCAATTCTTTATACCGGGGAGGGGGTGACAGTAGATGTCAACGTATGATCCACAAGTCATTCTGGAAAAAATGCTGGGGAATATCCCTGATTCCTACGCAAAAACAGTGGGATTTCCCATATACGACCTGACAGCGGCATTTGCCATTGAAGCGGCTGATTTATATCAGATAGCCGATGAGATCGAAGCAAAGCTGGACATCGAAAACCTGTCCGGTGATGAACTGACAAGGCGTGTGTATCAGCTGACAGGCATCAAACGGCGCCAGGCGGTGTTTGCGGTTGGTGAAGTTACCGTAACAGGAAAAGGGCTGGTGCCGCTTGGGAGCCTATTTTCAACGCCGGATAATATCCAATACAAGACAACGCAGGAAGCAAATGTGGTAGACAGTGGAAAGATACCCATTCGGGCAGTCATCGCAGGAGAAAGCGGAAACGTGGGCGCAGGAAGCATCACAAAGATTCCTGTTACAATCGCAGGCATCACGGCGGTGAAAAATGAAGCACCTACCAGAAACGGGTATCGGGAAGAAAGCGATGAGGAACTGAAAAAAAGATTTTATGATGAACTGCAAAAGCCCATTGTGAGCGGAAACAAAGCCCACTATGAACTGTGGGCAAAGGAAGTGGCAGGCGTAGGGGAAGCAAAATGTTTTGCGCTGGCGTTTGGAGAAAATACCGTGGAAGTCTGCATCATTGGCAATGACGGGCAGCCAGCGTCTGCCGAACTGATACAGGCAGTGCAGAAATACATTGACCCAGACAGTAACGGCAGAGGAGAAGGGCAGGCCCCAGCAGGGGCATACTGTACTGTTACCACTGCCACAAAAAAAGAATTGAACTTGACAGCCACATTGGTTCTGCTGGAAGGCTATGAACTGGCTGATGTGCAGGAAGCCATCAAACAGGCAATCACAGAAGAACTGAAAGAAAAAGCCTTTCAAGTAGCATATATCAGCTATGCGGCATTGGCAAACATCATTTTTACCACACCGGGCGTCATTGATTATCAGAATTTGACCATAAATGACGGTACAGCCAATATCCCCGTTGGGGAAAGAGAAGTGGCAACATTAGGGACGGTGATGTTCAGTGAATAACGCAGGGGAAAGAATGGTGCAGCATAATAACAAGCTGTACCAGAAAGACGATTTTGTCAGAGCATTATACAATGCGGCAGGGCTAGCAGTAGAAGACGTGCTGGAACGGCTGGACGAAGCGGAAAAGCAGGAGTTTTTCGACACCATGACAGAAACAGGCGTAAAACTCATTGAAGGCTATCTGGGCATTACACCGCCGAAAGATGCGGATATTGCGGAAAGACGCCAGAACGTACAGTCAAACTGGCTGGCGGCAAAGGGAAAGAAATTCACCATCGAAATGATTCAGGATGTGGCGGAAGCATGGGACAATGGAGCCGTAGATGTGCAGTTTATCGGAGGAAAAATCATCATTTCTTTCACACAGATCTTCGGGGTGCCAAAGTATGTCGAAAGCATCACCGCCACCATTGAAAAAATCAAACCTGCCCATATTGGTTTTGAATTTGTGTATAGAACGCATAGCTGGCGTGATGTAAAAGCACATACATGGAGATGGGCACAAGGGAAAACATGGAAAGAGATAAAGGAGGGAAATTGGGGTGAAGGTGACAGATAACTTTCATTTGAATCTGCCGAATCTAGATGATATATCAGATATCGAAAAATTAAATGAGAATTTCCAAAAAATTGATGAAACCATGAAGTCACTGGAAACAGACCCGGAGCTGGCAGCCAATGTGGTGGACATCAAAAACAAAATAGGTGAAGAAGGGGACATCGACACACAGCCTACATTGTTCGGACGGCTGGCACAGTTGAAAAAAGTGCTGCTGGAAAAGCTGGCGGAAGTGCTGACGAAGGTCACGGGGATTGATGGGAAGATTGGGAGCACAGATGATACAGGAGGGAGTAATTCATCTGGTTCTGTAAATGCCAAGTTAAATGTATTGATAAACAACTTCCAAGGCGGTATAAAAGAATTTACCAATAGTGGTACATTTGAATTTACTGTACCAGATGGTATTTACAATATTCTTGTAACAGCGTCTGGAGCAGGTGCAGGTGCGGGAGAATCAGTTAAAATAAAAACACCCTCAATGACGTATTTTCATCAAGGTGGAGCGGGTGGTTCTGGTGACTGCATTGTGGACAAATCTTATGCAGTTACACCTGGTCAAGTCATCAGAATACAGGTCGGAAAAGGTGGTAAGACACCGCCTACCCAAATCTTGAATGCTGCTAGTACAGGAAGCACTAAAGGTGAAGATGGCCAAGCTACTGTTGTAGGTAACTTAGTTACCTTGCCCGGTGGTTACGGTGGAGAAGGCGGTGTAAAAACAGCCACCCAAAAAGTGTATGCTGCTGGCGGACTTAAAGGTGGCTCCAACGGTCAAGATGGTGAAAAAGGTGGGTACACATACAAAGGAACTCCATATCCAATGGGCGGTACAATACTTCAGGCAAACGGTGGTACAAATCAAACCGGTTATGGTAATGGTGGTAGACCTACGTGGACGAATGACTACGAGCCAGATAGTGATATCCCCAATAACAATGGCGTAGATGGCACAAGCGGTTATGTTTGCATAAAATGGGGGGTGTAATTATGAGGTATGCAATGATTGTAAACAGCCGGGTAGTAGATATTGTTGTTTCCGAAACTTTACCCAACTATCCAAAGACACCTGATGGTAAACAGGTTATTGCTGTCAAGTGTGGAGAAGAAGTAAAGATAGGAATGTATTACAATGCAGTTGATAATACATTTTCTATCGAATTTCCAGAGCCGGAGCCAACCATGAATGAAAAAATCTATGAAGCCGTAAGTAAAAGCCAAGACGAAATCCGGCAGGAAGGGGCAGACATGGTCATGGAGGAACTTGTGAAAAGGGGGCTGATCGTATGAAGACAGGAGCAGAATATTTTTTGGACTACTACAAAGGTCGCTTCGCAAAAGGCGAATTGACAGAGGAACGGCTTTCCCAGATGGTCACTGCTGGAACCATCAGTGAGGATGAAAAGCAGTATATCATGAAAAGGGAAGAAACGGGTGGAAATGATCCCGATCTGGTGACCTACTACGAAATGACACAGGGCATTTTGCCAAAATAGAAATGAGGTGATTTTATGGGATACATTGAAGACGCTGAAAGACTGATTGAACACGTGAAGCAGATCAAGCAGACGGGAGCAAGTGCGACACAGGAACAGGCAAATCCACCTGCAGATATCGGCATTTTTGCGGACGGCTATCCGGAATGGGTGCAGGATGACGGATTGGAAGAACTGTACCATATTTCCTACTATCCGAAAACAGGGATTGCGTATCAGTGCATCAATCCAATTCAGAGATTCGCACACTATACGCCAGATGTGGCTACAAACAACTACAATCCATATCCAGAACCGGATGCGGACGGTGTTTATCCCTATGTTTACGGGATGGGTGTAAAAATTGGCATGAGAGAGCGTGACCCCAATGGGAAGGTATATGTAGCAATCCAAGCGATGACAAAACAGCTGAATCCGCCTAGCGAACTGTCAGATATTTTCCAGATTGAGGGGTGAGGGATATGACATGGGATATCGTGGCGGGAATTGTTCTTCTTGCCGGATTCATTATAACCGTGATTAAAACCATTATCCCTTTGACAAACGCTGTGGCAAGGCTTACAGAGCAGATTATATACATGGGAGATAAGGTGGAGGAAATCAACCAGCAGAAAAAGGAAGAACATAAAAAAATACACGCACACAATGAAAAACAGGATGCCATGCTGCAGAATCATGAACAGCGGCTTCATGAGCTGGACGGGAAATGGTTTGAAAGATGAGGTCATAACACATAGGTGTTTTGATAGAAAAGAGTAGATGAGAACAGAAAGGATGAGGAAACATGAAACAGAATGAATTGAAAAGCGGTATCACAAAGGAATGGCTGGAAAGAGCGAAAGGTGTTTCTGTTGCTACCATTGGGCATGAAGTATGGCTGGAAGATGGGTACTGGCATGAAAAAATGAAGGATGGTACAGAAGTCAAGTATTCCAAAGAGGAAGCCTATGTAAAAATGTATCACGATGCAAAAGACGATGTGCGTCTGCCGGAATATATGAGAATCAATGGTATGTGGCTGAATATCCATGGTTACTGGGTAGCGCCCATGGTGCTTCTGGGTTATACATCCAACAGCACCAGCACCAGTCATGTGATTTGGTCTGAAAGACTGACACATGAGGATGATACAGACATTCCAGAAGGCAAACACGATACATACACAGAAACCCTGATTGTGGGCTATGACAGAAAGCTGAAAGTCCATGTAGTACGAAACAGATTCAATGAAGATGGCACAAGAGATGAAGCGCATTGTTGGTCTGATTTTGTGGATATGTAAGGAGGTGAGCCTGATGAATAAGGACAGATTCAAAAATCCTTGGTTTTGGGTTGGAATTGGTGGCGTTATCCTGACAGCTACAGGCATGGAACCGAGCATGTTCACCAGCTGGGATGCGCTTTGTAGTGCAGCGCTGGATGTGGTAAAAAATCCTTTCCTGCTGGGTACGGCGGCACTGGCGGTGCTTGGGGTTTTCGTTGAACCCACAAGCGCAGGTCTGAAGGATGAAAAGAAAGAAGGTTGAACCATGTATCTAATTGCAATCGGTGACGGTCATGGTGCAGAAACGGCGGGGAAACGTACCCCGCCTTTTGCAAATGGAACCGTCATGAAAGAAAATGAATTTAACAAAGCAACGGTGAATTATTTGGAAAAGGAACTGGAACGCTGCGGCTTTTCCGTACTGCAGACAGCGCCGGAGGATACAGACACACCACTGTCTGTGCGGGCAAAGAGGGCAAATGACGTCGGAGCGGATTTGTATATCAGCATCCATGCCAATGCCTTTGGAAGCGGATGGAATGACGCAAACGGCGTGGAAAGCTGGATTTACTCAAAAAATGACAAAGATACACTGGATGCGGCGCAGAAAATCCAGTCGGAAGTCATCAAGGAAACCGGATTGAAGGATAGAGGAATCAAAGAATCTGGAAACAGTCTGGGCATTTTGAGAGATACGAAAATGTCTGCGGTTTTGGTGGAATGCGGCTTTATGACGAACCAACAGGAAGCGGCACTGCTGAAAAGCGATGCTTACAGAAAAAAAGTAGCAAAGGCTATCTGCAGGGGCGTGTGTATGCATTTTGGTGTGAAGTATCAGGAAGAAGGGTATCATATGGAAAAAATCAAAGTTATCCTGCCGGGAAAAGAAGTGGAAATGATGGGCGTCAAAGTCATTGATGAAAATGGAAATGTAACAAACTGCGTCACCATTCGGGACTTTGCAGAACAGACAGGTTACAAAGTATCATTCAAGGGAGCAACACCAATTCTGGAACGGGCGTAACGAAATATTTTCATGTATGAATTAAAATGGTACTTTTTGGGACTTTCTCTCTGTTAGAATAAACATCTAAAACAGAGAGGAGGGAGAGCATGAATAGCTTTATCACATGGATAGGTGGAAAAAAGCAGTTACGAGAAACCATCGTTTCCCGTTTTCCCAAAGAAGGTATCCAGAAATATGTGGAAGTATTCGGTGGAGCTGGATGGGTTCTGTTTCATCGGGAAAAATATGCACCGAAAGAAGTATATAATGATATCAATTCAAATCTGGTAAATCTATTTCGCATGATGCAGCATCACCCAGAAGCAGTGGAAAAGGAATTGGAATATGCGCTCAATTCCAGAGAAATGTACCAGATGTGCCGAAAGACCATTGATCGAGAAGATTTGACCGAAATTCAACGTGCGGCACGTTTTCTTTTCCTGATCAAGACATCTTATGGTGGGAAGGTATCATCCTTTGGCTGCCAGACACGAGATGTTCTGCAGTTGAAAAATTTGGAAGAAGTAAAGAAACGTCTGTCTACGGTTTTAATTGAAAACCGTAGTTTTGAGGAGCTAATCAAGAGGCATGACGGATGCGGCACTTTATTTTATTGTGACCCGCCATACTACGAAACAGAAAAATACTATGATACAGGAGATTTTGTTTTTGATGAAAGTCAGCACATCCTTCTGCGGGACAAGCTGGCGAATATCAAAGGGAAATTTGTGCTTTCCTATAATGATCATCCGTTTATTAGGGAACTGTATCAGGGATTTACCATAGAAGAAGTGGAGCGGAACAATAGCATGGGCATTGTTGCTGGCGGCGAAAAAAGGTACAAAGAATTGATTATCAGAAATTATACGTAAAAGGGGCGGTATATCCGCTCCCTATTTTTATTGAAAAAGGGCTGACGTTTATCAGCCCTTTGATTGAAAATCGACTATTAAATTATATTCCATAGCGTTTAAAATTTTTTTTGCATCTTCAAAACCAAAATTCTTTTTGTTCAGTAATTTAGTAAAGCCTTGTGGAGTAATGTTCAAGACTTCTGCAATTTGTTTTTGGGATACTTTGTTTTCGAGCATGAGTTTCTTGATTTCCACAATAACTTGTTTGTTATTTTCATAGATAAATACCATAAAAACACCTCCGTTGATTAAATTATAATATAAATTTTATTATTAGTCAAATAAAAATGACAAAAAATAATACAAAATATATTATAAAATGGTTGACAAATAACCATAAATGGGTTATAATTAAAACATAGAAAGTGAGGTGAACAAAATGAGCAAACAAAAGAAAAGCAGTAAGCAGGATAAAAGGTTAGCCGCCATACTCCTACTTACTGCGGTGGTAAACCTCATAGAAGCCCTGATAGAAATTATCAGAAAGCTGATATGAGAAAGGGGGAGGGAAACCTCCCCTACCAATAAAATAAACTTTTGTATGCTCATTGTCAATAGATAAAAATGACAGAAAGGAGCGGTAGTATGGAAATGTTATATCTAGGTTTTAAGGGATTGAAAGTAGTATTTTGCATAGCGGTTATTGTTTATGTAGTAAGAAATTGGAGAAAATAACAAATAGAATGAACCATAAAGGAAAGCCCCTGTAAAAACAGGGGCAATTCTTTTTATTCTGTGAAAAGTTTCTTCTGATTTTCTTTAATTTGATTATCAGAAACTTCTGAAATTCCGGAATTACAGGAAGTATTTTTGTTTCAAGTGTGGATAGTCTAGACTGGAAAGAACAAGGTGTCGAAGCGGAAATCAATCAGGTTTTGAATCATAAGCATTTGGGGAACGGTTCCATCCTCTTATTCCACAACGATGCAAAGTACACCCCCCAAGCGCTGGATACCATTTTGAAAGGTTTGAAAGAAAAAGGATATGACATTGTGCCTGTTTCTGAAATCATACATACTGGCGAATATACCGTAGACCATGAAGGCAGACAGATCCCATCTGAAAGTTGATGCCAAGAAGAAAATATAGAAAAAAGAACCCCCTTTTCTGTTGCAGAAAAGGGGGTTTTTCGATCAATGGTATATTAGGCAGAGATGGTATCATTTGTCAGGTTAATGGCAGCGGAATTTCCACTGGTTCTGTTGGCTGGACTTTGCCGTCATAGATGGCCACAACAGAGAAATTCATGAGTTTTCCGTCATTTGTCATGGCAAAGATATCTCCGCACTCGCCGTCGATCCATGCGACGTTGTCAAGGATTTTTCTACGATCGATTTCATAGGGAGAATCAAACCCGTCATTGATCTGAACGACATCATTATAGCCGCAGATAGACAGACTGCCATCTGTGCCGAAGGAAAAGACCGTATCGTCAATGGTCTGTATGTGGTCAATATTCTCTTGTAAAAGGACAGGCGGCGTAAGTTCTGGCTGATCGTTGGAAAAAGAAGAAATGTTGAATCCACTGCCCCAAAGGGTGTTGTCCTGTTTCACAAAATATAGTGTTGCATAAACGGAGCTATAATCTTTGACATCGTCTGTAATTTTTACGGGAAGAAGTACAGGTTCTGTATTTCCGGTGCAAAGCTGTCCATATAGGTTATAGCCCCAGCCCCATAAACTGCCGTCTTTTTTGATTGCAAAAGAAAGATTTGTATGCATTTGTACATTTGTTTCAATTTCTGCTACATCATCTAAGATTTTTACGGGAGATAGCACAGATTCGGTGGCACCATTTCCTAGATTACCCTCGTCATTGTATCCCCATGCCCAAAGACTGTCATCCTCCCGCAGAGCAAAGGCGTAGGTATATGTATCGAAAGCACCATTGCTAGGGCAAGCAGTGCAGGTAAATGTTTTCACATGATCCAGAACTTTGGTGGGTATTGATACCGTTTCCGTTGTGCCATTTCCCACAGCGCCGTATTGGTTGTATCCCCATGCCCATAAAGTCCCGTCTGTTTTCAGTGCGTACATGGTAGGCTCGCCGCGGTCATGGCTTCGATAGAATTTCGCCACATGATCAGCAATGATCGTTGGCGATGAACTTCTGATGCATGATTCTCCCTGACCCAATTCCCCATATTGGCATTCACCCCAAGACCACAAATAACCATCCTGATCTATGGCAAAACTGGTACTGCTATCTAAATCTGTATATACGGCTTGTTTCAATATGAGCCTTGGTGTTTTCATTTCCTCTTTCGTCAGAGCAACCATTCCTGAAATATATCTGGTTTGCATATCCCAGACATATAAGTCCCCATTGGCAGTGATGGCATGTTCCATATTTGGCACGGCTACATCATCCAGCAGTTTCTTCTTAGGGATAGAAGGATCCATATCCGTAGGCAGTTCCCAAAGGGAATTGTCTGTATCCAATACATAAAATAAATCGTTATACATATCGGTGGGAACAACTTCTTTGATATTTTTCATGATGCGTTCTGGTTCCGTCGGCGGTAGAAAGGCGTCGTAAATATAAGGAGTTTCTGGATAAACAGAGTCCCATGCCCAAAGATTGTTGTTGGTATCAATATAAAAATTTGTTCTTTTGTTGGCTGCATCCTTTTCTGCCCCATGAAAATAGAATCGGCTTTGATCTGTTTTTGCTGCGGCAGATGTATCCGTGTTGATACAGGCACAAAATGCTGATGCACAAAGGAATGTCAATGCCGTCAGACTGGAATAGATTCGAATTCTTTTTTTCTTCATGGAAATGCCCCCCTTATTCCTTGTGTAAATGATGCTGGAACAATTGATTTGACGAAACGCATTGTCTGACATTCAGCCTTTTTATTCAACATAGCACAATTTGTTTTGGGTGTATATAAAGTTAAGAAAAACGCAAGAAATTTTCTGGATTTACAGTATTTTCAGCATTGTTTTTTCGATGTTCTGGAGCGGTTTTTTCCTTATCTTAGAAAAAGTTTGAAGATATTCTTAACAATTTTCATTTTTGTTTTTTCTGTGTCTGGAAGATGGTAAAATGCAGATAGGGCATTTATGAAAACGCAGGAAAAAGCAAAGGATGTGCGACAATGAATTGGAAAAAACTTCTGTTTACAACCCTTGCGCTGGGGTTATTTAGCGCAACAACGGTTTATGGTGAACAAGTCAAGATGGACTTGTTTTATAACGGCAAGCACCATGCCTATGCGGCAAAGGAAGTCAAAATCAGTATTGATGGAAAAGCGATGGTTCCAAAGGACATGCCTGCGGTCATTATTGACGGCAGAACCATGCTTCCCATGCGGCAGATTGCCCAGGAGCTGGGATGTGAAGTCACTTGGAACGAAGCGGCAAAACAGATTTATGTCATGCGGGGAAGTGACATCATTGTTTTTACCGTAGACAGCAAAGCGGGATATGAAAATGGGAAGGAATTTACCATGGATGTTCCGGCGACCATCGTCAATGACAGAACCATGCTGCCTGTGCGTGCATTGGCAGATGCTGTGCATTTAAACATCAAATGGGATGACCCCAACAGAACGGTTATCATCAACAGCGGCGATACGGATGCGAAAGAAGAACCAACAAAACCGGAAAGCGGACAGACAACGGCAGGCACATTGACGGGTATCCAGACACCATCTGCAAAAGATGCAGACCAGACATTTACCATTCAAGCCGATGGGCCAATGGGACGGTATGAAAAAACTTTTGTGGATGACCAGAAGATCGTTTTGGATTTTTATGGCGCAAAAAGCAGCCTTCCCGGTGAAATCACAAAAACAAACAGCGATATCGTCACAGGAATTCGCACAGCAACCCATGAAAATAATGGCGATTCCTTTACGCGTGTGGTATTTGACCTGAGTGGGAAAAAGGACTATGAAGTAAAACAGAGTGCAGACAAGAAAAATATCACCATTTCTTTCGGCAAAACAACGGTGGATAAGATTTCCGCTGTCCACAGCCAGAATAAAGACATCATCACCATCGGAGGGACAGGCTCTTTTGGAGCCAGCGTTGCCATGACGGCTGACCCTCAGAAGATTGTTGTGACCATCCCCAATTGCCAGTCCAATTTGAAGGACAAAATCAATACGGATGAACTTCAGTATGTTTTGGATGGAAAAGTGGATACATCCAAGGGGAATACAGTGGAAATGGTATTTCGTGTAGACGATTTGGTGCAGTACAGCTATCGGGAAGAAAACCAGAATCTGATTCTGGAAATCTATCCGACGACATTGAAAAACATGCGTTACGACAAAAACGCCAATGTGCTTTATCTGGACAAAAAAGATAAAATAGATACAGGAAGCGTGAAAATGGAAGATCATTATCTGGATGGATATTTTGACGTGACATTGCCGGGAGATTATGAAAGCGATTACGGCTATGGTACATATGATGTGAAAGGAACGGTGGTGGAAAATATCGAAGTGTCCACAAAGGGCGGCAGCACCACATTCCGTTTCAAGCAGCACCGCATCAGCACCTATGAAGTGACCGATGAAGGGAACAGCTATGCCATCCGGGTGAAAAATCCCAAAGAGGTCTATGACAAAGTATTGCTGCTGGATGCGGGACATGGGGGCAAAGACCCGGGTACCAGTGGAAATGGTATGCAGGAAAAGAATCTGACCCTGACCATTGCCCAGAAGATCGAGCAGGAATTACAGGGCAGCGGCATCAAGGTTTATATGACCAGAGACAGCGATGTTTATCCAGAAAACAGCACAAGAGCGCAAACAGCCAATGACATTGCAGACCTGATGGTTTCCATTCATATAAACTCTGGCCCGGAAACAGCCAACGGTACAGAAACGCTGTATCAGGTTCATGCCAATGACAGCAGCTCCAGATTAACCAGCAAACAGCTGGCAGAAATCTTGCAGGCAAGCATGATTTCCGGTACTGGCAATACGAACCGCGGCGTAAAACTGCGGACAGATCTTTTGATATTGAATCGTACCACTGTTCCGTCAGCCATTGTGGAAGTGATTTTCATTACCAATACAGGGGATGCGCTGAAGATTTCCAATCCCGCTTATCAGGATCAGGTGGCGCAGGCAATCGCAGACGGCATCCAGGAAGCAGTAAAATATCCTTTGCGTTAAGATTTCTCGAAGAAAAAACACCTCATATACCTTTTGTTCAAGGTATGAGGTGTTTTCTTTTTATCAGCCATCCATTTTTTGATACCGCCATAATGCCAAAGCCATATAAAAGTCGTAGGCGGCAGGCATCAGTGTAAAGTTGGTGTTGGTCAGCTGCCGGACTTTATTCAGGCGGTATGTGACGGTATTGCGATGAAGGAAAAGGGTCTGGGCTGTGAGATTCAGTTTGCTGTCGCAGTCAATCATATAGACCCCTAGTGTGGTCAGCAGGTCATCACTGTCTTGCTTCAGTATTTCAGCCAGATTGGAAAGATATTTGGTACGCTTGTTTTCCGTTTCCGCCAGTGCGATGATTTCCTGAGAAAGCATAATGTCATGGGTATCCCAGTTTCTGCGGTTTTGGAAAATCTTGTATAATGCGGGCAGGCTTTTGCGGAAATCCATATAGGTTCTTTTCAGAGCGGCAATGTCTTTGCTGCCTTCGTTCATAAAGAATGTGGCTTTGGGATCGAATTTATCTGTATAACGCCACAATTCCTCAAAAAGCGCGGCATCCATACTGTTTGTCAGGTCAAAAGCCGAAAGAATGACAATCTGGTTATCGATGATATCTTCCAGAAAGTACTTCTTGTAATCATAGAAAAATGCCAGCAGGTGCGCCTTCAGTTCCTGAATATCGCCGCCGCCGGGAGAAACGATGATGAGATTGGCAATGCGGGAAAAGGGAATGCCTGCCGCGCTGAGATATCGGTTTGCGGCGCCGGTTTCTGTTTTGAAAATCAGAGAAAGCAGTGTTTCCGGCGATGACAAATCCAGAGAGTATCCCCAAAGGGTAGAAAAGAACAGAGTACAGGTGCACATATTATGCAGGATGCTTTCGTCCAAAACCGTGTTGTGACAGGAAGCATATAATGTCATGCGGATGTTAGAAGCGTAAGAAAAGTCCATTTTGTAGATATGTACGGTTTTGTCCTGTACCATCAACGTTTTCTCCCAATAGCCGGTAGGCGCATTATGGAATTGTTCATAGAAAAAGTCAGAATCGCCGCTGATATAGGTGGGGCGGTACTGTGACTGGAAATAAAGCTGTGAAGCGCCAGTCAGCAGCAAATTGCATTTATAATGGTTGGAAATGATGTTCAGCAGGTTTTCCATGGTGCGGACTTCAAAGGGCAGCTGTTCCAGCCGTTTTTTCGTGGTGTCGATAAAGTCCTGAGAGGCGTTCTGGTCTTGTATGATGGCAGTCATCACATCTGTGATGATGTCGCTGTATTTGATAGAATAATTTTCGGAACGCAGCTCAATGAGAGGCAGTTCCAGCTTATCCGCCAGATTGATGACTTTTTCATCAATTTCCGGTATGACGGCGCCCACGTAAAACAGCACCAGCGCAATGGCACCGGTGTCCGCCAGTTCTTTCAGGGCTTCACACTGCTTTTCCACATCGTCTTTGATGGCGTAAAAAGCGGAAATGATAAGCTCATTTGGTGTGAATACATCAAAGTCGGAAAGGGAGAAAAACTCCATGACGGAAACGGAGGATACGATTTTATCCAGACCGTTTTTGCCTGCCACAACATTCCCGAAACTGAAAGAGGGCAGGTTCAGACAATCTCGAATGGTGATACTCATAAAAAATGCTCCTTGCACAAAAATTTTCTGTTATTATACTATGAAACAGTAAGGACAACAACCTTTTTTGTGCATGTGCATAAAGAATATGTATCGTTTTTTCCTGCGTGCACAAAGTCAAATGAATGAGAACATGATAACATATAGAAAAACAAAGAAAGGAATCAGACAAAAGAGGGCTATGGAAAAAGAAACAATCACAAAAGACAAAAAAATAAAAGAAAATCAGAAAGAAACCACCGCATTGCAGGTGATTCCCGCTGAACAGCGAAAAGACTGGATTTCCCTGGCATTTGTGCAGGCAGGTATCTGTGTCTGCGTACCGGCATTTTTGCTGGGTGCCATGCTGGCAGAGGCTATGCCTATCTGGCCTGCCATCATTTCCGGCTCTTTGGGCTATCTGGTGGTTGTCATCGGTATGGTCGTTACAGGCATGATGGGCTGTGACCTTGGCGTGCCTTCCTGCACAGCATGTGAAGCCGGTTTCGGGAAAAAAGGTGCAAGATTTATTGTCAGCATCATTTTTGCCGTCAATTTGATTGGCTGGTTTGGTATCCAGAATGGTGTCTGTGGGGAAGCCTTTACCAATGGTTTGCAGGCAATGACAGGAATTCATGTTCCTGTTGTGGTATCCAATACTGTTTGGGGTCTTATTATGCTGCTCACTGCTGTTTACGGTATGACAGCACTGGAAAAACTGGACAAGATTTCCATTCCACTGTTGATGATTATTATGCTTTTTGGTTTGTATCTGGCATTCAAGATTTACGGCAGACAGGGTCTGGAAACAGAAACTGTGCAGACCATGAGTTTTATGGGCGGTGTAGCATTGTCCTTTAACTTTACAGCAGTAAGGACTATTAACGCAGCGGACTATACCAGATTCCAGAAGAGCAGAAAAGATACAGTGAAATCTGTATTCTACGGTGTATTCCCCATGGGTGTTATCACACTGATTATGGGTATCCTGCTGACAAAGATTTCCGGGGAATATGACATCAGCATGGTATTGATTGACGTTGGACTGCCTCTCTTCGGCATTGCAGCTATGATTATTTCCACCTGGACAACCAACTCCACCAATGCTTACAGCGGAGGACTGAACATCGTTATGGCGTTCAATCTGAAAGATAATAAAAGACGGGAAGCTACCCTTATTGCTGGTATTCTGGGGATCGTACTGTGTAACATTGGTGTACTGTCTCATATTGAAGGGGTGCTGAGCCTGCTTTCTTATGTGGTTTGCCCCATTGGCGGCGTCATCATTGCCGATTACTGGATTGTAGGCAAGGGCAAAAAACAGAATTTCAGACCTGTGGATGGCGTGAACTGGTGCGGTGTAATTTCCTGGTTCATTGGCGCACTTTGTGCATATTTCCTTGTGAAAGTTGAATTCTCCGGTATTATCATCGGCGGAATCGTTTATCTCATTTTAGAAAAATTCATGCCTTCCACTTCAAGAGACGGCATTTGTGAACAGTAAAAAAAGAAAGGATGTAGTAACATGAGAGAATTGAAAAAACAGGATATGATAGATATTTTGTACGGCTGTGCCGTACTGGGCACTGGCGGCGGCGGCCCGCTGGAAGAAGGTCTGGCAATGATGCAGAAGCATTTTGACAATGACGAAGTGCTTCAGCTCATCAGTCTGGATGAACTGCCCGATGATGAATATGTGGTAACACCTTATGGCTGCGGCGCACCTTCTGCAACAGGTTTGAACCCCAAATTCAAAGATTTGGAAGTTTCCGAAGTGGTTCCCTCTGTTCTGGCAATGGAAGCCCTGGAAGAAGCATTGGGCAAAAAAATCTATGCCGTAGGTTCCACAGAACTGGGCGGCGCAAACACAGCGGAAGCTCTTCATGCGGCACTGGAAAAAGGCGTGCCTCTGCTGGATGCTGACCCTGCCGGCAGATCTGTGCCTGAATTGCAGCATTCTACATACTATGTGAAAGGCGTACCCATTTATCCTATGGGTGTAGCTACTCGTTTCGGTGAAAAGATCGTTATCCAGAATGTACAGAATGACCTGAGAGCGGAAGATATCGTCAGAGCCATTGCTGTTGCCAGCGACAACATGGTTGGTGTCGCAGACCATGCGAACGTGGGCAAAGTCATCAAAGAATCTCTGATTCCCGATATGATCACTTACGCACAGGAAATCGGTCAGATCCTGAGAGAAACAAAAGAAAAAGGCGCAGATGTGGCACAGGCCATTGCTGATGCAAAAGAAGGTAAAATCCTGTTCAAAGGTGCAGTCACAGATTTCCCTTGGGAAACAAGAGATGGTTTTAACTTTGGTGAAATCCATCTGGCAGGTGAAGGAGAATACGCTGGTGAACAGTATAAAATCTGGCTGAAGAATGAAAATATCATTTCTTACCGCAATGGTGAAGTGGATGTGGTTGCACCTGATCTGATCTGCATGATCGGCGAAGACGGCAATCCTCTCACATCTCCCAATTTCGGTATTGGTCAGAAAATGACAGTTCTTGCACTGCCTTCTCCTGAAATCTGGACAACACCAGAAGGTCTGGCATGCTTCGGCCCCAAACATTTCGGTCTGGATGTGGAATACAAACCTTTCAAAAAATAATTAGAAAAGAAAAAGGCTTTCTGTTTTGAACAGGTCCAGTAAAAACGGACAATGACAAAAAGCCCCCTTATGTAGGATAATAGAACTACATAAGGGGGTCTC
>PPYE01157967.1_pt1 | contig 33906 bp, 28 predicted proteins | sample 1559881 | NCBI WGS metagenome assembly PPYE01 (sample SAMN08240022, study PRJNA423297) | Human gut metagenome, whole genome shotgun sequencing project.
GCCGGCGACCAGGGCGTGATGGTGGGCTACGCCTGCAGCGAAACGCCGGAGAAAATGCCGCTGGCGGTGATGCTGGCGCACCGCATCACCCGGCGGCTTGCCGATGTGCGTAAGGCGGGAGAAACAGAGGGCCTGCTGCCGGACGGAAAAGCCCAGGTCACGGTGGAATACGGGGACGGACAGCCAGTGCGGCTGGATACGGTGGTGTTGTCCGCCCAGCACAGGGACGATGTCCAGCCTGCGGAGTTTGAACAGGCGCTCAGGGAAAAAGTCCTCATTCCCGCCCTGCGGGCACTGCCCCCCGATGAAGATACCCGTATCCTTATCAACCCATCCGGGCGTTTTGTGCTGGGCGGCCCGGACGCGGATACGGGCCTCACGGGCCGAAAACTCATGGTGGACAGCTACGGGCCGTTTGTCCCGCACGGCGGCGGAGCGTTCAGCGGAAAGGACGCCACCAAGGTGGACCGCGGCGGGGCATATATGGCGCGGTACATTGCAAAAAACATCGTGGCAGCGCAGCTTGCGGAAAGATGCCAGGTCACGCTCGCCTATGCCATCGGCGCGGCGCAGCCGGTCATGGTGGAGGTGGACACCTTCGGCACAGGCACGGTGTGCGCCGATGACTGTCTCGCGATGGCGGAGAGCTCCGGCAGGCAAAACAGATGTCGGCGATAGAGTTCCTGAAGCGGTACCGGCCGGAAGAACTGGTGCGCTGCGGTACGGGCGAATACGAGCTGCGCAGCCACGACAGCTTTAAAATCAGCGAGAACACCAGCCTGTGGCACTGGAAAAGCCGGGACATCGGCGGGAAAAGCGCACTGGACTATCTTGTCCGTGTGGAGGGTGTTCCCTTTACAGACGCGGTACGGTATCAGTTGGTTTGCCAGTGTCGAAATTTATTTTATCTTCTCTCATGCGAACTTTATAAATGAGCAGCGCCACCTTCTAAAAGGCGGCGCTGTTTGAATATAAATATCGAAAACGTTCGTTATTTTGCGTTTGCTTCGCGTTGATCCTTCTGTGCAGCGCGAAAAGCAGCATTCTTTTCCTGTACCTCTGCCATCTTTTCTTTATCCAGCGGATACCATTTCATGGCGATAAGCGTGCAAAGCCAGCCCAGGATCGGCAGGCCCATCCACAGGAACATCGTCATCCAGAAGACCGAGCTGGTACAAGCGTCTCCCGGCTGGGGCTGTACGCTCACATAACCGATCAAAGTCAAGCACAGAGCAAGAATGGTATCTGCGGAGGAAGAAATCAGTTCGTCGATCAGGGAATACAGCGTACCCACAGTGCCGGGCAGAAAGCTGCCCGTTCGATACAGCTCATAGTCAACAATGTCGGGCACCATGGCGTTGGTGCAGGAAGAGACGACGTTGCTGCAGCACATATAAGCCAGATAAAGGACAATGAAGAGACCGGTGGTGACAGGATTTATGCTGACAGAGGTGGGATCAATTACCGCCATGAAACCAATCATCAAGACGGCGCAAACGATACTGATGGCGGACCACTGAACTAAGGCTTTCTTGGTGCCGTATTTGCCAGCCAGATGAGAGCCGTAGAACAGCAACAGAATGGTGGGGAGAATTTTGATTAAGCTGAATGTGCCGCTGAACTCATAATTACCAATCACAATGCCGAATACCAGCGTGGAGATGGCGGCCTGGCGGACAACCTGCGAGGCGATCTTGTCACTGACACCGGCGATGACATACATTTGCATGGCGCGGTTGCCGGTAAGCAGGCGGAACATATCAATGAAGTTGACACTTTTACCATTTGCCTTTTTGGGGAAGGAACCGGGAACGTCTTTTTCCGTGATGGCGATGCAGGCGATGATCTCCATATTTTGCCCATCAGTCACGGCGGTTCCGCGCTGAAGACAGGCGGGCAAGCTGGCGCGGGGGCGGCCGAGCTACCGCTGGAGTGCTTTCGGGAAGCACTGCGCGGCATCCGGGACGAAGCGCTGCGCAAGCAGCAGTGAAAGGAGCAGGGAGCATGAAGGTATATGCACAGATTAAAAAAGGAAAATATATTGATTCTCTGGAAACACTGTTCAGTTCATCCGTATTAAATGAGCAGCCCGGTGTCGACGTCGGATACGTCGGCATGGCCACGGCTTCGTTCAAGGATATTCTGGCAGAGATCGGCTTGATGACAGAGGAAATCGACGGATGCGGCGACAACGACTATGTGATTGTTGCAAGGGCAGAATCTGAAGAGGCGTTCCGTCAGGCTGCGGCTGCGGTTACGGAGGATGCGGCGGCTCAACAGGGTGGTGCGGAGCAATCGAACGGAGAGAGTTTCTCCAGTGTGCGCACGGCTGTACAGGCCCATCCGGAGGCCAACATGTGTTCCATAGCGGTACCGGGAGAATATGCGCTTTCCGAGGTGAAAAAGGCTCTGAACGTGGGGCTGCACTGTGTGGTGTTTTCCAATAACGTGCCATTGGAGGACGAACGCGAGATGAAAGAACTTGCGCGGGAAAAGGGGCTTTTGTGCATGGGGCCGGACTGCGGTGTGGCCAATATCAATGGCGCAGCGCTGGTTCTGGCAAGTATCAATGCCCGAGGTCCATTTGGAATCTGCGGTGCTTCCGGTACGGGTATCCAGCATGTTGCTGCGATTTTGCATGCGGCCGGGACAGGCGTGAGCCAGACCATCGGCACAGGGGGCAACGATTTGAAAAACCCCGTGGGTGGGATCATGATGCTGATGGGTATTGACGCGCTGGAGGCGGATATGGATACCAAATACATCGCGCTGATTTCCCGCCGTCCAGGAGATGAGGTATTACCCAAAGTTCTAAACCGCATTTCAGAGTGTCGCAAGCCGGTAGTCGTGTTCTTCATGGGGTGTGAACGAGAACTGATTGAAAGCGCAGGTGCTGTTTGGGCGGAAAACCTGGATGACTGCGCGCAGAAATGCCTGAATCTGATTAGCAAGGAATACCCGCTGGAAAGCGATGAGGAACTGTCAGACCGTGCAGCAGAGGCTGTAAAGATGCTGGGCAAAGAGCAGAAATACGTGCGCGGCGCGTTCAGCGGCGGGACGTATATGGATGAAGCGATGCAGACGCTTGCTGAGAAAGTTGGCCCAATTTATTCCAATAGTCCACTGAAAGAGGATTGGAGATTGCTCGATTCTCATGTAAGCGTGGAGAATACCTGCATCGACTACGGAGAAGAGGAGTTTACACTGGGCAGACCACATCCGGCCATTGATCCGGGTGTTCGCCAGCCGGCCATCCTACGGGAAGCGGCTGACCCGGAAACCGCAGTGATTTTGCTTGATTTTATTCTGACGCCGCCGGGCCATATGGATCCGGCGGGTTACGCTCTGGCGGATATCCGTGTCGCACAGGAACAGGCGCAGGCCCGAGGCCGACATCTGATTTTTGTTGCTTCCGTGCTGGGCACAAACGCCGATCTGCAAAATCTGGACGAGCAGTGCCAAAAGCTGCGGGAGTCTGGTGTGTTGCTGTGTAGGACCAATGAGCGAGCATCGGCGCTGGCTGGGGAGATTATTCGTCAAAAGAAGGAGATGGACGAACATGGAATGTGAAAAGATCATGGAACTATTCCATTCGGAGCTGGTGACCGTCAATGTAGGCCCCAGGCTGTTTGCTACGGCGTTGGAACAGCAAGGATATCGCACAGTGCAAGTGGATTGGCGGCCCGCCGCCGCCGGCGACAAAGAAATGCAGGAAATTTTGGAGTTGCTTGGAGGGCTGGATTGAAATGAAAATTCTGGTTTGCAATGTCGGCAGTACTTCACTGAAGTTTAAGTTGTATGAGATGCCCGCTTGTGAGGTTTTTGCGCAAGGTGCGGTGGAACGCGTAGGTTCGGGCCGGGACGCTATCGTCTCTTACAATAATAACCACACCGGTGCGCGGGTTGACCTCGACGGGCAGGATATTCCGGATTACCAGACTGGTATCGAGTGGTTTCTTCAGGAGTTGACCGAAGGTCCACGAGCCGCGCTTTCCAGCGTGGAAGAAATCGAACGCGTGGGATTTAAGGCGACGCTTTCCAAGGGCCATTTCGGTGTTCACGAAATCGACGAAGCGGTGCTAGACGGAATGAAAGAGTGGCTACCCATGGCGCCGCTGCACAATGCCGCGTATATCAAAGCAATTGAAGTGATGCGGGAAGTTTTGCCAGAAGCGCGTTTCGTGGGAGCCTTTGAAACGGCGTTCCATCGAGAAATCCCTATGGAACGAAAAATTTTTGGCGTACCATATGAATGGTACGAAAAATACGGCGTCCAGAGGCTGGGATACCATAGCGCTTCCCACGGATATATTGCGGATGTTTTAAATAAAGAAAAAACGGAGTATGCCGCAATCTCCTGCCATTTGGGCGGTAGCAGTTCAGTGTGTGCCATCCTGAATGGGAAAAGTGTGGATACCAGTTTTGGGATGTCGTTGGAATCCGGCTTGATTCACGCAAACCGTACCGGAGATATCGACTGTGGGATGGCCGCTTTTCTGCGAGGACAGGGACTAAGCGAACAGGAAATTCAAGAAGGCTTCCAAAAAAAAGGTGGACTTCTGGGCATTTCCGGCGTCAGCAACGACATGCGCTATGTTATCGAAGCAGCTGACAACGGCAATATTCGGGCCAGACTTGCCATGGAAGTGTTCGTGACAGGAATCGTCCATTACATCGGCGCGTTTTATCTGGATTTAGGCAGACTGGACGATTTGGTATTTACAGCGGGAATTGGCGAACATTCGGCTCGCATCCGCCGCATGGTGTGTGAAAAACTGATGCCCATCGGCGTCAGAATGGATGAGAAAAAGAATGAAGATTGCCACGGAGAAGGTGTTATTTCTACCGAAGATTCCGCTGTCTGTGTTCGGGTTATTCCAACGAATGAAGAACTGGGGATCGCGCGTAGGACGTATGAAATACAATAAAAAGCAAATCAGAACCGAATCGGTAAGAAATCAATGTGAATATCAAAGATTACCGATAAGGTTATAGAAAAATATAACATCGAAAAACGGGCGTAATCACGAAAGTGGATTGCGTCCGTTTTTTATTTTTTTTGGTGTGGCATAAAATGCATGGCTGCCGCTCTCCGCCAGTAGCGATTTGAAATTTTATATTTCAAATCGACTGGAGGAAAAAACGATGGCATACAACCATCGAAAAGCAGAAATAGAATGGCTCAATTGGAAAGAGAAAGAAGAAAAGCAGATGAGGGAGCTGGGCATGGATGAGGATACCATCCAGCGCCTGCATACATACGACTGGCAGCAGTTCAAGGCGGAAAGGAATTTTTATGAATGGCAGTCTTTTACAGATGAAGATGTTGAGGAGATTCCAGAAACAGCTGCCAGAGAACTAAAAAATATTGATGATCTATTAAACAGTATTGAAAATCAAAAGGTTTTTGAAGTCCTAAAAAAGGTAGACAAGCTCACACTGAAAATTTTACTTATGAGGATGGAGGGGTACAGCGACTCAGAGATTGCCCATGCAGTGGGGCTAGATAAGTATGCGGTCAGCATGCGCATTTATCGGCTCCGGAAAAAACTGAAAAAATATTTTTAATGTGCGTTATATTTTGTCCTTTCCCGCTGGCTATAAGATGAACGACGGAAATTCTGGAGTTCATCTATTGTATGGCGCTGCATCAACCGTTTGGAGTTTGGCAAAAGATATTGTGGAGACTCCCCGAGCATTCCAGAAGAAGCACTGCATGCAGCAATCGTCAAAAGTATTCAAAGCCTGTTGGATGGGCGTCAGGAGGAACTTGCAAGTTACTTACAAGGAACAATAGAAAATTATTGGTGCAACGATGCAGCGACAAGTCCTCTTGCCGTACAAAACAAATTGGATCAGCTGAATCGTGAATTTGACCGTCCTTTTATTGATCGGTGATGAAGAAAATGTTTTCTTGGAGAAAAAACTCCAGAAAGTCAATAATGAAATACTTTCTTTGAAGCAAGAGGCAAAGCATACTGAGCAGCAAAATATACAAAACAGAGACAGAATGGCCAAAGTGCGGGAGATTATGGAATTGCTTTCAGCAGAGAATATGGAAATTACCGAATATTCCGATGTTCTGGCCTGCCGGCTTATTGAGCAAATAACTGTTTTATCAAAAACGGAGATTCGAATACGGTTTGTGGGCGGGCATGAGGTTGAGCAGATGCTATTTCCAAAGTAATAAGAGTACTCAGTCAGAGTAAATGCAGATGCGAAAATAGATGTTCAAAAAATAATGAAAAATATGGAAATTCGTTGGGGAATGTGCGATAATAAAAACAATCTAAACTCAAACAAAAGATTGCGATAGTTGAAATTCTAATTCTCTAACAGGAGGTCATTCGATAATGATGCTTATCCATAAGTCTATTCGCATTATTAACTACGAAACTCAGCAAGTTACTCCCCGAGAAACTCCAGAAAGTTTTGATGCATATGTTGCTGAATTAATAAATCATATCAGTAATAATGCATCTGTACGTGAATACAAAACACGTTCGAATCAAACAGAGGTGATAGGATGCATATTGTCCATATGTGCTAATCAAGATGATGAGGCTGTAGTTTCAAGTAAAATGGATATAATGGCAAATCGTCTTTTGCTGAAAGAGATTGAAGCTCAAGGTAAAATTAGACGTACAAATACAACGGTTCAAAAGGGGAGCCTTATCCAAGCCCTACTTTTCAATGAGCCAGAAGAGCGATATGAATATCTGTTGGCAAAAGTCGAACACACAGAATGGGTAGATGATTCGGATTTTACTTTTAAGACGGGATTTTCTAAGGATAAAAAAACTATGTGGAAATCATGCCTGTTTGATTTATCTAATTTTGCTACGGCTGAATTCCATGCTATGATTTATTCTGATACTAAAGCACAATATTGGAGTAATGGTTTTTTAGAATTGGACGAGTTTAATAGCGACGGGTTAAATACGCAACGTGCATTTAAGGCAATTGATGCAGCACTTGGATACGGATTTAAAGGCGTGACGAGTCCAGATAAAACAATAATAAGAAATAGTTTTATTGCTTATCTTAAAAATAATGAGCACATCGATTTCCCGATTATGGTAAATTCCGTATTAGAAAACTATCGTCCTGTCGATACAGATCTTACGGAAGAAGAAGTTATCGCAATTTCTAATCGAATACAAAATATTAGGACTGCATTACTTGCACAACCAGAGAAAAAACATTTTGATAACCAATTTAATGCGGTTAACAGTGCGATTAACGCAAGAATTAGAAAAGTATATCCGATTAATGACGGAATCGTTTTAAAAGTTACGGCCGATATAAATGATTTATCTGGAACTATTCGATCAGTTGAAGAGGATGGCGTTAAATACATAAAAGTTAGAACAAATAATGACAAAACTTACAATTCATTCCATTTTTAGTTGTCCAAATTTATTGTTCCAAGAAAAGGTGCTGGTTATGGGGATAATTTCACAAGTAGTTAATACGTTTCAGGTTAAAGAACTCAATATATTAGAACGCTTAAACACTGCTGAGGCATCATTTTCGGTAACGCTTTCCATGCTCCCAAGCAGTGAAACCATTCAAGATCTCTGTGCGAGTTTCCCTAAAAGAGATGCTGTTACATTTATTCTTAAAAGCGAGAGTGAAGATTTGTTCTGTTTTACAAATCGAAGTGATAGGAAAGGGAATTTTGATGAGTTTATTTCTGATTTGGAGCCAGAAGACAATATTGATGTCAAGTTACAAATAGACAAAAGTGAAGAAGAAGACAAATTTTCTGTTTATAATTTTGATATGTTTGCAAATGACTTGATGATTCGTCCAGTGTCGGAAGTCTTGCATTGGTTTTCAGAGAAGCTACATAATAAACAGAAATTACATTTTCAAGTCTTTAATACAGATGTCTCATTTTCGACTAGAACTATAGTTTTTGAATCATACGATAAAGTTAGTTATGAACCTAAGATTGACAGAATACAACGTTTAGAGTTATGCCGTGATATTGCAAATTTCTACAATATGGCTTCATATGAGGTTATTCCTGATGATTTTATAATTGAAGGGATAATAAGGTCTGGCGAAAATCTTAAGCTCCTCTTCAATAAGCTAGCAACGATTCTATCATTAATGTATATTGCAACAAATGCATCTTTAAACTATGAGGTGATTAACTTGCAAATATGCGGTCAAAGGGTAGTGAGTTTTGAGTTCCCAATAAATGATATTCAAGGAGACGAAAAATGGCAGAACATTTACACATGGATTTTCACAGATGGGAACCCTACAGATAAGGCACTAATAGCACATAATATAATTAGTTTGCATTGCAAATTTATAACATTACTCAATCTTGATGCAACAGTATTTGAAGCAATCAAAACCAATTACAATTTGTATTTACGAAATAACGTTAATCACTACCTTGAAATGAAGCGCGATATTGCAAAGTTTATTCAAAATGTTGTGGCACAAGTTGGAGATTATGCTGTAGCTATTCTTGAAAAATTTAAAGCAAACTTAATTGCTATGTTTGGGTTCCTTTTTACAGTTGTTTTAACAAAAATTGGAGGAGCTCAGAAGTGGGATGAAATATTTACACAGCATACGATTTATCTTATTGAACTCTTTTTATGGGGATCTTTAGTCTATCTGATTCTTTGTTTCTTTGAAATTCGATTCAAATTAAGAAAAACAAAACATGGCTATATTGAATTGAAAAAGAACTATCAAGATGTTTTATCGGAGATTGAACTTAAGGAAGCGTTTAGTGATGATAGACTTTTGCGTGATACAGAGAAAACCGCAAAAAGAGGGATGATAATTTGGTCCATCGCTTGGGGTATATTACTGATAATCGCGATAGTTGTTCTTGAGGTTTTTACAACCAATCATGGCACAACTGTATGGTTATGGAATAAAACTATAGGGTGAAGAGCAGTTGGAATTTGAAACTCAAAATAAGGCATCCAAATTTTAATTTCTGTTTCTATGCTGTAAACCTTGTGTATATCGTTTTTAAACGTTTTGCTTTTTAAGGTGGAATTGGGATATTAAAAAGAAAAATTGGAAAATCTAAATGTGAAAGCGAAAACGAACTCGTCTTGAATCCTGGGTTTCTATTTCGGAGTGGGTATCTGTTTCGTAACAGTCATACAAATCAGAACCGGCTGTAATTTGAATTTAGACTGTTTAAATTCAAATTGCAGCCGGTTTTTTCTGCGATTTTAGACTTTTGGATTCCCTGCCGCTGCGCTTGCGGTTCAGCCGGGAAGAAGAATTTCAATGGCTGCGCCTGTCCAGACAAGGCTTGGTTCCACAGATGCGCCGGGGGTGAGAGGTTGGGCCGGAGGGAGGGCTTCACCGTGCCACGGGTTCAGGATGAGCGGCTCCCTATCACAGCTCTTTTTCATCAGAACATAATGAAGTTTGTTTACAGGCGCGCCATTTTCCAGCATTTGACACACCAGGATGGCGTATTCTGCCGCCTGTTCCACGTCCAGCGCGGCTTCACAGAGCGTTCCAAACATCTTCATTTGTGCGACTTCCTGCTTGGCGGCCGCGCTCAGTACGCCGAACATTTGCCGGATCAGCGGGTTTTCCCCGAGATGGAATACTGGTTTTGCGCCCTGCTTTGCCAAGCGGCGCATCATAAGCATGGGGTTGGAATAGCTTTCAAAGCCTGGCATCGCGCAGCCAAAGACGATGTCGTTATACAGAGCAGATATGTATGCCCTGTCGGCGGCTTCAGCTTTGGCGTGCCCGGAAATCTCCCATTCGTAATAAGCCAAGGTGAAAGCTCCGCAGGAGTTTCCATCCGCTTTGCCTTGTGTGATATATTTGCACATAGTATCCACCTTCGTTTCGATGATTTACGGGCAGCGGACCCGTTTTTCTTATTATAACATGGACACTGCATGGCAGCCACAAAAAATCAGGACAAACAGTTTTGAGGGCTCAACGGTTTCCGGAAGCATCAGCAGGCGAAGCTGCGTCTCCGGCGGATACCATAAAGCGCTCCGGCAGGATTTGTGGAAAATATGGTCTATAGCGTTATTGGCCGTTTACAGGTTTTCTGGTCAAGAACTCAAAATATTTTACATTTTGTACGTTATTGAAAAAAGATGTAAAAAAAGTTATGCTGAAAATCGGAAGGCGCGCACTGTAAAAGGGAGGGGCGCAAATACAGTGCTGTGGCTGTAAGCTGGCTTTTCGATTAAAGCACTCTTGAGAGCCGGCATGCGGCGGAACCGTAGACAACAAAACAACGAAGAGAGGGAAAAATATGTATCGCGTATCCAATTTTACCGACAATGATGACGTTAAAACACTTGATCAAAAAGGGCCCTTCACCGTTATTGAATACCAAAGGGACCTGAGCGTGACGCCGGGTTCGGCTGTCACGGCTTTTTACTGTGCTCAGATGAACGTAAAAAAGCGGCAGGTCATATGTGATTTGAATCATGCGAATATTACCATCCAGGCCGGGGCCATGCAGTGGATGCTGGGCAATGTCAGCGCGACCACAGGAATCAAAGGCGTTGGGGACCTTTTCGGAAAAGCTGTACGGGGCAAGGTGACGGGGGAATCTGCGATCAAGCCGGAATATACCGGCAGCGGTATGCTTGTTTTGGAACCTACCTATAAGCATCTCCTGCTGATGGATGCGGCCGATTGGGGCGGCTCTGTGGTGCTGGACGACGGCTTGTTTCTTGCCTGTGACTCAAGCCTCAAACACAAAGCAGTCATGCGCTCAAATTTCTCCTCGGCGGTCGCCGGCGGCGAAGGGCTGTTTAATCTGAGCTTGAACGGCAGTGGTGTGTTTTGCATCGAGGCAGAGTGCCCCAAGGAAGAATTGGTAGAGATTATATTGGAAAATGATGTGTTGAAGATCGACGGGAACTACGCGATCGCCTGGAGCGCGGGCCTTGAATTTACGGTGGAGCGGTCTGGTAAGAGCCTGATCGGTTCAGCGGCTTCCGGGGAGGGGCTTGTAAATGTGTACCGTGGTACGGGCAAGGTGCTGATGATGCCTACCGCAAAAATGCCGAATATTTGATTGAGGCATTTCCCGACGGCGCCCGGCAACAGTCCGCCGGTGTAATTGTAAAAAGCGGCAGGTTATCCGCTGAAGTCTGTCCGCCGCTTTTGCCGCGCGGTTATGGGGTCGGGCGGGCTCTTTTGCTTGGCGCCTGCGCCGGTGTACAGACTGCGTATCCATTCCCGTCGCGGCTGTTTACGAACCCGGAGGGCAAAAGGACGATGCCGGAAAGTTGGAGTTTTTTGTCGGATACCGTTGAATTTTAATTCATATTTTGGTATGCTATTACAGGAATTCAAAGTGTTTTCCTGAAAATGCATATAATGCTCTGATAGGGAGAGCAGTTTCTACACCCAGCCGTAAACCGGGTACTATGTCATCCATAGATGGACTATGCTCCGGCGGGGCGTGGTGCTGTAGCTGTGGTCGTCATGCTTTGCGGCAGGCGGCCGTATTTTTTTGCATTTATTGAACAGGGCAGGAGGTTGTTTTATGCTGCATTCCATCACCGATGTACACGCACATTACGATGAAGCCGTCTTCGACACAGACCGCGGCGAGGTGCTGCGTACCTTGCGCGAAGCGGGCGTGTGCGCCATTGTCAATTCGGGCTCGAGCGTGCCGTCCTCCCGGCGCTCACTGGACCTGGCGAAACGGTTCGAGGGAGTATATGCCAGTGTAGGCGTATTTCCGTTGGAGGCCTACAACGTGCCGTCCGGCTGGTTGGAGCAGATCTCCGATATGGCGGAGGAGGACGGGTGTGTGGCCGTTGGAGAGATCGGACTGGATTACCATTTGGAGGATGGCGCAGGTCCCACATACGCGCAGCGGGAGACGCAAAAAAATGTATTTCGTGCCCAGCTGGAGCTGGCGCGCCGGAAGGGAATGCCTGTGGTCATCCACGACCGGGATGCGGATGAGGACGTCATCCGGCTGTTGGCGGAACTGCCGTGCCCCGGGATGATCCACCGTTTTTTCAGCCGTGCCGAATATGGCTTTCAGCTTCTGGAAATGGGCCTTTCGCTGGGAATCGGCCCGGCTGTCACTTATTCCAATGCGGGGGAGCTGGTCCAGGTGGTGCGGCAGATGCCGTTGGAGCGGCTGTTGCTGGAAACGGACGCTCCGTTTTTACCCAGCGCCCGCTTTGAAGGCAAACGGGCGACTTCGGATATGATTGCGGACGTATGTGAAGTTGTCGCACAGATACGCGGAGACGTTACCCCGCAGGAGGTGGCTTTGGCCGCGCGTGAAAACGCCCGCCGGATGTTTGGCATCTGATCGTTTTGTATCGGGTACCGGCGCGGCCGCGCCGGTTCAGGATAAATAAAGCAACTGAGAAACTGGAGGAATCTGTATGAAAACCAAGCTGGACAAGTACTTTCGTATCTCCCAGCGAGGCTCCACCATCGGCACGGAGCTGATCGGCGGCGCCACGACCTTTGCCACCATGGCCTATATTTTGGCCTACATGACCGGGGCGATGTCCGCGGTGCCGGGCATTGACCTGACGGGCGTGCTGCTGTGCACCGCGCTTATCACGGCCATTTCCTGCATCGCCATGGGCCTGGTCGCCAACGCGCCCATCGCATTGGCGCCTGTTCTTGTTATCCCGAACCTGGTGGCCGGGATGGTGGCCAGCGGCGAGGCTACTTACGGCCAGGCGTTTGGCACGGTGGCAATTTCCGGCATCGTCTTTTTGCTGATCTCTGTTTTCAAACTGCGCGACCTGTTTGCACGGAGCCTGCCCAAAAACATCAAGATTGGCATCGGCGGCGCGGTGGGCCTGCTGATTGCCAGCATTGGCCTGAATACCAGCGGCCTGGCCGCTGCGGGTGAGGATGGCAGCTTCATCAATTTCAGCGATAAAAGCGTGCAGCTGGGGCTGATCGGTTTGGCCATCGCCCTGCTGCTGACGTATCTCAAAATCACGGTCAACGGCCGCACCTATAAAATCAAGGGCGCACTGCTGATCTCTATTGTTCTTACAACGATCATCGGTATCCCCATGGGCGTTACGGTATTGCCCGAAAATATTTTCACCCGTGGTGCGCTGGCATCCATCGGCAATGTGGCGTTCCAGGTGGATATTCTCGGCGCCCTCAAACTGAGTTTTGTTCCGTTCATCATCATGCTGCTGATCAATGATTTCTTCGGCACATTGGGCACGGGCCTCGCCATGGCGGGCAAAGCGGGGCTGCTGGATGAGGACGGGAATTTCCCGGCCTTCGGCAAGGTGTTCCTGGTGGACTCCAGCGCTACCATCCTGGGAAGCCTGTTCGGCATCACCACCGTGAGCTGCTTTGCGGAGAGCGCCGCCGGGGTTGAGAGCGGCAGCCGCACGGGCCTTTCCAACCTGAGCACCGCGTTTTTCTTCCTGCTGTGCATGCTGTTCAGCCCGTTGTTCCTCATGATTCCCGGCGCGGCAACCGGCAGCGCGCTGATCGTGGTGGGCATCTCCATGCTGGAAACGCTGCGCGACGTAGACTTTTCGGGCTCTGAATTTTTGCCTGTGGCCGTCATGCTTCTGGTGACTGCCTATAAAGGCGACTATGTCGCGGGCATCGCGCTGGGCATGTTCACTTATCTGGTGGTCAGCGTCATCCGCGCGCTTGTAAACCGCGATGCGAAGTACGTCCCGCAGTGGCCCGCCTGGGTGCTTGGCGTGCTTATGGTACTGTATTTTATTTTCTGATCACTGCAAGAAATCGAGGCGTTGGCTATGAAAAATCTGCATCAACAGGTATTGGAGCTTCTGCCGCAGTGCATCGAGGACAGACGCTGGCTGCACCGGCATGCCGAGCTGTCTTTCCGGGAATACAAGACAGCGGATTATCTGGAGCAGGCGCTGTGCGAACTGGAAGGGCTGGAACTCAGCCGTCCTACACCCACCAGTGTGATGGCGGTACTGCGCACCGGAAGGCCCGGCCGCTGCCTCGCCATTCGTGCGGACATCGACGCGCTGCCCATCCGCGAGGAAAACGAGCTGGATTATCGCTCCTGCAATGAAGGCGTGATGCACGCCTGCGGCCATGACGGGCATGCGGCTATCCTGCTGAATTCCGTGCGGCTGCTGTGCCGCCGGCGGGAGGAGCTGTGCGGGGAACTGCGCTTTATTTTTCAGCATGCGGAGGAGACCCCCCCCGGCGGTGCGGTGGAAGTCATCCGCGCCGGCGTGCTGAAGGGTGTGGACGAGGTGTTCGGTCTGCATCTTACAAGCACGCTGCCCACGGGCAGCTTCGGCGTGTGCAGCGGCGTTCTCACCTCGGCCACGGACCGTTTTGAGATCGAGATCACCGGCCGCGGCGGACATTCCAGCATGCCGCAGGAATGCATAGACCCTATTGTGACCGGCGCACAGATCATCCTTGCGCTGCAGACCGTGCTTTCCCGCTCGCTTCGGCCCAGCGACCCGGCGGTGCTCTCGGTATGCCAAGCCCATTCCGGCTCGGCCTACAATATTATACCCGGCAGCATGCATTTGACCGGCTCGGTGCGCAGCTACGATGAGCGGGTGCGCGCCACTGCCGAGCGGCGTATCCGCGAGATCAGCGAAGGCATTGCCGCCTCGGCAGGGGCGGATGTGCAGGTGGAATATGTGCGCGGGTACGATTCCATCCGCAACGATCCGGCGCTGACCGGCTGGGCGCGAAATATGATTGCGCAAACCTTTGGCACGCAGGCGGTGCATGAGCTTTCACCGATCGCGCCGGGAGACGATTTTTGCTATTACGACCAGGTGTGCCCGGGTTTTTTCCTTGAGCTGGGCGCGGCAAACCCGGAAAAGGGAAGCGATGCTCCCCATCATAATGCCCGGTATCGCTTGGACGAAGACGCGCTGGCTTACGGCATGGAGTATACAGTCGCTCTGCTGAGCGGCCGATGCTGTTTACAGGCGCTCTGAGGCTTTGAAAAAATGAGTGCGTTTCCCAAACGGGAAACGCACTTTTTCGTATGGGGAGCAACGCCGGAGACAGATGCTTTTGCCTTAGCTGAATGGCTTGGGCGCAGCTTTTGTACCGGCTCACTCCGGAAGAGGGGATGTCTGCTTTTTTCGCATGCGGTTGCGCATTTCGCGCGGGCTTTCGCCCGTCAGCTTGCGAAACTGGCGATTGAAGCTGGACAGGGACATATAGCCCACTTGGTGGCATATTTCCAGTATCGATTTATTCTCGGCGGAAAGCATTACCGTTGCCGCTCCGATGCGGACGCGGTGGATATAATCGGAAGGCGCGCATTCCAATGCGCTGTAAAATTTTCGACGCAGGGTCGATACGCTCATATTGCAGAGCTGTGCCAGCGTTTCGATCGGGCAAGGCTCGGCATAATGGTTGGAAACATAGGTCACTGCAGGTGAGACTTCGGCAAGACGCCAAGGGGCAACCTGGCGGTGGTCGGAGAGACGTGCATGCTTGTATAGAATGCTTCTCACCAGCCACTCTGCGCATTGGCGGCTGCCGGGCCTTTTGGCCTGCAATTCATCCACCACCATCTGAACGAGTGTCAGGATATCGCGGCCCTCGGCAGTGGAGTCATCCAGTATGGGGGCGCCGATATGTCCCGCCGTAAGGGATTCGTCATCTTTGGCGCTGAGAATGCATTCATCGACATTGATAAAATACCATTTTGCGGGCTTATCGGGATTGCTCTGGGCGATATGGATCTGCCCCTGGTAGATGACCGAGGCACAGGGAGCCTGAAATGGGATGACCTTATCCTCCACAAAAAATATCCCGCTGCCTTCCGTGCACCAGCCCAGTTCAAGTTCGTTGTGATAATGCAAATACCTTGCGTGGGTGTCCATTTTGCCGGGGGAATTCTGCGGCCATAAAAAGAATGGATCGCCTTTTTCAAAAACGGTATGTTCGTACAGAACTTTTAACTTGTCTGCGATGCTTTCTGTGCAGCTTGATTGAATCTGCATAATTTTGCCTCCATTTTGCGTGGATTTGCCTCATCAGCTATTGTATACTGAATTTGCTGGGATGGCAATGAATTTGAAAAGATACCGCTCAAGGCTGAAAAAATTACCTTTTTGTCGGAAAAATCCATTTCGCCAAACGGGTGAGGACGGGGAAGCGGGAGAGGAGCCGCAGTGCGGCACGAATGTTTTCGCATCCGGCGGAGTACATATCCAGGGCCGGAGGCAAAAAAATGTTTGCTCGGCTGCGAAAAGCACGATCCTCAAAATTGATCCGGCGAAAGCCGGATTCAAATATAAAATGGAGGTTGAGTTTCATGAAAAAAAGGTCGATCAAAAAAGTGTTGGCCCTGGGCCTCGCCGGTGCAATGCTCTGCGGCATGCTGACAGCCTGCGGCGGCGCCAACGGCAGTTCTTCCGCACCGTCTGCTTCGTCAGAGGGACAGGCAGAGCCTGCAGCTCCCGAAGCAGAGAAGGAGAAGGTCGTGCTTTGGCATCTGTGGACCGGTGTAGAAGCCGGATACTTGGATGACGCTGTGGCGGCTTACAACGCGCAGAGCGATAAATATTATGTGGAGGCCCTCTCCGTACCGGATTCTCAGAAGATCATGGTAGCGATTCAATCCGGCGACGGACCCGACATTACGGATGACTTTACAAACAACATCGGCGCCTATGCTTCGAAAGGCATCATGCTCCCGCTGGATGACTATATTGCCAAGAACAATACCGACTTGTCCGACATCATTCCCTCCACGCTGGAAGCCTGCAAATATGAGGGGAAAACCTACGCGCTGCCCGCCGGCATGAACCTGATGGCGCTGTTTTACAATAAAACGCTGCTGGCTGAAGCAGGTTATACCGAGCCGCCCAAAACAATGGAAGAAATGTATGAGATGGCTGTCAACACCACAAAGCTCAATCCGGATGGAACGATTGACGTGATGGGCTATCCGGATTTTCCCTCTGTTTATTATACAGACAACTTTGCGGCGGCGCTGGGCGGCGGCTGGTACGATGAAAACGGAAAGCCTGCGTCGCCCGACAACGAAGGCAACCTCATGGCTTTGAAATATGCGGTGATGTACCGTGAGAAATTCGGCGTTGAAAACGTAGCCAAATTTGGTTCCGCAGGCAAATATCTGGATCCCACCGACCCCTTCCTGGCTGGAAAGCAGACCTTCCGCGTGGACGGAAACTGGCTTGGCGCCAACATCAACGATACCTTTAAGGTGGATGTGGATTACGGCTGCACATTCATTCCTTATCCGGAAGGCCATGAAGAGCTGAAAGGACGCGGCATTGCCAGCTCGTCCATGTTCTATATCCCCAGCAACAGCAAAAACCCGGACGGCGCCTATGATTTCCTCACCTTCATCTGCGGCCCGGAGGGAACGATGCTTCAGAGCGTGTCCCACGGCGGATTCCCTTCGCTGTTGTCACAGCTGGAGAGCGACGAGTTTGTAAACGGCAGCTACAACAGCGACGTGTTCGCCGAATTGGCCGCCAGCCCAAATCTGTTTGCCCTGCCCAACGTGCCGCAGAGCACCGAGTACAATACGATCATCAAGGAAGAGGTAGAGCTTGCGCTCAATCTCAAGCAGACTCCGGAGCAGGCGCTGCAAAACATCTATGATAAGGGCTCTGAACTGTTCAAGTAGTGGTGCGCATATATTTGCTGTTTGTTAACAGGTTCGTTCTGTAGGAACGAATGCACAGTTAACTGTTCGTAAAGGGGCCTTGCATGTAAAGGCCCCTTTACACATGTTATATTGCATAGCTTCTTGAAAGGTGGATATCATCATGCTTCAACACAGGGCCATCAAAAGCAGAGCTTCAAAACGTAGAAATCATACGGCGGCGGGTATTTTATTCGCGCTGCCCTGGATCATTGGTTTTTTGGCGTTCAGCCTGTATCCCATCATCATGTCGGTGTATTACAGCCTGACAGACTTCAACATGTTCCAAACGCCGAAATTTGTAGGGCTTGAAAATTATTCGGCGCTGTTTCAGGATGAAAAATTTTATAAAAGCCTGGGCAATACGCTGTATATGACGGTTCTGGGCACGCCGCTGTGCCTCGTGGCAGGCCTGCTTCTGGCGGTGCTTCTGAACCAGAAGGTGCGTGCCATGCCCATTTTCCGAACGTTCTTTTATCTTCCCAGCATCGTGCCGCTTGTCGCATCCTCCATGCTGTGGCTGTGGATTTTGAACCCGCAGTACGGCCTTTTGAACAACATCCTGCAGAAACTGGGGCTGTACCAGCCCAACTGGCTGACCGACCCGCGTTTTACGAAACCTGCGCTGCTGATCATGGGCGTTTGGGGTGTCGGCAGTATTATGATCATCTTTCTGGCGGCGCTGCAGGACGTGCCCCGCACTTTGTATGAGGCTGCCGAGATCGATGGTGCAAATGCTCTGAAGCGCTTTTTTTACATCACTCTGCCCGGAATTTCTCCTGCGATCTTTTTCCAGCTGATCATGGGGATCATCAACAATTTTCAGTATTTCACACAAGCATATCTGATGATCGGAAGTTCCACGGGCGGCGGTCTGAACGTGGTCAGCGGCGGCGCTGAAAATTCCCTGCTGTTTTATGCGCTGTATCTGTATCAGAACGCATTCAACCTTTTCAAAATGGGCAAAGCGTCCGCGATGGCCTGGATCTTGTTTGTTGTTGTGGCTGTTGTGACCGCAGTCGTTTTTAAAACGCAGGATAGGTGGGTGAGCTACGGTGAAGAATAATGCTTCTCTCGCGCGTGCGAACAAAAACATCAGGCGGCGCAAGCTGTGCGGAAAGGCGGTCACGGTATTTCTGCTTGTGGCGCTGTCCGTCGTCTTTCTGGTACCGTTTGCATGGATGCTGCTTACTTCGCTGAAGTCCATGGAAGAGGTTTATCAGCGTACTATTTTTCCGACAAAGCTGCACTTCGACAATTATATTCTGGCTGTTACGCAGATACCGTTCCTTCGCTATGCGTGGAATACCATCGTCATCACCGCACTGTGCGTTGTGGGAACCGTGATATCCTCCGCGATGGTGGCCTATTCCATGTCGAAGGTGCGGTGGAACGGGAAAAAATATTTGTTCCCGATCATCGTGGCCACGATGATGATCCCATATCAGGTCACTTTGATCCCGCTGTATATGATATGGAACAAGCTGGGGCTGATCGGCAGCATCGCGCCCCTGGTGGTGCCCGCGTTTTTCGGCGGCGCATACTACATTTTTCTGCTTCGCCAGTTCTTTAAGAGCATCCCGGATTCCCTGCTGGAAGCCGCGGAGATCGACGGCGCCGGAGAGGTGCGCATTTTTGCACAGATCATGCTGCCTTTGTGCAAACCTGCAATGGCAAGTGTCGCTATTTTCACTTTCATCAACACATGGTCCGATTTTATGGGTCCTATGCTGTATCTGAACCGTCAGGAAAGCTACACGCTTTCCATTGGCCTGCAGGCTTTTTTGCAGCAGCACTATGTGCAGTGGGGCATTCTGATGGCGGCTTCTGCTATTTTTACGATCCCGATGATCGTCCTGTTTTTCTTTGCACAAAAATACTTTATCGAAGGCATCACGGTAACGGGTGTAAAGGGCTGATGCCGGAAAGGGTGCTTTTATGAATCGGATATTGTATGTTCCGCTGGACGAACGTGCCTGTAATTATGAATTCCCCGCGCTTCTGGCAGGCATGACAGAGGACGTCGCTCTGGTGGAACCGCCCGTCGGCTGGATGGGCTTCAAAAAAAAGCCGGCAGATATCGACGCGCTCTGGGCCTGGCTTTTCGAGAATGCGGGGCAATGCAGCCACGCCATCCTTTCCGTGGATACGCTGGTTTACGGCAATATCATCAATTCCCGAACGCATCACCGCCCCCTGGAGGCATGCATGGAAACACTCTCCCGGTTCACCGAGCTGAAGCGGAAAAACCCGGAGCTTTCCATTCATGCGTTCAATCTGGTGGCGCGGGTGGCGGCATATGACAGCGACGCGGAGGACCCGGATTACTGGGCGTCATACGGAAGAAAAATATGGCGTTATGCATGCCTGACAGACAAGGCCGAGCGGGGAGAGGCGGATGAGGCGGAGCGCGGGGAATGCGCCGCGCTCCGGCGCGAGATACCGGACGGCGTTCTGGACGATTTTCTGGCGCGCCGCGCGGTGGACCGGGCGGTCAACCTTGCGTGTGTGGACCTGGTGCGGGACGGTGTATTCGATGTGCTTACCGTCCCAAAGGACGATACCGCCGAGTACGGGTATGCGGCGCTGGACCAGATGGCCATTGCAAAGAGAGTGCGCGAGCTTCGGCTGCCGGACCGCGTCTTCGTATATCCGGGGGCCGACGAGGTGGGAAGCGTGCTGTTTGCCCGTGTTTTCAACCAGATCAAAAACTACCGCCCGCGCATTTACATAAGATATTCCTCCGTGTACGGCCCGTTTATTGTGCCGCGCTATGAGGACCGGCCGCTGCAGGAGGGAATAAAAGCGCAGATCACCTCTCTGGGAGGCGTAGTTTTGGATGCGCCCGGTGATTCCGACTGCATGCTGGCTGTAAACAGCCCGGGAAAGCATATGATTGAATCCGTCGAGCAATATACAAAGGACCTCACCTTTTCCACGCATCTGAATTTGAATGAGCTTTTCCGTTATATGCGCTATTATCATGAGGAATACGGCCGTCCGGTGGGCCTGGCGGAGGTATCGGTAGCCAATGGATGCGAAAACGACTGCATGGAATTGGGACTGCTGACCGGAACCTATGATTACCTGACCGCTGTGGGAGGCTGGAACACCGCGCAGAATACCATTGGCGTCGTGCTGGCGCAGCTTGTGATCGCGAGCTATTACAATGGCTTTTGCGGCAGGCCGGAGCAGCTCCGGCGGTCGGAGGAGTTCATGGCGAGCCGTCTTGCCAGCGACTGGCTGTATCAATCCAATGTGCTGCACAGGTACCTTGCGGAGACTGCGGGCACGGTAGACCCTTATGCGCTTGGGCGGCATTACGGGGATGCGGCGGAATATTTCAGGCATGGGCTGCAAGCGCTTCTGGACGAGAAGTTTACGGCCGGGATACGCGGCCGCCGTCCCATTGTGGACACGCTGCAATTCCAGTGGGACGGAATCTTTTACATCCGACTGCATGTCCGGCTGGAAGAAGTGCTCCGCGCAGAAGGTACTAAGGAAAAGACAGATACAGGAGAATGACGCATGATCACGAAAGCCGCTTTGCTTGAGGACCTGGACCGTGCGGGTATAGACCCGCACGGCATGCTGCTGTGCCATTTTTCAATGAAAAAGATCGGCCCCGTGGAAAACGGCGCCGACACGGTGCTGGACGCTTTGATGGAATACATGAAAAATGGATTGCTGATCGTTCCCTGTCACACCTGGAGCAATGTCAACGATGAAAACCCCGTGTTTGACGTGCGGGAAACAAAGCCCTGCGTCGGGCTTCTGCCGGATCTGTTCCGGCGGCGGAAGGGCGTGGTGCGGACGCTGCACCCCACGCATTCGCTGTGCGTTTACGGGCCCCGGGCACAGGCGTTTGCAGAAGGGCAGGAGCGGTTCGATACGCCCTGTGCGCCCGGCTCCTGTTACGGCGAGCTGCTGCGGCAAAACGCGCAGGTGATGATGGTGGGGGTCACGTTTGCCTGCAACACCAGCGTACACTGCATCGAGGAGATCGCAAACGTGCCCGGCCGCCTTACAGCAGAGCATCATCCGCTGTTTGTGCGCGATCAAAGCGGGCGGCTGCTTTCCGTGCCGTCCCGCCGCCATCAAAACGCCAATTCGGACCATTACGTCAAGCTTGAACCGGTAATGTTTCACAGGAATATACTGCGGCGCGTCCCGTTCGGCAATGCCGAATGCCTTTTGTTCCGCGGCAAAGACTTGCTGGCCATTACGCTGGAGCTGCTGAAAAAAGACCCGGATCTTTTCGGCAGCGGCGCGCCCGTCCCGCCGGAGTGGTATTGAATCTGCCTTTTACCGTGCGGCAAAAGGGCGCTCTGCGGAGCGGACAAATTGATAGGAAAGAAGGAACTGTCGTGAAAATATTGAACTTTGGCTCTCTCAACCTGGATAAGGTGTATAAAGTCGCGCACTTTGTGCGCGAGGGAGAGACCATCAGCGCACAGGAACAGAACCAGTTTTTAGGAGGAAAGGGGCTGAACCAGTCTGTCGCGCTGGCAAGGGCGGGTATCTTTGTGGAGCATGCCGGAGCAGTGGGGCGGGAGACGACGGAATTTCACGCGCTGCTCAAGGCTGAGGGCGCCGGCACGACGTATCTGCGCGTTCTGGAAACGGTGAGCGGGCATGCCGTGATCCAGTCCTGTGCGGGACAGAATTGTATCATCGTGTACGGCGGGGCAAACCGGATGACCCGGCCGCAGGATGTGGACGCTTTTTTAAAGGACTACGGCCCCGGTGATCTGCTGCTGCTTCAGAATGAAACATCCTGTGTCCGTTATGCAATGGAACAGGCCAGAGAAAAGGGAATGACGGTCGCGTTCAATCCTTCGCCCATAGACGGTTCCCTGACACAGGATGTGCTTGCACTGGCGGACGTGCTGTTCGTCAACGAGACGGAGGGAGGGCTTTTGTCGGGCACTCCGGCAAACGAAAACGAAGCGGTTTTGACAGCGCTTGCGGAACGTTTTCCCCACGCGGCTGTCGTTCTTACCGTGGGAGGCGAGGGCGCGCTGTACCGTAAGGGCGGCGTGCTGCTCCGCCAGAGGGCATATCCTGTGAAGGCCGTGGACACAACGGCCGCGGGAGATACATTCACAGGGTATTTTCTGGCAGGTATGATCCGCGGGTTTGACCCGGGAAAATGCCTGCGCTGCGCAAGTATGGCGGCTGCGCTTGCAGTAAGCCGGGAAGGCGCTTCGGCAAGCATTCCCACATGGAGGGAAGTATTGGATTTCAGCGCGGCGCAGGGGGAACCGCTGGAGAGCTTACGGGGAACAGGAGCCGCGGCGCTTTGACAGGCATTGGCACGGCGCGTCCATGGAAAAAAGGGCTGCCGGAGACGCCGCCGGATGACGGAAGAAAGAGGCGAATGGCATGAACACAGTCACAGTGATCCCGGCGGTGCGCGTATCCGAACAGGTCCAGCCGGAATTTCGCGTATTTTCCCATGAGGCGGATGCCCTGCAGATCGACGTGCTCCGGGGCGGATGCATATTGTTGGGCTGCACGCGGAAGCTGACGCCGGGAAAAACATCGGTGTTTCGTTACAGCCTGAAGGGGGCTGTGGGCGATGTGGAGCTGCGCTTCCGGTTTTACAGGGGAGAGAAGGAGGTGGAGACAAGCTCGGCGCCGTATCAGGTCGTTCCCGGCAGTGTGCCCGCCACAGGCCTGATCGACGGCTGCTGGATATCCATCTGCCACTGGAGCGAACAGGAAGCGGTGTTCTTTAATTCGGAACTCAAAAAAATGCGGGACGAGGATTTCGAACGGCATATCGAGGAGATGTCCCTTCTTGGAATACGGGGCGTTGTGATCCAGAATGTATTTGATTCCTCCCATTATGTGGGCCGCCATGAGATGACCTGCGGGAGCTATGACGGCCGGGCATTTTATCCTTCCGGGCTCTATCCCGGAAGAATGCCGCTTGCCGCGCGGGACCCCATTGAGGCGGTGCTGCGGGCCGCTGACCGGTGTGGGATGCATGTGCTGCTGGGTGTGGGCCTGTTCGCCTGGTTTGATTTTTCGGAACAGTCGCTGGAGTGGCACAGGCGCGTTGCACGGGAGCTCTTTCAGCGATATGGAGGCCATGCGTCCTTCTATGGCTGGTATGTTTCAGAAGAGATCATGGGAGACCTGTATTATTCGTACATGCCGCACTCCGCAGAGCGCTGGAAGGAGCTTGCCGTGTTCTTTCGCGAGTTCCGTACTTTTGCACAAGAACTTGCTCCCACAAAACCGGTGGCTTTTGCGCCCAATAATGTACGGTTCCATCTTTATGCGGAGGAATGGAAAACCATCCTGCCCTTTATTGATATTTTGATCCCGTTTGCTTTTGCGCGCGATCCGGAACATCTGAATGTCGTGCAGATGAAGCAGATCTGCGACGAATGCGGCACGCACATGTGGGTGGATATGGAGATGTTCCGGGAGCCCTTTGAGGATGGGCTTGTACCCAAGACGATGGAAGCGCTGCTTCGTGAGATCCGTCAATATGACGCTCTGGAGCAGTGCTACGGCTACCAGTATACGGGGCTGATGAACCATCCGGCCTCCCGCTTTTCTCTGGGAGGGGAGCCCGCAAAAGAATTGTATGCCCGGTATTTACAATATTATCAGGCGCGCCGTGCTGCATGGGGATATGGGGAAAAACAGCAATGATTTCCGCGGCTCGAAAAAGAGGCCCGGCGGACAAAATCGGAGGGAAAAGTATGAAGGAGATACTCGGCCGCATCGTTGCGGCGGAATTGGAAGAACGCCGGAAGCAGGGATACGATGTGGAAGCGCTGCGGCCTCTTCTGGGGAAGGCGTCCGGCAGCTGTGACGCGCTGCTGGCGCTTTCACAGCGTATCAAAGAGGCGCCCATACGGCAGGATTGGCCGTACGAGGAGCCGGACGACCTGGAAAGCGTGATGGCGGCGTGTGACCCAACGCGCAGGCGGGAAGCGTCCCGCCTGCTTTCCGATGGGGAGATCGAGGCGCGCGTCCGCTCCGCATTCCTGACTTCGGTCTGCGCATGTATCCTGGGCAAGCCACTGGAGGAGGCTCCCTACGGCGGCCTCGAGGACATCCGCGCCGCCGCGCAGGCAAGCGGAGAATGGCCTCTGCGGGATTATGTGAGCGATGCGATGCTTACGGCGTGGGGGAGGCGGAACCCATCCTGGGTGGAAACGACCAGAGGAAGAGTGCGCTATGCCGCGTCCGATGACGACATCACCTATACCATCATGGGCATGCTGCTGATTGAAAAGCGGGGAAGGGATTTTTCGCACGAGGACATGCGTCAGCTTTGGCTGGAGAACCTTCCGATCTATTTGTGCTGGGGCCCCGAGAGGACGGTGCTGCTGCGCGCCGGCCTTGCGGTTTTGGCGCCCGATCTGCCTTATGATATGGACGATTGGGCGGTGCGGCTGAATCCGGGCCAGGAGCTTTGCGGTGCAATGATTCGTGCGGATGCCTATGGCTATGCGTGTCCCGGCGACCCGGAGCTTGCCGCACGGCTTGCATTCCGTGACGCATCCTTTACACACCGGAAAACCGGCGTATACAGTGCAATGTTTGTTGCGGCGGCAATTGCCGCCGCGTTTACTGCGGAAAATTGGAAGGAGATCGTCGTCACCGCGCTGCAGTATGTTCCCCAGCGCAGCAGATTTTACGAACAGGCTTCCAACTGCCTGCGCATGGTGGATGACGCCGCTTCTTTCGAAGATGGTTATAACGCGGTCCATACCGAATACGGCGCGTTTGGAGCGGGGCAGGTCGTACAGGAGATCGGCACAGTCATCAATACCCTGAAGTTTGCCCGGGATGCTGAGGAGGGAATCGGCATGCAGGTGGCGCAGGGGAACGATTCAGACAGCTTTGCCTGCAGCTGCGGTTCCATTTTGGGCGCTTATTTCGCCGATGGCCTGCCTGAGCACTGGTATGCGCAGTTCAATAATACGATACACACGACAATGGGGAATTTTCACGAGACCGATCTGCAGGCTCTGACAAAGCGCATGCAGCTGCTGTACAAGCGCGTTCGGCAGCCGGAAGCACCGCTTGCCTGAGTGCGCGCCCGGTTCATCTCCGTCCGATTGGCAGGTTGCCGCTCCCGTGCCCTTTATGCCGCGGCGTTGGCATAAAGGGCTTTTTTATCCGCTCCGGCGGAATTTTCTGCAAGGCGCGCAGTGGGGGCGGGACTTGCGCGAAACTGCATGATTTTATCCTTTTTTTGCATAGATTTGGGCTGTTTATTATTGTATATTTATTGTACTGAAGGAAGAACCGGGCATTCCCGACTAAGGGAAAACAGCCTTTTTCTGTCGGCTGCCCGGCTATTTACTGCGAAAGGTGTTTTGATATGGACCCCATTGTAAAATACCCTGATTTCACACAGCTGGACGCGCTGAGCACACCCCTGCGGGAATATGCCAGATTGAAATGCGAGCAGGGAGCGGAAACAGGCGCCGCCGCACTGATCGGTCAATTGACGGAGACCATGCGCTGTACGGTCCGGCTTCTGCAGGAGCTGCCGGACGATGCCGCTCTGTCTGCCTGTGAACCAAACGAACTGGACGCCATCCGCGCGCTGCGTGCACCGGCGCAGCGCCGCCTGTGGGAGGCGCTGCCGCCCGAGGATATCTGGATGGACAAATTGGAGGGCGCGCTGCTGGGGCGCATCATTGGCTGCCTGCTGGGCGTGCCCGTAGAAGGGCTCTCGGTGGAAAGCATGCGTGCATGGAGCGAGTACATCGGCAAGCCCTTCCCGCCGGTTTCCTATTGGGAAGAAGTGCAAAATCCGGAGCTTTGGAACTGCTACGGCCGTCAGCGCGGCGAATACCGGAAATGCGCGCTCCGGTCCGCTCCGGTAGATGACGACCTGGCCTATACACAGCTTGCGCTGCTGATTTTGGAAGAATACGGGCCTGATTTTACGACCGAGGACGTTGGGGAGGCATGGAAAAAATATCTTCCCGTTGCCTGTACGGCGGAGCAGGCCGCTTTGGACAACCTGAAAAAAGGCGTGCCGGCGCGGGAGGCTGCGGACAGGGACAATCCGTTCTGCCAGTGGATCGGCGCCGCCATCCGTTCTGACGGATTTGGCTGGGCAGCGGCCGGCCTGCCGGAGCTGGCGGCAGAAATGGCCTGGCGCGACGCCCGCCTGAGCCACAGGCGCAACGGTATTTACGGAGAGATGTTCCTGGCGGCGGCACAGAGTGCGGCTTTTGCTGTGAGCGACCCCCTGGACGCCGTGCGGGCCGGCATGGCGGAGATCCCACGGGAGTGCCTGCTTTACCGGGACCTTGCCTGGGCGCTGGAGCATTGCGGCGCGGTGCGCGGCTACGGCGATGCGCGCCGGCTGGTGGATGAACGGTTCGCGGGAATGCATGCCGTTCACACCAACAACAACCTGTGTCTGATCGTGTTTGGCCTCAAGCTGGCGGAGGATGATCTGATGCGGGGACTGTCCCAGACTGTTGCGATGGGCCTTGACAGCGACTGTACCGCCGCCTCCGCAGGCAGCATTCTGGGCGCGGTTTTGGGCAAGAGAGCGATCGCCCCGGAGCTGTACGAGTGCTTTCACGACCGTATGGATACTTACCTGAAGAACACGGAGGCGTTTTCGATACGGGATATGGCCAAGCGGTATTCCGCGCTTGCACACAAAGTGCATTCCCGGCTGTGACCGCCGCCTTAGGAACATGCCGCCGGAAAAACGGGGAGGCTGCTGCTGTTGCAGGCGTTCGCCCCGTTTTTCCGGTTTTCTATGGCCGTTCAAACGGCTGAACGCCGGGATTCGCCCGGAAGATGAGTATTTCTGCTGATTTTGCAAATTGCTATTGTGCGCACAGTACAGTTTGGGATATAATATAAAACGGCCTTGAGGCAAGGCCGTTTTTTGTGTTGCAATTTTACATCAATAAAAGAGGGGTTAGTACAAATGAGAACTGTTGGCACCACTTCGCGCGGCGTACGCTGCCCGGTCGTCCGTGAGGGCGACGATCTGGTCAAAATCGTCACCGACGCCATCCTCGCCTGCGGTGAAGAGCAGGGCCTCACCTTCCATGACCGCGATATCGTGGCTGTTACAGAGGCTGTTGTGGCACGCAGCCAGGGGAACTACGCCGGTGTGGAGGACATCGCCGCCGACTGCCGCGCAAAATTCGGCGCCGATACGGTGGCGCTCACATTTCCCATCCTCAGCCGCAACCGCATTGCCATCTGCCTGAAAGGCATTGCAAAGGCTTTTAAAAAAGTGTATATCCTTATGAGCTATCCCTCCGACGAGGTTGGAAACCATCTGTTCGACGAGGACCTGCTGGATGAAAAGGGCGTAAACCCCTGGAGCGACGTGCTGGACGAGGCGAAATACCGCGAGCTGTTCGGCTATGAGAAGCATCCCTTCACCGGTGTGGATTATGTGGAGTATTACGGAGACCTGTTCCGTGCGGAGGGCTGCGAGCCGGTATTCCTGTTCGGAAACGACGTGCGCGCCGTGCTGCCGTATACAAAGAATGTGCTGTGCTGCGACATCCACACCCGCGAGCGCTCCAGGCGCCGCCTGCTGACTGCGGGCGCGGAAAAGGTGCTGCTGCTGAGCGACCTTATGACGGCCCCGGTGAACGGCAGCGGGTACAACGAGCAGTTTGGCCTGCTGGGCTCAAACAAGGCCACGGAGGAAAGCGTGAAGCTGTTCCCGCGCGATTGCCGCAGCTTTGTGGACGCGCTTGCACAGAGCCTGCGCAGCGCCACGGGCAGACAGATCGAGGTCATGGTGTACGGCGACGGAGCCTTTAAGGACCCCGTGGGCAAGATCTGGGAGCTGGCCGACCCTGTCGTGAGCCCCGCATACACCAGCGGCTTGGAGGGCCAGCCCAATGAGCTGAAGTTGAAGTATCTGGCGGACAACGATTTTGCCTCTCTTTCCGGCGATGCGCTGACCAGCGCCATCAAGGACAGCATCTCCCACAAAAATGCGGATTTGAAGGGCCAGATGTCCAGCCAGGGCACCACGCCCCGCCGCCTGACAGACCTGATCGGCAGCCTGTGCGACCTGACCTCCGGCTCCGGCGACAAGGGGACCCCCATCATCCTTATCCAGGGCTATTTCGACAATTTTGCCGTGTAAATCGCAAAAGCCCCCCATCCGCGGATGGGGGGCTTTTCTGTTGCGGGGCTGTTTGCCCGCCCGGCGCACATCCGGGCGGCATGCCCTTACAGCAGGCCGCGAATCAGCTCTGCGGCATCCGCAATGTATTGGGCCAGCGGCTTTTCCGGAAGGCCCGCAATGTGCGCCCCGCATTTGGCAACGGGGATGAGCACCTTGTGAGCCGGGCTTTCCGCCACGGCGCGGGCCATGGCCGGGCTGCATTCGCCCAGCATGCTGTTTGCCATCACAAGGCCGATGGGGCCCGCCAGAATACGCGCCCGCGCGGCGTTCACGATCACGGCGTTTTCTCCCGTGGCTCCGGCGGATGCACCCGCCCGGAGCATGGCGCTGGTGGCCAGCGCGTTGGTGCCCACCGCCACGATCTCCTGCGTCACGCCGCCCGCGCGCAGCGCCTCGATGAGCGCGCGGCCAAAGCCGCCTCCCTGCCCGTCGATGATAACAATATCCATATTCCGTCCTCCTTACATCAGCGGCGAGAAGAAGCGCAGGAACACCTGCGCCAGCCATTTGTACAGCGGCGTGCGCAGCACATCCGCCATCGTTACCTCATGGCTTTCAGCCAGCGTGGCGCGCACGTCTTCCAGCACGTCCCGCACCATGTGGCCGCCGTAAAACGCGCAGCAGTTTTCAAAGTGCAGGTACAGGCTGCGGTAATCCATGTTGGCGCTGCCCACAATGGCCTCGCGGTCGTCGCTGACATACATTTTTGCGTGCACGAAGCCGGGGGTGTACTCGTAAATGCGCACACCCGCTTCCAGCAGGCGCGGATAATAGCTCTGCGTCACATAATACACATACCATTTATCCGGCACACCGGGCGTGAGGATGCGCACGTCCACGCCGCTTTTGGCTGCAAGGCACAGCGCGGTGACCATCTCGTTGTCCACGATCAGGTAGGGCGTAACGATGTACACATAATCCCGCGCGTGCTGAAGCACGTTCAGATACGCGCTTTCGGCCACGGCTTCGCCGTCCAGCGGAGAATCACAATAGGGCTGCACATAGCCGTCCGCTTCGTATTCGCCCAGGGGCATATAATCGGTGTACGGGGTGGTGGTGCCCGCCACAAAGTCCCACATTTTCAAAAATGTTACGGTAAGCGGATAAACGCCCGGCCCTTTCAGCATCAGGCCCGTATCCTTCCACACGCCGCAGCGTTGCTTGCGGTTGATGTACTCGTCCGCAAAGTTCAGCCCGCCGGTGAAAGCTGTTTCACCGTCCACGACGGTGATCTTGCGGTGGTCTCGGTGGTTGAGCATTTTATAGTCAGAGATATGCAGCGAAAAATGCAGCGGATTGAATACATGGCACTTGATGCCCGCGCGGCGTATCTCTTCGTCATAATCACCGGGCAGTGTGAACATGGAACCGAAGCCGTCGTAGATCAGGCGCACGTCCACGCCCGCGGCGGCTTTTTCCTTAAGCACGGCCAGCGTTTCGTTCCACATTTCGCCTTCTTCAACGATAAAATATTCCATGAAGATATATTTCTTCGCGCCGCGGATGACCTCCAGAAAACGGGCGAAAAAATCCTGCCCCATGGGATAATACTCGCTCTGCGTGTTGCAGTAGAGAGGGGCCGAGGCGTTGCGGGACAGATATTCCACGCTGCGGCGAAAAGCGGGCTCCCGGGCGTACAGGGCCTCTGTTACCGCATCGTCCTGCACCATGGCGGCGGACGCGGCCCGTTCGATGTCTGCAAATTTGCGCGCGTTTTTGGGGGTGACGCCCTGGTTGCCCCACCACAGGTAGAATACCGCCCCTGTAACGGGCAGGGCCACCACAATGAGCAGCCACATGATTTTGTAAGCGGGATTGATGTTGTCGCGTTCGATCACGGCGATGACCACCAGCACGCTGACCAGCGTGAGGATGATGTAAGCCACCGTACCCGCGCGGCTGAATACCAGCATGAGCGCCGCAAAAAGCCCCACCTGGCATGCGATCAGAAGCCCGAACAGGAATGTCCGGGAGAGCAGAAATTTGAGTATCTTTTTCACACCGTACCTCCACACAGACGCAAGAGAGCGCTTGTCCCGATGCTTTATAGTGTACCATATTTCGCGCAAAAAAAATAGTAATGCAGTAGGCTTTGCCGGGAGTGACCGGGAAAACTGCCGGTAAAAAGGCGCGCCCCGCAATGCGGAGCGCGCCTTGTAAGGTTTGTATGGGGCGATTCAGGCGGCGCTGTCGGAACCGGATGCGCCGGATGCGGGCGTGCTGCCGCTCTGCGCGGCGGAATAAGTGCCGATGGTAACGCTGTTGACGATGACGTCTTCCAGCGGGCGGTCATCTTCGCCGCATTCCACGGCGGCAATGGCGTCCACGACGTCCATGCCGTCGTACACCTGGCCGAACACGGTGTTCAGGTTGTCAAGATAAGGCGCGCCGCCCACGGCCTGATAGGCGGTTACCACGGCCTCGCGCACACCTGCCTCGGTCAGCGTTTTGGCCAGAGTCTTATCCACGGAATCCTGGGCGCTCTGCACGATATAAAACTGGCTCAGGTTGCCCGAAGCACCGTCCGGGGCGTGCGCCATGGCAACGGCACCGGCATAATGGTGCAGACGGTCGGAGATCTCGTTGGGATAAGAATTTCCGTTCCAAATGGTGGAGCCGCCTGCGCCGGTACCTGTGGCGTCGCCTGTCTGGACCAGAAAGCCCTCGATCACCCGGTGGAAGGACAGGCCGTTGTAATAGCCCTGCTGGGCCAGACCGACAAAATTTTCCACAGCCATGGGAGCGATATCCGGGTACAATACAAAAGAAATATCGCCCAGCGTTGTGGAGAGCGTAGCGATGGGGTCGCCTTCGGCGGGCGTGATGAACTGGAGCTCGCCAAGGTCTGCGGGACGGGTGCGCTTGCCCGCGGCGGCAGCGAGGCTCCCGCTTTCGCAGGCGCCCAGCAGCACGCAGCACGCGGCTGCGGCACAAAAGGTGATAAAGATACGTTTGGTCAAGGCTGTTTCCCCCTGTGCGGCGGTATCCGGGCGCAAACGCCCGGATACCGGATAAAGATAAAAGAATGTTTTTTACGCTCCGCCGCCCTGCGCGGCAGTGTGAACGGAGCTTGCAGGCCGCAGCGCAAAGCGCGTTCACGGCATGTGCGCGCGGGCTTTGGCTTTGAAATTATTTTATCACAAACCCGGAGGGAAAGAAGTGAATGAACTGTAAATTTACGGGGCATGCTTGACGGCGGGCGCCGGATTGGGTACAATAAAAACAGAAACAGGAACGACGAGCAGTGAAGGAGATCATTCCCATGCCTCAGGACGAACAACTGGACGATTACTCCCCGGACCTCATCACCCTGACGGATGAAGACGGCAAGGAGTTCAGCTTTGAAGTGATCGACGCCGCCGATTACAACGACGAGCGCTACCTGGCGGTGGTGCCCTATGCCGAGGATTCCACGGAGCAGCTGGAGGAGGACGCAAACCTCATCATCATGCGCGTGGGCGAAGAGGACGGCGAAGAATATCTGGACGTTGTGGATGACGATGAGGAGCTTTACGAGGTGAGCGACATGTTCGCGCGCCGTCTGGAGGAGTTGTATGACATCGACCTCAACGGCGGCCAATAAACCGGCAGGCAGCCTGCCCTGTGCGATTTGATGCGCCATATATTTAATCCTACTAACCATTTAAAGGGAGCCCGGAGTCCTATGTGAGGGGATCGCAGACCTCCCGCCCGGCCTTGGCCGCAAGCGGAGGAAGGGAGCGTGAAACTCCGGCAGGGCACCCACCTGCCATTTCGGTAGGTTTTGGTGTGGCGCAGACGGCAGGGCAGGTTACTTTCGTTTGACTTTACAACCGAAAAACCGCAACGCAAGGCCATTTTTATGATTTTCGATTGAAAAGTTTTACCATAAGTTTCATGTAGTAGGTTGGGTTAGCTTTCAAAAACTACCAACCTACTATTTTTTTGTAACCAAACATACTTTCCGGGTAGGTTGGCTATCAAAAGAAAGGATGTTTTGACTATGGTAGAACGCAGAATCGACGATTTTCTAGTAGTGTGTACGAACAAGGGACTGTCTAAAAGGACGGTACAAAATTACCAACACACGCTATTGCTACTGCTCAAATACCTGAACGAGCAGGGCATAGAGGACGAAAAAAAGGTTACGCCTGATGTTCTAAGGAAGTATATCCAGTACATAAAGGAACGCGGCAAATACACCGTCACAACAAACAATCAATCGCGTATCAGTAATAGGCCGCAACACCGCAAAGACTACGGGGACGATGTTCAAGCGTCCACGATTAACGGCACTCTAAAGAATATACGAGCCTTTTTTAACTGGATGGTAGAAGAAAGAATTATACATGATACGCCATTCAAGAAAAACATGTTTATCAAAACCACGCGCAAGCCATTAGCTTTTGTATCGGACAAAGAATTTCAGAAACTTATTGATAGCTTGGATATTGCCAAATTCATAGAATTCCGGGATAGAATCATCATCCAGCTTTTGCTTGATACTGGCATGAGGGTAGGCGAATGTTTAGCAATTAGTGTAGCTGATTTGAAGATAGACGAACATACAATCTTTCTTCCCGCTGAACACACAAAAGGCAAAAAGGATAGATATGTATTTTTCGGAACAAAAATGGCGCGAGAACTGCGGCGCTGGCTTGAATATAAAGACAGGGTATATGAAACGGATTTGCTGTTCTGTAACAGAAACGGGAATCCACTAATAGTGAATCAGTTTGACGCGAACATCCAGAAATATTGTAAAAGAATCCATTTGGAACAAATCCACCCGCACACATTCCGCAATAACTTTGCGAAACGCTTTTTAATGAGCGGCGGCGATATTTATACTCTGTCAAGGATATTAGGACATACTAGCGTAAAGGTAACAGAACAAGCCTATTTGGACTTGACAACGCAGGATTTACAAAAACAATACCAGAACTTTTCACCGTTAAACAAAATCAAAAGCTATTACTAAGTTATATTTTCAAGCCCTTACTTTCGACAGGAAGTAGGGGCTTTTACTTTTGCCTTTAAAATTCTCGATTAGTTTGGCTCAATTTTTACCCTCATTTTCAACATATCTTTCCTATGTCATTTTTGATACCCCAAAATAAAAACTTGCTAAAAATAT
>PPYE01413422.1_pt1 | contig 33879 bp, 33 predicted proteins | sample 1559881 | NCBI WGS metagenome assembly PPYE01 (sample SAMN08240022, study PRJNA423297) | Human gut metagenome, whole genome shotgun sequencing project.
CACGTTTCCATCATTTCTGAAGCGCCGTTCTCTCTCGAATGCGGGTGCAAAAGTAATGCTATAAAACATACGGTCCAAACTTTTCCGGAACTTTTTCGCGTTTTTTTTCACGAGGGGGATTGCGTACATTAAATAATACGTGATGCTCTTTTTTTAACTTACGAGTCACCGCGTGTACTGAAAACAGGGCTCTCACGAGTGCTTTTACACGTATAAAAACGATAAACAGGGTCCTAGCGACGAGAGGAAATCACACGAGAAAAACGGCTTTCTGCTCATGGAATCACGAGAAAATCGCTCTGTACACGTGCTTTTGGGCCACGTAAATGTGAGTTTAGGCCGATTATATCGCCCCAAAGACTAAAAAAGGGCTAAGAGAACAGTATTACATAAACAACTGTCTATCTATACTTTAAGACATCAAGAAAATCCTCAAAAAAAATCACAGGGCGCATTAGGGCGCATCTTTACGTGTTCGCAAAAACATTTTACAAAAAAAATATATTACTCCATCTATATATAAGTAAGACGCTAATTTTTTTATAATATAAAAGTTTTACAAACCTCGCAAAGATGCGCCCTTTGCGCCCTGAACCATCCCCTACCAACTTATCCGGGATACAAAAAAAGCCTATGGGACACGGCCGTAAAGTCATTGAGATAACACCTCTATCCCATTGACTTTACCACCGTTTCCCATTGAGATACTATCGCAAACCCGACACTTCAAGAAGGGATAATCATTCCCCAGATAGGCGTCTTGACCATGAACACGAATAGTTCGCTCGCAACTGAACTGAACCGCACCATCGTCCCGTTAATCGCTACCCGTCCCATGATAGGGACAAATCCGTTCTTCTCATTGCTGCCGTTCACATAGATTTGACTTCTCCCAATATCCACAATTTGCCCCTACCTTCTTCATATTCAATTTTAATTGCGCCAATCTGGGCTTTTTATGAGGTTATTACGGAGATTTTCCGTAAATTTGTAGAAATAAGACAGCCAATAATATTTATAAAAATATGCGAGAAAAACTCTCCTATCCTGTTAGGATCATCATATCCTTACTATCCATTTTTCTCTGGAGCTTTCCGGCAGAAGGGCAGGATAGTGAAAGCTTAAAAAAGCAATTGGATCAAAAGCTAAACTCTTTCGCAAGGCAATATGTGTCTTCACGCACCATTAAGATTGACTCCATCCTCATACAGAAGAAGAAAGTCACGCTTTTCGCCAATGAAGCTTTGGAGGACATCCCTTTTCGGGAATATAACGTTTCTGAGCTTTACGCAAGTATAGCTCCCCTATTCCCCAATGCCTCCAAGATCGTCATCTTGACCCGAGATACAGACATTGAGAGCTTGATTCCCGAATACGACAGAAAAGGACGTCCCAACAAAAAGAGGCTATACTCCATTAAAGAGAGTAAATACCCGCTAACCCGTAGCCTATCCCCCCCTCATGAGATAAAAAACGGATTACAAAACCGTCATATCGCCCTTTGGCAAAGCCATGGTTTATATTACGCCCAGACCGCCCATCGCTGGGAATGGCAACGGGCTCGCATGTTCGGCACCGTGGAGGACTTATTTACGCAGAGTTTTGTTCTTCCTTATCTGACCTCGATGCTTGAAAACGCAGGAGCGACTATTCTTATCCCCCGGGAAAGGGATACCCAAATACACGAAATCATTATCGACAATGATCGCTCTACTCCGGGATCCGAGTATAAGGAATTGGATGGGGAGAAAGCTTGGTCGGATGGGAAGAAAGCTGGATTTGGGCATATTCAAGCTACTTATACGAATGGGGAGAACCCTTTTACGCAAGGTACCTATCGGCAGACGGTCACACAGAGGAAAGGAAAAGAAAGTCTCATCGAGTGGATTCCCGAAATTCCGGAATCGGGGAATTACGCAGTCTATGCCTCCTATCAATCTTTTCCGAACAGCACAGAGCAGGCACTGTATACCATCCATCATGCCGGAGGGGAAACCACAATCGCCGTCAATCAAACGATGGGGGGTGGAACTTGGATCTATCTTGGAAACTTCAAATTCACGGCACATGAACAAGCCCATGAGAGAATCGTATTAACGAATCAAAGCAATAAATCGGGAAAGATTATCACGGCAGACGCAATCAAGATCGGTGGCGGCATGGGGAACATCGCACGTAGCCCGCTAGAAAGTCCCTATCCGATAGAAGCAGAGACAAGCGGGTATCCACGGTTTACCGAGGCGGCCCGATATTGGCTACAATGGGCGGGAATACCGGATAGTATCTATTCGAAAAGCGCTTTCCGCAATGATTATCAAGACGACATTTACGCACGTCCCCGATGGGTTAATTATTTAAAAGAACAGACCCATATCCCTATCGACATGGCCTTCGCATTCCATTCCGACGCAGGAACCACCCCGGATGACTCAATTATAGGGACACTCGGCATCTATATGTCTAAAAGCAACGACGGAATCTACACCAACCGGAAAAGCCGGGAGATCGCCAGAGACCTAACCGACATGATCCAAACACAGATCCTGTCCGATGTCCGCAAGGTTTACAATCCTCAATGGAGCCGCCGGGGCATGTGGAATCAATCTTATATAGAGGCACGTATTCCCGATGTCCCAACGATGCTATTAGAATTACTATCCCATCAAAACTTCGCCGATATGCGTTACGGGTTAGACCCACGCTTCCGTTTCCTTATCTGTAGGGCGATCTATAAAGGGATGCTCCGTTATATCTGTTTCCAGAATAAACAGGAGCCTATCGTACAACCGCTCCCACCCGATCGTCTGTATACGGAGCTCGTAGAAACGAATAAAGTGAGAATCGGCTGGAAAGCCGTACAGGATACTCTTGAGGAGAGTGCCTCACCAACCGCCTATATCCTTTATAGTCGAAAAGACAGCGGTGGATTCGATAACGGGACGCTCGTAAAAGGAGAAGAAATCATTCTTCCAATTGAGGCGGGTATTATCCATAGTTATAAGGTAGCTGCCGTAAATAAGGGAGGCATCAGTTTCCCTTCCGAGATCGTAAGTGTTTACCGGTCTCCTAAAGGTGAAAAGGATAAGACGGTATTGATCGTCAATGGATTCGACAGGATCAGCGGTCCAGCCAGTTTCGAGAGTACGGCGGATAGTTTAGCCGGCTTTCTTTATGCCGTCGACCGGGGAGTACCTTATCTGAATGATATCGCATTTATCGGGGATCAATTCGAATTCCGCCGTTCCGCCACATGGAACAGCAATGATAATAACGGGCATGGGGATAGTTACAACAATTACGCAGGCCAAGTCATAGCGGGCAATACCTTCGATTATCCTTTCATACATGGGCAGGCCATGGCCGGGACCGGTTATTCCTTTGTTTCATGTAGCCATAAATCTTTGGCCGAGGGAGTCGTAAAGCCGGATACGTATCCGATTATTGACTTGATTTTAGGAAAACAGCGCCAACCGGTTATCACTCCCGTTTTACAGGATACGCTTCGCAGTTACCTTGCCCAAGGCGGCAACTTGCTTGTAAGCGGGACGAATCTTTTCTCCGACAGCTGGGGCAACGCACAAGACCGTACGTTCGTCGAGGAGGTACTAAAAGGGAAGTTGGCTAGCCGTAATGCCAGCAAGGAGGGAATCGTAAACAGTTGCGCATCCCCTTACGGATATATAAACGGCAGATACACGTTCCGGACACGTCCGAACCCTATTTGCTACTCGATCGAGTCGGTAGACGGTGTACTTCCGGCGGATAAGCTCGCCCATACCATCTTGAGATATCCGGAGAACAATATCGGGGCGGGAATCGTTTATGAAGGGAAATATCGGACTTGTTTGCTCGGTTTCCCGTTTGAGGCGCTTCAAACATCGTCGGAACGAAATCGACTCATGGAGTCCATCTTACGCTTTTTCTCCATTCAACAACAAAATAAAATACAGTATATACAATGAAACGAATCAATTGCTTTATCCCTTATGGAAAAATAGAGGCTACACGACAAACGGTAGCGCAATTGGCCGAGTCGTCCTTAGTGAGTCAGATCTATCTAATCACGGACGATCCCCACGCCAAGGCTATTTATCCCTGCAACTTAATCCGCACGGAGAATATATGGAGCACGAAGACCCTCCGGGAAATAGCCGGCTATGCCAGTGCCCATTATACGTTAATTTATACGAAGACTGAAGAGCTTCAATTAGGCATGTATGCCCTAGAGCGTTTTGTCGCCATCGCCGACGATACGAGATCCGGTATGGTTTACTCCGATTATTACGAGAAGAAGGAGGGCAAACTCACCCCCCATCCGGTGATCGATTACCAGAAAGGAAGTCTTAGGGATGATTTCAATTTCGGCTCCCTCCTACTCTATCGTTCTTCCACGCTACAAAACGCCATAGCCTCCATGGATACGGAATATACATTCGCCGGACTCTACGACTTGCGCCTGAAAGTCTCCCAAAACGCTCCGCTGACGCATATCAACGAATATCTATATACAGAAGTAGAGAATGATTTACGGAAATCCGGAGAGAAAATGTTCGACTATGTAGATCCCAAGAACCGCTTTGTACAGATCGAGATGGAAGCCGCCTGTACAGATCACTTAAAGATGATAGGCGGCTACTTGCCCCCTCATTTCAAGCCAGTCCGTTTTGACGAGCAGACATTTCAAACGGAAGCCTCCGTTATTATCCCTGTACGTAACCGTGTACGGACGATCGAGGACGCTATCCGTTCCGTACTGCGACAAGAGGCGTCCTTCCCTTTCAACCTAATCATTATCGATAATCATTCTACGGATGGCACCTCCGAGCGAATCCAAACGATCGCCGCCACGGACCCTCGTATTATCCATATCCAGCCGGAGCGTGACGACCTCGGCATCGGGGGTTGCTGGAATATAGGAATACACCATTCGGCTTGCGGCAAGTTCACCATCCAATTGGATAGCGATGATGTATACAGTGACGAGCATACCCTGCGTAAGATCGTGGAAGCCTTCTACGAGCAGCGATGCGCCATGGTGGTCGGAACCTACCGAATGACCGATTTCGATATGCGAACCATCCCGCCCGGAATTATCGACCATAAAGAATGGACTCCCGAGAACGGCCGCAATAACGCCCTCCGCATCAACGGGCTTGGAGCGCCCCGAGCCTTTTATACACCCTTGCTACGGAAACTAAACCTCCCGAACACCAGTTACGGAGAAGATTACGCCCTCGGCCTGCGCATCAGCCGCGAGTACCCGATCGGGCGGATCTACGACGTGCTGTACCTTTGCCGCCGTTGGGAAGATAACTCCGACGCCTCATTGGATGTCGTGAAAATGAACAACCATAATATATATAAGGATAAAATCAGGACTTGGGAACTCGAGGCCCGCTTAAACATGGAAAGACAATGAAACCAAACAACTGGGTCAGCTCATCGCAAGCGACCGAATTATTAGCCAAGCAACTCGTGACATGGCCATTGGCCGAGAAGAACTATAAGGCGCTGGAGGCCGTGCAAGTAAAATCCTTCGATATGGGAGGGTTCTCGATACGTGCGCAATTCAATCCCGCCCGTATTGTTTCCACCGGGGCCAAGGTAGATGCCCGATCCCTAAAAGAACGCAAGTGCTTCCTATGTCCCGAGAACCTGCCGGTGGAACAGGAGCGACTGCCTTTCGGCTTTCGCCATCTGGTATTGTGCAACCCCTACCCGATCTTCCCCCAGCATTTCACGATCCCTACCCGGAAACATACTCCGCAACTGATATTGCCGCAATGGAATGACTTCTTGGAACTGACAAGGAGACTCGCTCCCTTCACCGTCTTCTACAATGGACCCCGTAGCGGAGCCTCGGCACCGGATCATGCCCACTTCCAAGCGGTGACACGAGGCATCATGCCACTGGATGAAGAGGTAACCCAATTTATACGACAATCGTATGCGAGTGTATACGACAACCGTATATACCCACTCACCGGCAACCTCCGCCCCGGCCTCGTCATCCAAGCCGCCACCGAAGAAGCCGCCACCCGGCTCTTCAAAAAGATCTACGCCGCTTTGCCGATACTTCCCGGTGAGCCCGAGCCGATGATGAATATCTTCGGCTCCTATTACGATAATAATTGGGTAATCACGGTTATCCCTCGTAAACGCCACCGCCCGTGGCAATACGAGGCCGAGGGCGACGACCATCTCCTGTCCAGCCCGGGAGCTGCCGATATCGGAGGTCTTTTCATCACCCCTTTAGAAAAGGATTTCAAGAAGATCAACCCGGAGCTTCTGCGAGATGTTTACCAACAAGTATGCCTCAGCGACCGGGACGTAGAGGAAATTTTCGTACATTTGTCATCTAATTAGTTTTCAATAGATATGAAACAATTCTTTAAAATGATGTTTGCCTCAACGCTAGGCGTTATGTTGGCAATGGGAATAATCCTGACGGTATTGATATCCATGACTATAGGATATATCGCCACCGTAGGTAGCACACCTGATTACACCCCCAAAAGCAATACGGTATTCAAGATCAAGCTAGACGGGACGCTAGCGGATAACCCGGCGGAGAATCCATTCTCCGCCTTGATGGGCGACAAGGAAAACATGCTGTCACTGAAGGACCTGCTCGAGACGATCCGGATAGCGAAACAGAATGACAAGATCGCGGGGATTTATATCGAATCGGGACTTCTCTCCTCGGGTAGCGCCAGCTTGGAGGCAATCCGCCGATCGCTGATAGACTTCAAGGAAAGCGGCAAGTTCGTGGTAGCTTACGCCGATAATTTCACGCAAGGGAACTACTTCCTTTGTTCCGTAGCCGATAAGGTATTCTTGAATCCGCAAGGCATCCTTGAATTGACGGGACTCGCCTCGCAAACCCTATTCTACAAAGGACTGATGGATAAGGTAGGTATCGAGATGCAGATTTTTAAGGTAGGTACCTACAAAGGTGCCGTGGAGCCTTTTATGCTGGATAAGCTGAGCGAGGCGAACCGGGAGCAAATCCAATCGTATATCTCCACCATCTGGGATAATATAGCCGAAGGCATCGCCGAATCACGCGGTATCAGCGTGAACGATATCAACCATTACGCCAATGAGGGGCTTTTCTTCGCGGACCCTGTGAAAACGGTAGAATGTGGCTTTATAGACGAATTGAAGTATAAGCCGGAGGTAGAAGCATATGTCAAAGAGTTAGCCGGACAAAATGGAGAGAAACTGAGATCGGCCAACTTAGCTCAAATGAAAACCCTCAAGGCCTCACCCACCAAAAACGTCCCGGAGATAGCCGTACTTTACGCCGAAGGCGAGATTAAGGCGCAAACACCCGGCAACTTTTACGATATCGAACAAAGTATCACGGAGAAAATGGCCGATGAGCTTATCAAGCTAAAAAACAATGATGACGTGAAAGCCGTGGTATTCCGTGTGAATTCCCCGGGAGGTAGCGCTTATATATCCGAGCAGATATGGCGTCAAGTTGTCGAGTTGAAAAAGGTGAAACCTGTGGTCGTTTCCATGGGCAACGTAGCTGCCTCGGGAGGCTACTATATCTCATGCGCCGCTAATAAGATCATCGCCGAACCGAATACGTTGACCGGCTCCATCGGTATCTTCGGCATGTTCCCGAACGCCTCCGGATTATTCGGGAAACTAGCGTTGACCACGGACATCGTAAAGACGAACACGTTCTCGGACTTAGGAGACCTCTCCCGTCCCATGACCGAGAGTGAGAAAGCACTGATACAGGGATACGTGGAAAGAGGCTACCAAACGTTCCTTTCCCGCTGCGCCGAAGGTAGAGGTATGACTACCGAAGCGGTCAACGCTATCGGACAAGGACGGGTCTGGACGGGTGAGCAAGCGAAAGAAAGAGGTTTGGTCGATGAGCTGGGCGGTATTGAATTAGCTATAAGCACAGCGGCGGGGTTGGCTGATCTGGATCAGTATAGCGTAACTACCGTCAGCGGTTCCAAGAATTTCTTGGACGAGTTCTTGGAAAGCCAGCTCGGAGAGGTGAAACTCTCTATCGTCAAAAATGTATTGGGTAATGAGTTCGAGTACTTCAAGACGTTGAATAATATCAAGACGAATTGCGGAATCCAAGCTCGTATGCCTTACGATATGAAACCGTTATAATAACTGGACCATGCTGACAGATCATACGATTAAGTTCAATAAACTCCTCACTCCATTCTCTTTCCTTTATGGAATCGGGGTGAGATTCAGGAATCAGCTGTTCGACTGGAAAGTCCTTCGGACAGAGCGGTATGATCTGCCTATTATTTGCGTGGGGAACCTGACTGTCGGGGGGACCGGAAAAACTCCTCATACGGAATACATCATCCGTTTGATAAAAGACCGATACCGGGTAGCTGTACTCAGCCGTGGCTATAAACGGAAAACCTCCGGTTTCTTGTTGGCCGATCAGCGAAGTACCAGCAAGGATATCGGTGACGAGCCGTACCAAATGAAACGTAAGTTTCCAGATATTCTCGTTGCCGTAGACGCTGATCGCCGCAGGGGTATCCGCAATCTATTGGCTCTGCCAGAGAATAAGCGCCCGGATGTGATCGTGCTGGACGATGCCTTTCAACATCGATACGTCGCCCCCACGCTGAACATCCTTTTAACCGATTGCCACCGTCTTTATACGCAAGATAGGCTCTTGCCCGCAGGCCGTTTAAGGGAACCTATGGATGGCGCTCGACGTGCGGACGTGATCATTGTCACGAAATGTGAGTCATGCATACAACCTATAGACTTCCGGATCATAGAGGAGGATATACATCTCTCAGCTTATCAAGAGCTCTATTTCAGCCGTATTCTTTACGGGGAGCTGGAACCCGTCTTTTCCGGTAAAGCCCCCAGACGCACATTAAAAGGGCTGGCCTCTACTACAGAGGTTTTATTGGTATCCGGTATCGCATCCCCGGCACCTCTCGAAAAAGAGATCCATAAATATACGGAGCATGTCACCTCATTGATCTTTCCGGATCATCACGCCTTCGATCGGCATGACATCCAGAAAATACAAACGGCCTTCAAGCGGTTGACTTCTACAAGTAAATTGATAATCATCACGGAGAAAGATGCCGCCCGACTCCGTGACCTTCCTTCGCTTCCCATGGAATGGTTTTCTCATTTATATTGTTTGCCTATTACGGTGGGTTTCTGTATGGATCGGGAAAAACAATTTCAAGAATTAATAGTTAAACATATTGATACAAGAATAAAGAATCATCCTATATTACGTTAACAATCTTATGAGCAATAGAACAGAAATATCGACTTTGGGAGAGTTCGGGTTAATCCGTCATCTCACCGATAAAATAGAACTTAAAAATCCGAGTACGTTGAAAGGTGTTGGTGACGACGCAGCCGTACTGGATTACACAGACAAGCAAGTATTGGTTACGACAGACCTTTTGCTGGAAGGTATTCATTTCGATTTGATGTATGTGCCGTTGAAACATCTCGGCTATAAATCCGCAGTCGTAAACTTCTCCGATATTTACGCCATGAACGGCCGCCCGAAACAGATTACGGTATCATTGGGTATTTCCAAACGTTTCTGTGTAGAAGATCTCGAAGAATTCTACGAGGGCATTAAACTCGCTTGTGATATCTATGATGTAGATCTCGTTGGTGGCGACACTTCCGCCTCACGCACAGGGTTAGCGATCAGCATCACTTGCCTAGGCGAGGGAGAAAAAGGCAAAGTTGTCTATCGAAACGGAGCCAAGGAGACCGATCTTATTTGCGTGTCCGGCGATTTAGGGGCCGCCTACATGGGTCTCCAATTACTGGAACGGGAGAAAAGCATATTTAATGGGGAGAAAGATTTCACGCCCGATTTCTCTGGTAAAGAATATTTGTTGGAACGCCAATTAAAACCGGAAGCCCGCAAAGACATTGTCGAGGTTCTTGACCAAGCAGGAATCGTTCCTACCTCCATGATGGATATCTCCGACGGCCTCTCTTCGGAGTTGCTTCATATATCTAAAGAAAGTAATGTAGGTTGCCGAGTTTACGAAGATCGTATTCCTATCGATTACCAAACCGCAGCCATGGCAGAGCAGTTTAACATGAATCTGATAACCGCGGCATTGAATGGAGGTGAGGATTATGAACTCTTATTCACTGTTCCTTTAGCAGATCATGATAAGGTGTCGGAAATGAAAGGTATTAAGGTGATCGGTCATATAACAAAGCCGGAGTTAGGCAATTATCTTGTCGGTCGTGACGGAGGTGAAGTCGAGCTTAAGGCGCAAGGTTGGAACTCACTAAACTAAAAAGAAATATCCGCTCTGAATTCACGAATGCAAAGCGGTCCGTCTCATTTTTATTGGGGGACGGACCGTTTTCCTATTATTTCACTTCAATGGATCCTAAATAATTATAGAAGAGTTCAAAATCACTTATCTTCAAGAAAGGTAAGTGATAAACATCCATCTTTATAATTTGAGCCTCTATAGCCATTTTCCCATACAAATCAGCCAAAGACATACTCTTTATATCACCGTTATGATAGACCTTATTCTTTTTCTCGGGAAGCTGTACCTTCTTATCCAAGAAACGGATATAAGTATAAGAGGTAGCCAGCGGCTTATTATAGGTAGGCACTTTTCCGACTTTCCTCATATCATAAAACCCTTTCGCACGAGCCGTCTCACAAGGGACATTCATGAACTCTGGTATATTCACAAATCGAAAGACACAATCATCCCATTTACAAAAGCCAATCTTAGCCAACGCATCCGGCTGGTCTGTCTTAATTTGTGGGCACCACAACCCTTTTAATGGAAAGATCTGCTTATCCATATCATATTGTAACATCTCCGACTGACTCTCAATACGAAACACCTTACTAAAATCAACGTCCCCTAACGCCTTTTCCAATTTAGCGGCATATTCTTTCTTAAGATCCGCCATAGTAAATGGATCCGCTTGATTTTTCTCTACCAGATTCTTGTCACAATGAGCCATATACCTTACTATCACATCGTCATCAACAGCCACATTATTTAATTTAAGCGCATAAACAAATAAGAGATCGGACGTTAAATCGACCACACCCTCAACTTCGCTTTTAAAATATTCCGAAACAATATTCCCTTGACTAAGCGCATCATTAATATTTATACAAAGACGCCGTCCATCCAGCTCTACCACGACAAGAGGATGCGTTTCTACCTCAGAATAAACGCCCATACTCTCAAAGAGTTTCTTATCGTAATCCGGAATATCAACGATCACCGCCTCTTGACTAGCTAGATTCTCTTTTGGCATCGTAGATATCTTCCCATCCTTTGTTAACGTCCTAACAAACAAATATCCGGAAACCTTAGGGACACCAAACATAATCTTATCCCCTTTTTTATACACTTTCCCATCACAGGCAGACACCGCATCACGAGTTCCTATCCCAGCAGCAAATGCCAAACATACCCAACTTAAAACAATACTCCAAATTACTTTCTTCATATCTATAGCTTATTAATCATTCTCTACCCGCTTCCAAAAATAAGTAAAAATCCATATTTATCTACACGCTCCCCCTATTTACCCTGCTTATAGCAGCTAATTCCACCTCTACCCTCAAATATTTTCAAAAAATCCACCGCCACCTATTGCATATATCAAAAAAGTCCGTATCTTTGCACCCGTAATCGAAACAACGATATACAAAACGACATGATGGTGCCATAGCTCAGTTGGTAGAGCAAAGGACTGATGAAAACAAAGCGTTTCAGGGATTTTCTTTTTCCTAAAACTCCCACATTTTTAGCAAAATTATGCAGTTCCGTTGGTCTAAATCGTGACCAATTTGGGTCTTGAAGAAATTGACCACGAATTGTATCATAAGTCATTGATTGTCTTATCGTTTAACTCTTGCTATTCTGCACGATTCAGTAACTTTAAACCATTAATTTTTAGAGTATGAAACGACAGACTTTTAATGTGCTTTTCTTTATTAGGAAGACCAAATTAAAGAAATCAGGTGAAACGCCCATCATGTTGCGCATTACTATTGAGGGGCAACTCACCGAATTACAACTCAAACGGGATGTAATGCCTATACTATGGAATCAATCCAAAGAACGTTGTACCGGTAGGGATGCTACATCAATGGAGACTAACCGCTATCTTGAATCGGTTAAACTTCGATTGTTAGACATTCATAGGGAAATGGAAGATGCAGGAAAACTTATCAATCCGATGGAAGTAAAACGTAGATTTCTCGGGTTGGATGAAAAGCATCTAATGTTCTTTGAAGTTTTTCAGGAACATAACGATAAATGCCGTGAGTTGATTGGCAAGGATTATGCTAAAGTAACTATCTCCCGCTTTGATACTTGTTTACGATATTTCAAAGAGATGGCTTTGAAAAAGTACCACCTAAAGGATATTCCCATGAAAGAAATAAGCCATGCCATCATTCAGGACTATATTCATTTCCTGAAAGCTCAAAAGGGCTTGCAAGAAAATACGGTAATCCGTTATATGAAAGTAGTTAAGAAAATCACCAATATGGCATTGGCTAATGATTGGATGGAGAAAGACCCGTTTATCAATATCCGTTTCCATGAGCAAGAAGTACACAAAGAGTTTCTAACGAAGGAAGAATTAGAAACTATGCAAAACAAAGTATTTGATGTTCCTCGACTGGATTTAGTACGTGATATTTTTCTATTCCAATGCTTCACGGGGTTAGCTTTCATAGATGTATCAGAATTAAAAGCAGAACATCTTATATCGGATAATCAGGGGAATTTATGGATTAGGAAAGCAAGACAGAAAACTAAAGTCATGTGCAACATTCCTCTTTTGGATATACCTTTAGCCATATTGGAGAAATACAAAGGGCATCCACTGGCGAAAAAGAAAGGAACATTATTACCCGTTCCATGTAACCAGATAACAACCTAAAAATGCAATAGAGCGATAAATGAAGTAAGTTACTGATATTGTGTGTTGTATGTGGTAAACTGCAATAGATTGCCAAGTGGTAAAAATGCAGTTTTTAGTGGTTTTACGAAGCAGTTACGTTACGATTACGTTAGCAGTTTATCTGAATGTAGCATGACGCAATTTGCAGAGGCTAACTATTTGATATTAAGATTACTATTCACTATTTTGCGTATATCTTGATAGCGTTCCGTTGCTCGTGATAAAGTAATTTTGTGACGTAAAAATCGCAGTAAAATTTATTATTATGGGTAACGAACTAAAAGTAAACTTCTATCTCCGGCACAAAGAGATAAGAAAGGATGGAACCGTTCCAATCATGGGGCGCATCACCATCGGCAAGCAGATGGCACAATTCAGTGCCAAATTAAGTGTTGCTATATCCCTATGGGATATTAAAGCAGCGAGAGCATTAGGCAAAAGTAAGGTCGCCACTGATTTAAACCGTGCCTTAGACAAGATTGCGGTATCTATTCACGCAAGTTACGAGGAACTGATCGAGCGAAAAGGTACAGCCACCCCGAAAGAAGTTGCAGTAGCCTTTCAAGGTATGGCATCGGGACAAGAATCCCTGCTCGGCTATTGTGATAAATTCCACAAAATGATGCTTCAGCGTGTTGGCATCAACCTGAAAGCAAAGAGTTGCGATCAATATCGTATAGCCTTTAACTATCTAAAGGAGTTCATAAAAGCAAAATACAACCTCAAAGAGATCTCATTTGGTGCGTTAGATTACTCCTTCATCGAAAACTTTGACCATTATCTGCGGATAGAACGAAAATTCAAGGCAAATAGCGTTGTCGGTATAATCGGCAAAATTAAGCTGATGGTTAAATCTGCAATCACAGATGATGTAATTGTGTTTGATCCATTTATATCATTTCGCAGCGAGGGCGAAGAATCAAAGCCTAAGACCTTGACACGTCAGGAGCTTGAGCAGATTATGACTACCCCTCTCGATATTCCAAGCAGGTATTTGGTGAGAGACCTCTTTCTATTTTCCGCCTTTACAGGTATCTCATTTAGTGATCTTCGCAATCTGAAATATAGTGACCTCGCAACAAATGATGATGGGACGGTATGGATTCACTCTAAACGTATAAAAACAGGTGTAGAATTTCACGTCCCTTTATTAGACCTGCCTGTAAAATTGATTGACAAATACAGGGGATCAACCGATGGCGAACACGTATTCAGAATGTTGAGTAATGTAAAGACCAATCTACATCTAAAAAAGATAGCACAAATGTGCGGTATAGATAAGTGCTTGTGCTTTCACGCAGCCCGGCATTGCTACGCCAGTGTTGTTACGCTCTCCCAAGGTATTCCGATGGAGACAGTCAGCCGGATGCTGGGGCACAGCACGATAAAATCCACACGCATCTACGCTCAAATATCATACGAAAAAGTGGACAGTGATATGAGACGGCTTGCAAAAAGCATCAAAGGAAAATATCATTTAGCAAACTTATAAGATGGAAAAGGTAAAGTATAACACCTTTGCTGTGATGTTTTACATCAACAAAGGGCGAGTCAAGAAAAACGGTACGACCACCGTTATGGGACGTATATCGGTTAGCGGTGAGATGGTACAATTCTCAACACAGATGGATGTAGATCCTGCACTTTGGGATGCTAAAAGGTATCGTCTGAAAGGGCGAGAACGCGAGTCCATTGAAATCAACAATAAATTACAGGAGCTAACAGACGCTATTGCCGGCTATCATAAAGATTTTATCAAACAGCAGGGGTATGTAACGGCAGAGCTTCTTAAAAACAGAGTTTGTAATATCGGACAGAAAACCAATATGTTGCTTGAACTCTTTCGTGAACATAACGAGCAATACAAACAGATGGTTGGGGTTAATAGAAAGGAGAAAAGCTTTCTGATGTACCACTATGCGATCAACTACATTGCCGATTTTATAAAATCTCAATATGGCGTAGAAGATATAGAGCTAATAAAATTGAATCTTAGGTTCTTTGAAGATATGATGCTCTTTCTAAGAGGAGAAAAGGGATTGTCTGTAAATACAGCCAACGGGGTTGCCATTTCACTCAAGCGAGTGATCAAATGTGCGATAAATCAAGGAACGCTACGCAAGGATCCATTTGTGGGATATAAGTTTGAAGTAGTACCACCGGAGTGTCGCCATCAAGTAGAAGAGGATTTGCACAAGCTAATGGCAACCGAAATCAAATCGAAAGCCCTCTGTTTTAGTCGTGATATGTTTATCTTCTCGACATTTACAGGCACTTCATTTTCGGATGTCGTGAAACTAACCGATAAAAACATAGGCATTAACAATAAAGGGCATAAATACCTCACTTTCAAACGGCAAAAGACGGGTGCGGAATGCTATGTTCCCCTGCTGGATATTCCTCTGAAAATCATTGAGAAATATCGGGGCGAGCGTAAAAGTGAGCGGCTCTTTAATATGACTACGTGGTCTACGATGTACGAGAATCTGGGTAAGATGCAAAAGTTTTGCGGGCTAAAAGAACCCATCTCATACCATCAAAGTCGCCATAATTTCGGAACGCTGATTACTCTACTTAACGATGTGCCTATTGAGACGGTTGCCAAAATGATGGGACACAAAGATTTGAAAACTACCGAAATCTACGCTCGCATGAGCAACAAGAAGGTGGGCGATGATATGAAACGAATTGCGAAGAGTTGCAAAAGCAAGTTTAAGGTTTTTGAAGACAAGGATATGCCGGTAGTGGCTGAGTATAATTATTTTGAATTTAGAGACAGATATGAAAAGAGATATGGTAACAATCAGTGATAACGGTACAGTTATCGTGCCTGCAAATGTTTTGATGCGAGATTTTGAAGTTGCCGAATTGTTCGGGGTAATGATCCCGACAATACGTTCCAACATACGTGCGATTCTAAAAACAGGTGTTGCAACGGCTGACCTGACGGGTGGCGCAACGTTGGTTGGTTGCAACATTTTGCCGGATTATCACGGGCTGGATATGGTTGTAGCAGTAGCATTTCGGATTCAATCATACAAAGCGGAATTATTCCGGCAGTGGATAATGCGTAAGATGATACAGAGCAATACGCCGCCAATATACATCGGAATCAATGAAATAAAAGGGAAAGATAATTTTTTCAATTGATCATATCGGACACCCTTGCTGCTATGACAAAAGGAGTATTTTGCTACGGAAGTAATCAAGACCAAGCCCTGACGGGTTGAGCATAGCTCAAATCTTGCTTATTTCTACGACAAAATACAATTCAAGGTCATAGCAGCAAGGGCGACCGACATGACGGATAAAACTAAAACGAAAGCGATGAACGGTAGATTTTTCAATCTCTGTTCATCGCTTTTGTTTGTTAATGGTGCAGCTTCAAGCTCCCTCTAATCAGGATAAATCGGTGCCGGTGCGACTCACATCTACTGCCACGACTGTAGGTAGTGCTTTTCGAGGAACTTTTGAATATCCGATTCTCGATAGAGGACTTTACCCTTTTTCTCGAATTGGATATAATCAATCTTGCCACTACTTCTCCACTCTTGGGTGGTTCGATCGCTGATTTTAAGCCTCTCCGTCAACTCAGCATCCGTAACGTAATGTTCGCCACCGAATCGTGGAGCGTGGCTCTTAGATAGCCAGTCCAGTGCTTCCATCATACGGTCGATAGTGGAGAGAAACCTTGTTACTCTCTCACTTTGGCGTGTGATAATCTCCGACATAGTTACTCCGCTTTTTTTAGTAGTTTCATAACGTCATCGGGGCGATACATTATCACGTTGCCGATTTTCGAGAAGCCAATCTTACCGCTATCACGATAATTCTGCAACTGCCGTTTTCTGATATTAAGCAGAAAACATACGTCCGTTGCATCTAGCCACTCCTTTACTCTTTTGTCGCCAGCATTGCTGCATAACTGCTCCACCTTTTGGGCAAGAGCCTCAAAGCGTGCCATCATCAATTCAAAGGCACTCTCTTCAATATTTAAAATTGTCATAATTTTTTAGTTAGTAAGTTTTGTGCAGAAGATAATGCGCTCTGCACTTCCGCTTACCACTAAAAATCCACAGTAAAATGATGCCCTTTGCTTTTTGTTTCGCCTTATCCAAGGGCGAGCGTCAGGGCTTCGAGGGCAAATGTAGCAAATCTTTTTTGATAATAGCAAATCCGGTGCGCCTACGGGTTCTTATTCACCACATTGCACCATTTTGCTAACTCAGCCAACTGTATTTCGGGCGTTCGCTCTGTCAACTCCATAAATTCACCCGACCCACAAAGTCATTCCGCAATCTGACGCAAACTAAACCGACTTCCCGAAGGTTGCCAAGTGCATTTTGCTGCCATATTACGAAGAGTTATCCGATTCGCCGAAGTTGCTTGTATATTGAAAATTAACACTATTACTTTGCTCTGAAAATCGTGTCGAGCGAGTGAACTCGGCACAGCAAAACAGTATTCATTTAACAACTAAAAATTATGTCAGACAATTTTAAGCAATTCATCACCCAGTCAAAAAGCGGTTACTTGCCAAAAGAGAAAACCCAACCTCTTGCAAGTGAGCAAACAGAACCGAGTGAACAAACAGGGAAGAGTGTACCCACTCCACCTACTCCACCAATTGAATCAACTAAGCGCAGCACACCCAAGCAGCGCAGGGCATCTATGGAGGAGTATCAACAAACCTACCTCACTACTCCTAAGATAGTGGATAGGCAAACTATATTTATCAGCCGAACGCTACGAGATGAAGTTGATGTAGTCGTCAGACGATTAGGAGATCGCAAACTAAGCGTATCGGGTTTTGTGGAGAATCTTGTTCGTGCTCACCTTGCCGACTATGCCGGTGAACTTGACCAGTGGAAACGAATGTAAAAAATTAAATCATCGAAGATTGATAGGTTCGCCTTTCGGGGCGAACTCTATATCTTGATTAGAGATATAGGCGAGGTGTGTTTTCCGCAGCGGAAAACCTTTCGCGCAACGCGAAAGCCTCGCCCCATAAATGGGGTAGATATACTCCGAAGTCGTATATCAATAGAAAACAATATGAATAGAATTAAAAATAAAATGGGTGGTAGACCACCCAAAAATGACCCTGCCACGAATCGTATAAGTGTCAATTTGAGCAATGTTGAATATGCCGATTTTCTCACCTTGTTTGAGAAATCGGGAGTCCATAGTAAGGCAGCGTTTATCAAAGCCCGGATATTTAACGAGACTTTTCGGGTGGTAAAAGTTGATGGGACTTTGCTTGAATACACGCAACTATTATCTTCCCTATATGGTCAATACAGAGCCATCGGAGTCAATTACAACCAAACAGTTGTCACTCTCAAGAGTAAATTTGAGGAGCGAAAAGCACTGGCAATGCTCTATAAATTGGAGCAACAGACCGTAGAGTTGGTTCAAATCAGCCGACAGCTTTCAGCATTATCACAAGAATTTCGTACACTATGGTTGCAAAAATCAGCGTCAGCGGATCACTCGCAGGGGCAATAAACTACAATATGAACAAGCTCAAAGCCGATACCGCCACGATTCTTCTAACCAACAGAATCCTCTGCCCGGAGCCCAACGAGGAGTTTCGAGCAAGCGATATGATGAAGGATTTTGAGCTCTTTATGCCCCAACGATACCGTACCGAAAACCCTGTTTTTCACGTGTCACTTAACCCGCATCCCGATGATAAACTATCGGATGTAGAGCTTTCGGCAATTGCCGAAGAGTATATGAAACGGATGGGATACGGTGCGCAACCATATGTTGTTTTCAAGCATCACGACATCTCTAGGCATCATTTGCATATCGTTTCGGTGCGTGTAAACGAGCAAGGCAAGAAGATAAACGACAAGTTTGAGAGGCGAAGAAGCAAGGACATAACTCGCTCGTTGGAGCAAAAATATAGACTCCACACAGCCGAAAAGGTGTCAAAAGAGAAGAAACCGGAGCTTAAAATGGTGGATGTTCATAGCGGAAATGTGAAAGAGCAGGTTGAGAATGTTGTTAGAGGGTTGATGAACAAATACCATTTTCTTACCTTTACGGAGTACAAGGCGGTGCTCACCAAGTTCAACATTGCAGCCGAAGAGGTGAAAGGTTCGCACTTCGGTAGCTCTTATAGTGGTATCGTTTACTCGGCAACCGACAATGACGATAACAAGGTTGGCAATCCATTTTCAGCAGCAGCACTGGGTAAATTTGCCGGAAGCGAAGCGTTAGAGAAAAAGTATCGAACCTCAAAAGAGTATCTGGAAAGAAGCCGCCCGGCAGCTTCCTTAAAGAGAACTATCAACCAAGCATTTGCTGGAGCTACCACCAAAGAGCAATTCCGCTACAATCTGTTTGAAAAAGGTATCGGTGTGGTATATAGAGAGAATGCGGCAGGCCGCCTATACGGTGTTACTTTCATCGATCATAACACAGGTGTAGTTTTAAACGGTTCACGTCTGGGCAAGAAGTACGCAGCAAATACAATTGTTGATAGGCTTAAAAACCCTCAACGATATGAGCACTTGACAAACACTCCACAGCCACAAAATCCAACTCCATTTGCCCAACAGGCCCAGCCAATGCAAGACGCACAACCAATCCACCACCCGGAACAACAGCTCGAAAACAGTAGTATTGGCGACTCCATCGGTTCACTCTTCAATATCCCTATATTGCCTAATGGTGACGATTCAGAAGAAGAGATGTTCCGCCGACGTATGCAACGCAAAAAGAAGAAAGGAAGGAGAATGTAAGTGTACTGCAGAAATAAAATCACACCTGCTTTGAAATAGATTGCTAAATAATTACTTCTAGAAATGATACAAGCTATCGTATTTCTCAATGCCCTTTGTGTCAGACAGAATAACAATGGAGAATGATGGAAGATATTAATCATTCAAGTTTCGCAAGTTCAACTTGCAAGTTTTAATTTGTAAATATCGCAAATATGATTCATCTCTTCCGTTCTGTTGATAATAGCATCATAGATGTCCTCATCGTTCAATCCAAAGATGGTGGCTATTGCTATGACGACTTCTTGAAGAACACCCCAAATGCGTTCAGTAATGGACAGTTCCAAAGAATCCTTGGAAACAGCTTCACCAGCAATCCTTTGCACTCCTAAAAAAAATATGAGAAGCTTCACAGAATTTTTTTCGAATTGCAAAATCAAAGATAGAAATCCGCCCGATGTTCCATTTTACACGCCGCCAGATAGAAGCACGTGTTTGTATATGCTTTGTGGCTCTGAAAGTTTATAAAGAGCTTGAGCGTATGCTTAAAGTTGCCGGAATGAGTATTGATAAGGTAATGGCAATGGCCTAAACAATAACCACCATTCAAATCGCCCTACCTAAAATACAGGAAATATCAATAAAACTATGATCATGGAAAGGCATAAACGTATCGCAAAATTATTTGATGAAACCTTTTGGGTGACACGATGACGAAGTCAGGAGTTTTGTCGCTTTTTGTAGAACTAATTTAATCGTTAATCAAATGATAATTATGCTCATTAACCAAGATTACTGAATTGTTGGAGGTTAATAAACGGGAACTACTAAACGGTGGTAAGTAAGATTTAAAAGAATTCGTATGACAAGTATAATACAAAGAGCCGAGTTGCAGGCTGAGATATGGGAAATAGTAATGGAAAGAGGTCAAACTAAGAATAACAAGAGGATACGGTAGAGGCAACACCCGTACTTATGACTATGGTTTGGCGTGAAATGGCTCTGCTGATAGTTATACACCCTTTGGAGGCATCCCTACAAATAGGGGTTGTTTTATAGAAAAATACCCATTTGTATGGATTGTTTTATTTTTGAAATACAACGTACTTTGTATCCTATAATAGGAACTACGTTCTGACCTATGCAAACAAAAAAAGAATATACACATAAATTATTGTTGGAAACAGCAAGGAGAGCCTTTTTCAAGAAGGGCTTTAAGGCTGTGTCTATGCGTGAAATATCCAAACTGTCGGGCATCGGTCTGAGCAACATCTACAATTATTATCCTTGTAAGGACGATTTGTTGGCTGACGTGTTGTATCCGCTTTTGGAGGCGATGAACAGTATGCTGGAAGATCATAATCGCCTGGAGGCCTTTTCTTTGGATGTCTTTACCTCCGAAGAATATCATCGCTTATCCATGAAGGAGGTAATGGGCATCGTAAGACGGTATCGTGAAGAATTTAAGTTACTTTTTTCATCTATCCAAGACTCTCGTTTCAATGATTATTGGGAACAATGGATTAAAAGAAGTACAGTAATGGGTATAGAATATATGGAAGGTATGAAAAAGCTCTACCCTGATCTGCATACCGATATTTCCCTATTCTTTATGCACTTCACCTGTTCATGGTGGGTTAATATGATGAAAGAAGTGGTGCAACATGAAGAACTTTCCAGTGAGGAAATTGAATGCTTTATTGGTGAGTATATCCGCTTTAGCACAGGAGGCTGGAAAAGGCTCATGAATGTAAAAATAGAAAGATGAAAACAAATAGAAACATCCACACGTCCTCCTGCCTACAATGCAACCCTTGTGGAAGTGGTTGTACAATTGTGGACAATCGGATTTCTTTCGTATTCGATTCGGAAAAGAAGCACGTTAGCCATCTTCTGTCCGACCCGACACCCGTTGCTTGCATGGGCAGATGCGGCAGGTCTTGTCAAGCAGCGTTTCGCTTGGTGCAGGAGGTGAAATACCGCACCATTTCGGCAGAACAACTAAAAACAATCAATATATGAGTATCACCAACATCATCAGTAACGGCGAAATAACGCTTGTGCAAGGAGTAAACGGACTTTTCCTCTGCGAGGAATCGTGGGTTACACAAAGCAGAAAATTCGCTCTGCCCAGAGAGGCTTTGAACAAAGAGACTATTAGAATTAAAAAAGAATGCACTGATATTGAACGTCCAGAGACTGATTTACCAGACTTGATTTAGTAACAAATGTATGAAATATCCCATTTTTAATAATAATTCATCGTATCAAGCGAGTCACTCTTTGCAGGCGACTCGCTTTGTTTTTGAACAAAATAGACTTTTGTTCTCTTTTGAGGTACTAATTTCCAATCTGTTATAGCCATGTCACAACAATTATTTGTTCCATTTCTTCTGACACTGTTTGCCGGTATATCCACCGGCGGGGAGCTTGCCCAAGCATTGGCAATCCAATGTTCGACTGATGCGATTGGGCAACCTTTTTTTAGGCATCGCGCACAGCAAATAATAGACATATCATATTAGTAAAAAGACTTAGAAACAAAGAATAATTATGAGCATAATAAAAAACATCTTTCAAAACTTCCGCAAACCCAAGAATAGCTTTATGGGTAGGTGCATTGTGAAAATGATGAACCGAGGGCATAACCGGATTTCTCTTTGGTGCATTGACAACTTCGTAAAACTTTCCGGTGGCGAAACGGTGCTCGATATCGGTTGTGGCGGTGGACAAAACGTAGCTAATTTCATCAAACGAACTCATGGATTAGTTTGCGGCATGGATTATTCACCCACGTGCGTGGATATTGCGAGTCGCAAGAACAAGGCGGCTATCAGTCAGGGGCGAGCATCTATCGTAGAGGCGAATGTTTCAAACATTCCTTTTGACGATAACCGCTTCGATATTGTAACCGCTTTCGAAACTATCTACTTTTGGAATGATATAGTGGAAAACTTCAAGGAAGTATTGCGTGTATTGAAACCCGAAGGCAGGTTCTACATCTGCAACGAGGCATACAGCGAGGAAGGCAATGAAAAGTGGGTGAGGAATATCGACCTGCGCATTTACTCACCCATAGAAATACAAAGAATGCTGGAACAAGCGGGATTTATAAATGTGACCTACGACATTTCGCCGGAGAGCATATCGCAACGAATATGCGTGCAAGCGAAAAAACAACCCGATGATGAAACCAATAGACAGATGAGCATCAATAAATATACCCCAATACATCGGGTTCTGACCGCCTATCCGCAGTTGATTCATCGACTGGTGAAACGAGACAGTCGCTATGTTTCTTTAATCAATCCTGTATCAACTTGCACGTTGGGGCATTGCACTACTATTGAGAGCATTGCCTTTACAGTAGGAGACGATGTGGAGACTCTTCTCACATACCTCAAAGGAGAAATGGAACGAGAAGATATACAGTTCAAATATTGAAAATTACTACTAATAACTGCCCGAAAGGGCACAAAACAAGATCGATTTATGCTTATACTTTATAACAAAGCAGCCCGCAAAAATCTTTCCAAGCCGGAGGAAGCTGCCAAATGGTATCCCGTGCTACGTTCTACGGGTATGTTGAAAGAACGTGAAGTGGCCAAACTCATTGCTGACGAAACGACACTCAATCCCAAAGAGGCGATTGCCAGAATAGAGTTTAAGGATGTTGAGGTACTTACACAAAAAGTAACCGAAGGAAACTCTTCAGGTACAACACCTATAGTCGTTTCCACGCCGGAAGCTCCCGATCCCAGCATTTAAGGAGAAACCAACAATCATATAAATAAACAATGAAACAGAAAGTACTATTTTCTCTATTGATACTGATGCTCATGAGTATCAGTGTATCCGCCCAAACAGGTAGGGGGCGGATTGCGGGAGTGGTCATCGACAACACTGGCGAAGATCCACTGCCCGGAGCAACCCTCTTTATTGAGGAACTGAAAAAGGGCGATGTAGCCAACAAATATGGCGAGTTCTCTTTTTCAGACATTCCTTTCGGTACTTATACATTCACCGTGAAGTTTATGGGCTATCAAACAGCAGTCCAAAAAGTAACCGTAAGTAAAGAGAATGTAAAGAAAACTATTATCCGCCTGAGAACCGAAGTCAAATCGCTGGACGAAGTGGTGGTGATGGGCAAAAGTGAAGCCCGCAAAATTCGCGAGCAAGCCATGCCGGTAACGGTTTACAGTATGAGCCAGTTACAAGGTACGGTAAATAGCGTAGAAGATATTCTGACTAAGACCGTAGGCGTAACCATTCGTTCGCAGGGAGCAGTAGGCAGTGCCTCTCGTATCTCTGTTCGCGGCTTGGAAGGCAAGCGTATTGGATTCTTTATAGACGAAGTACCGATGAACGATAATTCCGATTTCATCGACATCAACGATATACCTATCGACATGATTGACCGCATCGAAATATATAAAGGTGTGGTTCCAGCCAAGTTCGGTGGATCTGCCGTGGGGGGGGCTGTAAATATCGTGATAAAAGAGTATCCACCTCGTTACTTGGATGCTTCGTATTCGTTCGGTAGCTTCAATACACATAAAGCAAGTACCGTCTTCAAGCGGAATCTGGTCAAACAAGGAATAGAGTTAGGGGCAGCGTTGTTATACACCCATTCTGATAATGACTATTGTATGGAATTGCCTCAGAACAAAGGTAAGTTCATAAAACGCGACCATGACAAATTCAACCAATTGGGGGGAGGGATATCGATGAAAGCCCGTAAATGGTGGTTCGATCAGATGGAGTTTGAACTTGAATTTATCCGAAACAGCAAGCAGATACAAGGCGTGGTAGAGAACATACGCTCTGCCGAAAGTAGTGCCGGAGCTTACAACTTCGCCATTGATTTACAGAAAGACAATTTCCTCCTCGATGGACTTGACTTCAGTAGCGGCACGGGCTATGCCTATTCTCAATACAACTTTGTGGATACAGCTAGGCTTCGCTACGACTGGGATATGAATCCTTATCCGCCTGTTTCGGCTTATGGAGGAGAAATAGGAGTTTTACCCTCTGACATGAAAATGCGTAAGCATACCGTGGGCAATAAGACCAATCTTAATTACATCATCAATGACCGGCACTCCATCAACCTCAACTCATTATTCAAATGGGCACTGGGAAAGCCCTCCGATCCGTTGTTGGATAAAGCGGTGGGGCGACAGATAAACTTCGACTCACACATGACGAGCTGGGTATTAGGCTTGGGTTACGACTATAAATCCCCCAATGACAAATTCCTCAACTCGCTGACGGGTAAGTATTATTATTATTCCATGGATACGAAAATAGGAGATATTTGGAGTTCCATACCCAAAGAAGTGGATATGCAGCAGCGCGATTGGGGGGTAAGCGAAGCCTTGCGCTACCGCTTCACCAAAGAGTTGTTGGGGAAAGTCTCCGTAAGTTATGATGTGCGACTACCGACAGATACCGAACTCATTGGCGACGGCTTCCTTATTGCTCCTTCGGGCGACTTGAAGCCCGAAAGAGGAACGAACGCTAACATCGGATTGATGTACGATAAGAAGATTGGTACCGGATTGTTGCAGGTGGAGGTAAACGGATTCTTCTCTTACCTGCAAGATATGATACGTTATACGCGCAACTTCGTGCAGGGCAGATACACTAATTTCGGAGAGATGCGTACCTTCGGTGTAGAGGCAGAAGTCAAAGCAGATGTTACACGCTGGCTTTACGGATATGTAAATGCCACGTTTCAAGACCTTCGCGATACACGTAAGTACGAACCAACGAGCAACGTTCTCAATCCGTCGAAGGGATTGCGTATGCCTAATATTCCTTATTTCTTAGCAAATGCGGGTTTAGAGTTTCACAAAGAGAATCTCTTCGGAGGGAAAGGTCAGAATGTAAGACTATTTACCGATGCTTCATTCGTAGAAGAGTATTTCTTCGATTTCGAAGTAAGTCAATATCAAGAGAAACGTATTCCACGCTCCTTCAAGCTCGACTTGGGATTAGAATACTCCATCATGAACGGTGGGCTTACCTTCTCGGCAAAAGCATCCAACCTTACGAATGCCCGCCTGTTCAGCGAGTTTAATTACCCGCTTCCCGGCAGAGCCTTTACCGCACGTATCAGGTACGTGCTGAAATAAAGCTAATCACAATTCAATATATTATTCAACAATAAAATAAAAAGTAAAATGAAAAAGAGAATCAACGGAGTATTACTCCTCCTAATGAGTATCACCATGCTGTTTTCAGCTTGTAACAAAGACCCGGAAACGAAACCAATCACGACCGATCCGGAAGTTAAAGTTGGCGATATACTTGTTTATACCATGCTTATGAATCCCGGAGGACAGACCGGATCAGGTTGGATGCAGTTAGCAGATGGTGTGTCTGCCAAGAAACTGACGAACAAAAATGCCGTGCAAGTCGGTTACGGAATGATGCCTGTGTGCAACGGTAATGATGTGTACACTTTTCCTGCCTTCGGAGCACAAGGTGATGAAAATGTGGTAACGAAATGGAGGCGTTCGGGAACTAAACTCACCAAAACGGCAACCATGCCTATTCCCCTTAATTCTGTTCCAAGACACATCTCTTTTGTTAATGCAACGAAAGCCTATCTGATATCGCTTATCGGCAAGTTATTTATATTCAATCCTCAAACGATGGAATTAATCGGTGAGATTGATCTGTCCTCTTACGCTGCACCGGGATTGGCCGTACCTATGTTTGGAGCTCCGTTTGTGCATGATGGCCGTTTGTATGTAACACTGAATCAAACAGACATGACATTCCAACCGGCAACCGAACCTCAGATAGAACTCGCGGTAATCAATACTCAAACGGACAAGGTGGAGCGTGTCATCTATGAAAAGGCGAGTGGTATCGGTATCGGAACTTATACCTATGGACAACAAACATTTATCGATGAAAAAGGCGATATGTATCTGATGTGCACGGGTGCGTACGGTATGAATCCCAAGTATAAGACCGGCATTTTGCGCATCAAGAAAGGCGAAACCGAATTCGACCCTACTTATAATTGGGTGTTGAACGATCAAACAATCGAAGGCGAATCGGGCAAAACCGTTTGGCTGCTTCAGACACAATACGCCGGCAACGGAAAAATGTACGCCACGATGGATATTCCTTCTTATTGGACAAACCCAGCATCCCCGAACTGGTTCACGGATAAATCGCTTATCAGTGTAGAGATGGATATTTATAATAAAACGGTGAAAAAACTTCCGATACCGATGACATCAAGCTATGGAGGGGCAGTGGAGAAATACAGGGATCTTATCGTGTTTGCTATTAATGGCAGAAATGATGTGGGCTTTTATACGCATAATCCTGCAACCGGCGAAACAAGCCCGGATGCCGTAGTAAAGGTAGACGGAGCTCCTGCATATTTCCATTGGTTTGAAAACTAAGTAATAATCAATCACTCAGAAGAGGCAAAGGTGAGAGTTGAATTATCGACCTTTCCTTTGCTCTCATTTTTTAGCTCAAACATTTATTAATCTTTTTTCTCCATTCAGAAATGGCTATTCAAGGGTTTCAATATCACACACAATAAATAAAATTTCGTATGCCAATAAACGATTTCATTCAATTTCACTTCGGTTGGCTCAATGCATGGATACCCTCGTTTGCATTGGTGCTGATACAATTTTTGTATATGATTCTTTACCGAGAAGGTGGCAAACGCGCCGTAGATACATCTTGGTATACCTCTAAGGACAAGCGGTACGCCACTTTAAGCTTTGTGTTTCAGGGAACATTGCTTTTGGTGTCGCTCTTTGTTCCTCTCCGCATAGGTACATCGCTATTCATGGTGGGGTGCGTCTTGTTTGCCTTTGCACTTGTCGGATTTATGGCAGCCTTTCATGCTTATGCCTCTACGCCTAAAGGAGAAACTGTCGTACGAGGCGTTTACCGCCTGTCGCGCAATCCGATGTACTTCTTCTATGAAGTGGGAGCATTAGCGGTTTGCATTGCCTCGGCATCGTTGTGGTTGCTGCTTGCCACAATTCCTTTGATTCTCGTCACGCATGGTGTTATCTTGGGTGAAGAGCGATACTGCATGACCTCTTATGGGGAAAACTATGCTCGGTACAAAGCGAGAACTCCCAGATACTTCTTACTCAAATAGCAACCTTATGAACAATCTCTCTCAAATACTCAATTCCGCTACGATGGGGCAGCCCCGTCGCTTGCGTCCGCTGATAGGCTGGACGATTGCGGAGTACTTTTTCCGTGGCGCACCGTACGGGGCAATGCTACTCGTGGTGTGGGAGGTATTCAAACCTCTGCAAAATCCCGGCATGTCGATAAACCTCGTGAACATCGGTTGGGCGTGCTTGTTGCTCTTCATCTCTCTTATCTGCCTTTGGTTAATTGGCAAGAAAGCGTACCTCGTAGCCTATCGCGACGGCTACGAACTATGTTGTAACGGCCGTTTGGCTGTGGTCGATCACTTGCGCCGCCTGCCGATGAGTTTTTTCAACAGTCGTGATCCCGGCGACATCGGGGCATACATTGTCAGCGACTGCAACAATGTGGAAATGCTTACCACTCACCTTATCGGTCAGTTCTTTGGCGGGCTGGCGATGCCCATCGTTGCTTTGGTGTCGCTCTTGTTCTTTAACTGGCAATTGGCTTTGGCGGCAGCGGCTGTCATTCCATTGGCATACCCTATGATGTTGCTTACCAATCATTTTGTGGCAACCCTGGGCAAGAGGCATCAAAAAATAAAGACCAATGCCGCTTCGCGCATGATCGAGTATATACAAGGTATCCGCCTGATTAAGGCTTTCAACCTGAGTGGCAATAAGTTTGAACGCTTGGAACGAGCTTTCCGTGATCTCAAGCGGGAGAGCATCCGTTTGGAAGCGGCTCCCGCACCCAGCATCACGCTGGCTTCCACTCTGCTCAATGGCGGTCTGGTTCTTATTATGCTACTTGGCTTCTCGATGTTGTTAAATGCCAAAGTCTCCATGCCCGTTTACATCATGTTCCTGCTGGCAGGATCGGCTATCTATGCCCCACTCATCAACGCCTTGACCTTTATCGCCCTCATCAACTACATGAAGCTGGGAGCCGAACGCATTGATGCTCTTTGCAAAACGCCCGTACTTTCGGAGGGTATAATAGAAAATGTTGTCAACTCAGAGATAGAGTTCCGTCACGTCAGCTTCGGCTATAATGCCGACATTCCCGTACTTCGGGATGTATCGCTTACCATTCCCGAAAAGGAACTGACCGCTTTTGTGGGGCCATCGGGTTCGGGCAAAACGACATTGACACGACTCATTGCCCGTTTCTGGGATGTAAGCGAAGGGGAAATCCTATTTGGCGGACGAAACATCAAAGACTACACCGTGCATACACTGATGCAACAAGTTTCCATCGTCTTTCAGGATGTGTATCTCTTCAACGATACCATTTATAACAACATCCGCGTGGGACGTGAGACAGCTACCCGCGAAGAGATAGAAGCTGCCGCACGCAAGGCGCAATGCCACAACTTCATCACCGCCATGCCTGATGGCTACGAAACGATGGTGGGTGAAGGAGGTAGCACACTCTCCGGTGGAGAGAAACAGCGTATCTCTATTGCCCGTGCCATTTTGAAAGATGCGCCAATCGTGTTGCTTGACGAGGCAACCGCTTCGCTCGATCCCGAAAACGAGGTTCACATCCAAGATGCTATCAACGACTTGGTGAAAGAAAAGACTGTAGTCATCATCGCTCATCGCTTGGGCACGGTGATAAGTGCCAATAATATTGTAGTGATAGACCAAGGACGGGTGGTGCAGCAAGGCAAGCATCAAGCTCTTTTGGCAGAGGAAGGACTGTATCGCAATCTTTGGGAGGAACAACAACGGGTAAAAGGATGGAAGTTCAAACAATCGAATAAACAGTAAGGCTATGGATACAAATAAACGCAAGACCGGGCTGGCACGGTTGATAGAAATTGCCGGCACTAAACGTCGGCTGCTCATCGGGGCGATGTTGTTGGCAGTTATCACCGCCGTCGTGCAGTTTGTGCCGATCATAGCGGTGTACAATATTCTCATCGAATTGGCAGAGCATGCGCTTGATCCCTCATTGATTGACAAGGCATACATCTGGCTGTGGAGCTATATCGCCTTGGGAGCTTTCTTCGCTTTCGGAGTGCTCACGTTTGCTTCCCTCATGCTCTCGCACATTGCCGCTTTCAACATTCTGTATGAAATACGAATGCAGCTAGCACAAAAAATGGTTCGTTTGCCCTTGGGGTTCTTTTCCCGCCGGGATTCGGGAGAACTGAAGAAAATAATGAGCGACGACGTGGAGCGCATCGAACTGTTTATTGCCCACCATATCCCAGACATCGTAACTGCCTTACTTTTTCCGCTGATTCTCGTCAGCTATATGTTTGCCGTAGACTGGCGGTTGGCTATCGTAGTATTGGCTGTGCTGGCGATGGCATTCTATGTGATGGGAAGAATGTACACCGGCAAAAAAATCCGGGAGGTTTCCAAACGGTATGTGGAGACCTTAGGCAGAATGAATGCTAGTATTGTGGAATATATTCGCGGTATTCAGGTGGTGAAGACCTTCACCGAATCGACTAATGCCTATCGCAAACTCAATGACGACATCAAGGAGTACCGCAAATTTGCCAACGAGGTAAACGTACAATACCAACCCACATATGTAGGTTTCCTTACCATACTCTCTTCGGCACTGCTCTTCATCATTCCCGTGGCAGTGTGGCTGCTTGTGGGGAGTGCCTCGTATGCCACTTTCGTGCCGGTGCTACTCATGTTCCTGTTTTTCGGCGTGGCTGTTTTCTTTCCCATGCTTAAACTCTTGTGGATAGGCAGCTTTCTGAATCAGAACAACATGGGTGTACAGAAGATTGATGACATTCTCTATATGGACGAAATCGAAGAGCCTGACATTCCCCGACATCCCAAAGACGCTTCAGTGGAATTTCGCAATGTCTCTTTTGCCTACGACACCACGCCGATACTCAAAGCGATATCTTTCATCGCCCATCCCGGTACGATAACTGCATTAGTCGGTCCTTCGGGAGCCGGTAAAAGTACCGTTGCTATGCTTGCCGCCCGCTTTTGGGACGTTCAAAGCGGAAAACTCTTAATAGGAGGAGTACCAGTCAAAGAGATTCCCACTTCGGTGTTGATGGACAACGTAGCTTTTGTCTTTCAGGATAATATGCTCTTCTTCGATACCATCGAGGAGAATATCCGTATGGGTAATAAGACTGTAACCTTTGAGGAAGTGGCACGGGCTGCCTGTGCCGCTCAATGCCATGAGTTTATAGAAGCCTTGCCCAATGGTTATCAGACATTGGTAGGCGAAGGAGGCATCTACCTCTCTGGCGGTGAAGCGCAACGCATTGCCTTGGCTCGCGCCATATTAAAAGATTCCCCTATTATCTTGCTGGACGAAGCCACCGCCTTTGCCGACCCCGAAAACGAAGGCAAGATTCTGGAAGCATTCTCTCATCTCATCAAAGGAAAGACAGTGTTGGTCATCGCTCACAGATTGTCTACAATCACCAATGCCGACCGAATTCTATATATAGATAAGGGTGTTATAGCTGAAGAAGGTACGCACGAGGAACTGCTTGTTCTTCAAGGACAATACGCTCATATGTGGGAAACCTACAACCGAGCAAAGAGGTGGACGATTGGTAGAAAAAGTAACCGTAAATCATAAATACAACAAAATATAACCGGTATGAAAAAACTCATTCAAACCGCCTTGCTACGGGAGAATTGTATCAACGCAATCCTCAGCGAAGCAACGCAATTCATCAATAGATGAGTTTATTGATGAAATAATCAGATTCTCTAATTCAGAGAAGAATCCGGAAATCATTTTTCGAACACTCAGCTATACTCGCTTCCATACACATTTACTATATGAAGAAAGCTATAAGATGACAGAGTTCGAAAAAAAATATGGGGGAGCTTTTGCACGTCATAGACATCGAGTTGAAATTATTAAAAAGAAGAGGTCAGCATGACTGGAAGTTTTCAATGAATAGTAATCAAACAAAACCATTCCGTTGGACGAGTAAGGTTGTGAATTTGGTTGAACTCATCTATGCCCTTGACACTTGCAAGTGCATCAATCGTGGTGAGGTGGGAATCGAAGACTTGGCAGATTACATTGCCAAGACCTTCGGCATAGAAATTAAGAACTGCTTTAGTAACTATCTCGACATCAATCGTTCTAAAGAGAATGACCGCATTTATTCCCTTAATGAACTCAGGTATAAACTGAATGAGAGAATGGATGAAAGTGATGTAAAAGGAGGAAAATACAAGAAGTGGTAAACTTATGGATTGAAAAAAGAGAGAGGCTTTCGCTATTTGAAAAGTCTCCCTTCTATATTATTTCTGCAATTATCTTGAGATACGCAAAGAGCTGATCAGTGAATGGAAACGTTGTGGTTTGAAAGAAGATGTACAGTTTGCAACATTAACCGATATAATATATAGAACAGAAATCGACCATACAGCAAAGGAGTATAAACAGTTGAAGAATCTCAAAAAGGAAAAACTACGTGATAATTGACCAATCGTGAGTTGGTTTTGAATATGCTAGCAGAACTTACCACGAAAGGTATTTTAGGAAACAGTGATCCTCAAACGATGCAAGAGCATCCAGAGATAGTAATAAAAGGAGCAACAGAGACTCGCAATGCACGCATAGAGATGGAGTAAGTTATCGAAGGGAAGGTCGTAGCATCACTCAATGCCAAATCAATTCATAAAAGCATTTAGGACAAAAGCGAAAACGAGTAAATCAAATATATGGGTGGATTTCTTGTAAATTCATCCATTTTTATTATCTTTGTCTTCACGAGCAAGGAGCGCTATAAGCAACAATATGCTACGCAACCAAAAGCAATCAACAGAATACACCACGTTGCAAATCCGTTAGCACTTCGCCCTAAGCTCTATTGTAATTATCTGAATTACAAAATTATGTAACAAATCCTGTTATATGCAATCAAAAACTAAATAGTTACTTGAAAGAAATTGCTGATTTATGCGGTATTAAGAAGAATCTAACCACGCATACCGGACGGCATACATTCGCCACTGTTGTCGCTTTAGCTAACAATGTATCATTGGAAAATGTAGCCAAAATGCTCGGTCATACCAATACGAAAATGACACAACGATACGCAAAAGTATTAGATCAGAGTATTCTTCGAGATATGCAGAATGTACGGGAAAATTTCTCCACTAAAACCACCTAAAGATGAAAAACGGCTACCCAATCCATTCGGACGGTAGCCGTTTCTCCTTCTTCATCATATTAAAAACTAAAGAGAATAATCTTCTATATTATAGGCAGAACGAAACCTATCTTCCAAAACCTTCCTAATATCCGATTCACGAAACAGCACTTTTCCCGGAAGTTGAATAAATGGGAAAATGCTATCATCCCGATAATACTGTAAAGTCCTACGGCTGATTTTGAGTATAGAACAAAGTTCTTCACTTGTCAGATACCGTTCACCCTCAAACATGGGTTTATTATTCTTCAATGCATATTCTATATAAGGTAAAGCCCTATCTAACGATTGCAATAATTCTTGGCTATCCTCATTCGTGTACAAATCCATAAGCAATTATTCTTTAATGGTTACTTTTATTCTACCTGAATCCAATAATTTTTGTACTTCGGCAACTTTATAATATACTTTCTTGCCAACGGTCGAAAAAGAAAGTTTGCCGCTCTCACGCAAAGACTGTAATGTTCGCAAAGGAATATTTAAGGAAGCTGCCAATGTCTTGCCCTCTATCCATTCTTTCTCAATACACATATCAGAGGAAGATAAAGAAGTATTATCTGCTAATGATATAATCTGTTTCAGCTTCTTTCTAAAAGAATCGAAGGAAACTCTTTCTATTGCTACTATATCCATATATAAATTACTTTTCAAAATTCATTTTCTCAATCCTTTTCTTTTAAAGTAAGTTTTTCAGAACTCAATATGAAACATTGACAAAGATAAGTTCTGTATTTAGCCTGTTCAAGTCCAAGCCTTCGGTTTAGAAGAAATTCTTCCTCTCATTAACATTCGAGCGTATTTTCATCTAAAGACTTGCACAGACTAAATACTTCACTGGAAAAGTCAATGATTCAAATTAAATTCCGA
>PPYE01482969.1_pt1 | contig 33871 bp, 25 predicted proteins | sample 1559881 | NCBI WGS metagenome assembly PPYE01 (sample SAMN08240022, study PRJNA423297) | Human gut metagenome, whole genome shotgun sequencing project.
GCTCTACAGTCCTGCGCAAGACGGAAAGCACATTAAGTGCTTTCCTTTGCGTGCGGAACTCGCGACAAACTTAACCCCCGCCCTCAGCCCCGGAAGCCCTCCCTGCCGTCACATTATTCAACCAGTTTTGCGGGCGTGCGCCGCTGCGCGGCTAGCCCGCGTGCTCCTCGGCGGGGTTGGTCTGATTGTTTTTGTTGAAGCTCTGCCTTTGGCTTAAAGAAAAACGAGGGACGCATCTGCATCCCCCGTTTTTGTTGCGGTTAGTCCAAGTCAATAAACTTAGTGCTCAGTATCTTGCCGTCTTTGACGAGCATTCTGGCCATGGTGGGGCCTCGGGTGCCTCTGGGGTAGCTGGCGCTGCCTGGGTTGAGGACTAAGCAACGGCCCACTTGGGCTTCTTTGGTTACGTGGGTGTGACCGTTGATGGCTACGTCCACGGATCCCACCGGGAGGTCTTCACGGTAGTGGGCTACGGCGAACTTGAGGCCTTCGTAGGTAAAGAGCGCCAAGCGGTCCACATCGGGGCCGTAGTCGCGGTAGTAGTCGTTATTACCCAGCACCGCTCGCACGGGGGCGATGGTGCGCAGGTGTTCGTAGTCCATCTCCGACGTAAGGTCGCCGGCATGGATAATCAGATCCGCACCCTTAAGCTCGTCCAGGAGCGCAGGCGAAAGATAGCCGTGGGTGTCCGAGATAATGTCGATACGCTTGGCGCTTGCACTGTTCATGGGATCCCTTCCGCAAAAAGATTTGGTGCATTCATGCAAAAAGCCCCACGGCTCCGCAGACGATTTTGGTCTACAGGGCTGCGGGGCCGGTGTACTAGAGGCTCAGGGCCTTTTTGAGCGGTACGACGCGACGGCGCGAAACCGGTACGCGTTCGTCGACGCCCGTAATACCCAGCTGGATAGCGCCCGAGGGAACCGTCTCAACGTCGGTGACACACGCCAAGTTAACGATATAGCGGCGGTGGACGCGGAAGAAGCCAAAGTCACAGAGCTTGGCCTCGAACTGCGCCAGCGAGGTCGTCGACAAAAAGCGGTCGTCGACCGTATAAATACAGGAGTAATCATCCTTGGCCATGATAAAGCGAATGTCGTCCACGGGGATGAGGACCTTGCGGCCGCCCTTTTCCACCGGGATGCGCTCGATGGTCACCTTGCTGTCCGTAACCGGCTTGGCGCGTTGCATAACCTTATCGATCGCTCGATCCAGGCGAGCCTCCTCGACCGGCTTCATCAGATAGTCGACGGCATCCACATCAAACGCCTCGACCGCATGATCGCTGTACGCGGTTACGAATACGATCGCCGGCGGATTCTTGAGCTTATGCAGTGCCTCGGCAAGTTGCAGACCCGAAGCGCCAGGCATCGAGATATCGAGGAACACAACATCGACGCGGCTCTCCATAAGCATCTCGATAGCGGAGCGAACGCTCGACGCTTCTGTGATCGTGCCGATCTTGCCCGTCTGCTCGAGCAAGAAGCGAAGTTCCGAACGGGCCGGGGCCTCATCATCCACAATCATCGCACGCAGCATAGGGATAAAACCTTTCGTCAACTAACTACGCCGGGCATCCGTCGCATGACGTTGAGCCCGTAGCCTTTTATTTTACTCTTGAATGTCGAAGATGCTCTCTGACAAATCAAGATGAAGGAGCACTTTGGTGCCCTTGCCCGGCGCCGATTCGACACGCGTATAGGAGTGCGGCCCATAAAAGCGATGGATGCGCTCCGAAATATTGTGCATGGCCACACCGGCGCCGCCACCCTGGGGAGAGCTGGCGTCGGGACGGGCAGAACGCTCGTCAAACAGTCTGGCGGCGGTACCCTCATCCATGCCCACGCCATTATCGGCCACGGCAATCAAGATTGCATCCTCGCCGTCTTGGTGAACGGTCACGTCGATCCTCAGGGCGTCGTCATCGCCCATACCATGACGTACGGCGTTCTCGACAATCGGCTGGATCACGAACGCCGGCACCAGCGTATCTTCCACGTCCTCGGACACATCGAACGTCGCAAGCACGCGGTCCTCGCCAAAGCGGGCCTTCTCAAAGGTAAGGTAGCGCCTGGTCTGTGCGACCTCGCGCGAGACCGGAATAAGCGATCCCGAGTTGTCGAGCGTGGCACGATAGAACGATGAGAACTCACGAAGCAGTTCGCGGGCCCGCAGCGGGTCGGTGCGCGTAAACGATGCAATGGTGTTGAGCGTGTTGAACAGGAAGTGCGGGTTAATCTGCGCCTGCAGCGCACGCACCTCGGCGCGCGCCGTGAGTTCCTTTTGCACCTCGAGCTCGTGGATGGCGAGCTGCGTGGACAGGATCTCGGCAAAACCCGAGGCAAGCGCGTACTGAGTGCGGTCGACGGCACGCGGGGTCTTGTAGTAGAACTTGAGCGTGCCGACGGTGCGGTCGCCCACCTTGATAGGAGCGATGATACCGGCAGGAACATGGTTGTGCGAGCCATCCGAGCCCACCACGTCCACCACACGGTTGAACGACTGGACGATACCGTGCTCGATGACGTAGCGCGTGGCAAGTGTGTGGATGGGCGAATCGGGCAGCAGCTTTTCCTCAAACTCGCCCGCGCAGGCCAGCACGTTGCTCTCGTCGGTGATGGCAACCGTCATGGCACGCGTCTCAGGCAAAATGCGCTGGCACACCAGACGCGCCGACTCCTGCGTCAGACCGCCTTTGATGTCCTCGAGCATGGCAGAGGCCACCGAGAGTGTCTCTTCGGTGTACTGCGAACGCACCGAATCGGGATTGAGCGTCAAATAGATAAAAATGCACAGAAAGATGCACAGCAGTGCGCAGGCGACCACGGTCGCGATCGGCTCGATTCCAGTCGCCAGGGCAAAAATAAAGTACACCAGCACGAAAATGGCGCAGACAACGGCGATCACGCGAAAGATTGATATTGAGTTATCGCGCTGGGCGCGGCGGTCGATCATTCAGTCCCCTCCAGGATGCTGGTCAGTTGTGCGTCGCGCCAGAGCCCGTCCATGATCTTGGGCCAGAAGCTCTGAAAGCGCAGGTAGCTTGCGGCGTTTTGGCGCGCGTAGGTCTTGGCCTCGTCAATACCGTGCCGCCAAATGCGTAGATACCCCTCGTGCTCGCGGGTAAACATACTGCGGACCATGGCGGTCTTACGCACGCGGTCGTCGAGCTCGCGCGAAATCCACGGGCCCGGATAGGGCATGAGCGACGCGGCCGTGACGGGAACGAGCTCCTGCTGGTGCGCGGCAAATGTCAGCTTGGCACGCTCGTAGTACCAACGGTACACATCCTGCATAAAGCGCGGCGAGCGCTTCTCGGACTCGGGCGGCAGGTGACGAACGACCCACTCGTTGTCAAACCACACGTCGTAGCCAAACATACGCATGTTAAAGAGGTAATCCAGGTCCTCGCCTCGGGTGATAAACGGGTCAAACGCCACACGGGTAAAGGCGCGGGCATGAAGCGCCACAAGGCCGCCGCACACGTAGTTTGAACGCGAGATACGGGTACCCGAAAGCGCCTTTTTCATCCAGCGATTAAACTCGATGCGTTTGGTCCACCAACGATGGCAAATGCCCACCTTGTCTGTGGGCGCCAACGGCGATCCGTCTCGATCGTAAAAGTAACCACTCTTAACCAAAATCGGCAGGCCCTGACGCGTCTGCTGGCCCAGTGCATAGGTCGCGCGCTTCATAAAGTCGGCATCGATAACGGTCTCGTCGTCATCCAAAAAGACAACGGCATCGTGGCCGAGCACCGCAGCGCAGGCAAGCCCCATATTGCGAATGGCGCCATATCCGCGCAGGCTCACGCACTCGCCCGAGCCCTTGGGAGCAATCTGCGCCACACGGTCGGCGATGCGCGATGCCTGGGTGTTGGTAACCACGGTGACCTTGAGCGTAGGGTGCGCGTCGACGATTTCGTGGACGCGCTTCGACACATCAGCCGTGGCCGAAATGGGACAGACCACCAAAAGGATAATCCTCGGAATGTCGCGCACCTGCTCGAGCGAAGCAAGACAGCGGTCGAGTTCGGGATTGGTGGCGTTGAGCTTCGTCGAGTGATCATAGACGCCGGGAGCGTTTGCACGGGCATCATCGCCCGCCCAGTATGTTGGAATCACAACCGTGGCGTTCATGCCTTCCCTCCCTGCAACACAAAAACGGGGCGCCGCCAAACACAGGCGACGCCCCGCGACCTAGCTGATTCCATCATACCCACTTGGGCAAATCATTGCTCGCAAGTCGCAATGTTTATTGCGGATAACCCCAAAAGAGTACCGTGGACAGGCACATTAGCCGCTCGCTCCTATGCGGCATGCTCTGCCGCCCGAGTCATGCGGGACAGGCGAACCAGCAGCATAAAGCCAACGATCAGCAGCACGCCAATGGAAAGGACGCCCAGCGATGGGTTGCCGGTCAGCGAGGTGACGACCGACACTAGGAAGGTGCCCATGACGCTTGCATAACGACCGAAGATGTCAAAGAAGCCGTAGTACTCGTTGGACTTTTCCTTGGGGATAATGCGGCCAAAGTAGCTACGGCTGAGCGCCTGCACGCCGCCCTGGAACAGGCCGACCATAATGGCAAGCACCCAGAATTCAAAGGCGGTCTTTAGGAAGAACGCGGCGAACAGCACAATGCCCATGTAGGCGGCGACGGCCACCAAGATCATGTTGAGCGTGCCAACGCGTCCGGCGAGCTTGCCGTAGATGATGGCAGACGGAAAGGCCACGAACTGCGTAACGAGCAGCGCCAGCACCAGCTGCGTCGAATCGATGCCCAAAGCCGAGCCGTAGCTGGTGGCCATGGAAATGACCGTGTGGACGCCATCGATATAGAAGAAGAACGCGATCATGTAGACCAGCACGGTCTTGTTGTGGGCGATCTCGCGCATGGTGTGTCCGACCTCGGAGAACACACCGCCCACGATGTGGCCGATGGTGTCCTCGGGACCGCGCTCGCGACCGTACTGTTGCTTATAGGTGCGAATGAGCGGCAGGGTAAAGATGAGCCACCAGGCACCAGTGATGATAAACGACAGACGCGTTGCCAGCATGGTGGGGACGCCAAGAGCGGGACCACCCATGATGAGCGCCAGGCAGATGATGAACGGCACGGTGGAACCGATGTAGCCCCAGGCATAGCCCGAGCTGGACACGGCGTCCATGCGCTCGTCGGTGGTAATGTCGGGCAGCATGGCGTCGTAGAACGTCATAGAAGAGTTAAGGCCGATGGTGCACAGCACGTACACGGTCAAAAATGCCATGGCGGACATTGGGATAGCCTGCGCCAGGCAAAGAACCAGGCCCGTGAGGAAGAAGCCCAAGAAGAACTTAATCTTGTTGCCGGCGTAATCGGCAAGCGCGCCCAGAATGGGCATGAGCATGGCAATGACCAGCGAGGCGATCGTCTGAGCGTTGCCCCAAGCGACCACCAGGTCTGCCGAGGAAGCACCGGTATTGATGGCGTTAAAGTAGATGGGCACCACCGAGGTATTGAGCAACACGAGGGCCGAATTGCCCACATCGTACATAACCCAGTTACGCTCGAGCTTGGTGTATTTCATGGACAGGGCCCCTTCGTATTCGCCCGATATGCAGTTAGTTCATCGTACCCCAATTGCACAGAAGCGCTGGTAAGGATTCGGCAAAGGGGCAGGAGCGGTCATACGGACACGCAGGGCGAAACACCATCCCATCAAGGCAGTTGCGGTGAAATAGTTCCTGTTTAGCCCTCCGGGGCTTCATTCAGGAACTATTCCACCGCAACTTATTGAAACGGTTTGTTATTCCTCGCGGTCGAACTCCTCGTCGGCGTCGAGTACGCGGCCGCTGTAGTTGATATGGCCGGTCACGGCATCCATGTCACCAGTCTCGATAAAGCGGGCGACGGTGAGTTCGTAATCGGCCAGCGCGCGCTCAAAGACCTCGGGGAAACTCTCGGTCGAGACCTCATCGGTAAAGGGGTTCTTCCATGTCAGGTGGCCCAGGTTGCCGGTGCGCTCGGGCAGCTCTGTCGTCACGCGATGAGCAAGGCCGTCGAGCAGCGAGTAGTCATGCACCAAGCCCTCAACCAGGGCAATCGCGCGCGTCTTTACCGAGCCGGCAGGCTCAATGGTGCGATAGAGCATCTGCATGTCCGAGACGGCGCCGGCGTACTCCCCCGCCGGGATGTCGATACCGTACACGCGCCCGGCGATGTAGCTCATCAGCACGCCGGCCACACGGTTGATGCGGTCGGTGGTGACGATCTCGCCCGCCGGCGGATAATCCTCGACCGTGGCACCGTCGCGCTTGAGCTGTAGCATCAGCACGTCCAGATCGCTTTCGAGCACGGCGTGAACTTGGCTGCCCGAAGCCTCGAGCTCGGGGGCGGAATCTACGATGCCAAACTGCTGCTCGTAGACAAAGGGGTGGGCATTGCGGTCGAGCACATAGTGCGACAGCAGGCCCAGCGCAAAGGCGCGGCCCAGATTGGCATCGCGCGGCTGCAGGTGCGACACGCCGTCGCGCAGGCACGAGAACTGGCGCGACATGCGCGAGCGGTGCATGACTTGAGCAAGCGACGTGCAGTCGGAAACGCGCGGCGTGAGCATGTGGAAGAAAAACGGGTCGGGACCTTGGTTTCCCAGGATAAAGGCGATGCGCTCCTCGTCGGACGTAATAACGCCCTGCGGAAGACGGTCGATACTTTCCTCGCCAAACAGATGATGCGTAATGAGCGCAGGCATAATGATCCTTTCGATTTCATTCGATGTCACCCATTATGCCCACCGCACGGTCATGCCAAACCTGCGGCGGTAAACGATGGCGTACCGACCCTTACGCAAGCCCCAAATGCGCCTTGACCTCGGCAGCGCGGCGACGGGACACAGGCACCGTCGAGGTTACGCGATCGAGCCTGAGCTCCATAAGACCCGTGGAGCCGATCTCGACATTGTGCACGTCTTCCAAATTAACCAGGTAGCTGCGGTGGACGCGGATAAAGCCCTCGGAGGCCAAGCGACGCTCGAGCGAGGAAATCGACTCATTGATCAGGTATGTTCCCTCGGCGCAGACGGCGTTGCAGAAATCGGCGCGCGCCTCAAAGTAGCAGACATCCGCCACGGGAATGAACACCTTTTTGCCCCCGCGGTCCACCGTCAGGCGCAAAGGCTGGCGCGGAGCATGGACGACACGGCGAGCGCCCAGGGCGGTCTCGATCTTGTCGAGTGCCTTTGACAAGCGGGCATCCTCGACCGGTTTGACGATGTAATCGACAGCATCAAGGTTATAGGCATCGGCCGCATACTCGGAAAATGCCGTCACAAACACCACGACTGGCGGCGTCTTTAGGTTCTGCAGCGTCTCGGCAAGCTCAATTCCCGAGCGACCGGGCATGGTAATGTCTAAAAACAGCACGTCGGGCTTGTTCGACAGAATCGACTCCACGGCTTCGGTGACATTGCCCGCCTCGGCAATCTGACCCACACGCGTATCCTTTTCCAACAGATAGCGTAGCTCAGCCCTAATGGGAGGCTCGTCATCAACCACCAAGATGTTCCAGCCTTCGGACATATGCGCTTCCCCTCTTTCTCTCAATCCAACCGCGTGCTACACCGTTAGCGGCGCCGGCTCATGCGGCTCGCCGTTCAACTCTACGATGACCTGCGTTCCCACGCCCTCCTGAGACTTCACGCGCATGCCAGAATCTTCTCCGTAAAAGAAATGGATGCGCTGAAGCACGTTGAAGAGCGCCAGACCGCAACCTCGCTTGATGGAGCCGTCGGCGGTAATGCTCTCGGGCTCCTCTCGGCGATGCTGCTCAAACAGATGCGCGCAGACTTCTTCGCTCATACCGATGCCGTCATCTTCGACGATGATCTCCAGGCCGTCATCGGTCTCAAAAGCCCTAACACGAATAGAAAGCGGCTCGGTCTCGCGCTGCGCATGCTTGATGCAGTTTTCGAGCAGCGGCTGCAAGATAAACGGCGGCACCAGGCTGTCGCGCACCTCAAAGTCGATGTCGACCGAAACGCGCAGACGGCCGTCGCCATACCGGGCCTGCATAAGATTGATATAACGAGTGCCCTGTTCCACCTCGTGCTCGAGCGTGGTGAGCGTATCGGAATCAGAAAGCGTCTGACGATAATAGTTGGAAAAGTCGATCAGCAGCGATCGCGCCTTGTCGGGCTCGGTTCGAACGAGCGACACGATCGTGCTAATGGTATTGAATAGAAAATGCGGGTCGACCTGCGACTGCAGGGCGCGAAGCTCAACGCGAGCCGTGAGCTCGTCCTGGCGCTCGAGCTCAAAGCTAGCGAGCTGCGTGGAAATTAGATCGGCAAAACCCGAGGCAAGGGCCGTCTGACGCATATCGATGCTGCTCAGGCGGGGGTAATACAGCTCGAGTGTGCCCACGCAATGCCCGCGCACGGTAAGCGGCGCGACAATGCCGGCGCGCAGGCGGGGAAAATAGCCGCCCGTCTCATTGGAGGCGTCGCGCGAAAACACACTCTGTTCGCCGGACTCGATCACGTTGAGCGTGGTCTTGAGCACGATCGGGGTGCCGGCAGGGCATTTTGCCGAGTCCTCGCCCCAGCTTGCCAACACCTGCTTGCCGTCGGTAAAGCAGATGGCAGAGGCGATAGTTTCGGACAGGATGATCTTAGAGGCGCCTAGGGCAGCTTCGGGCGTAAGGCCGCGCGACGTGTAGGCGAATATTTTTGAAGCGATGGCGAGCGTGCGGTCGGTTGCGCTCGATGTGAGGTCGTCGGGAACGACAAAGACGTACGAGAAGAAGAAGCACAGCATGACCAAGCCGGCAATGACGACAACGGCCGGAACGGGATTGGGATTATCGGTTAGATCCCAGATGAGCAGCAGGATAAGCAGCGGAACGACAATACCGAGCAAAATGGCTTGAACCACATGCTGAGCGGTACGAAAGACCTTGGTAGAGTTGTAGCTCTTGCCCAGAATCAGCCTATTGAGATCCACCGTCATCTCCTTCTTACCGACGCACCCCATAGCAATAAAGAGGGCCGCAAGCGACCCTCTCCATTGCATTATGCAATCAAATACTGTGTTTTACATCAAGCCATCGATGAACGGTAGCTTAGGCGCTGTACTTGTTTGCCTCGCCGAAGGTGCCGCCCTCGACAATCCAGCCGTCCTTCATGATGACGTCCATGTTGTCGGTGTTGAGCACGTGGATGTCGGCGGCGACGTCACCGTTGACGACCAGCAGGTCGGCGCACTTGCCGGCCTCGATGGAACCGGTCTCGTCCTCGATGTGACACATCTTGGCACCGTTGAGGGTGGCGCAGGTGATGGTCTCGACCGGAGTGAAGCCGATCTTGTCGACGAACTCGTACATCTCCTCGATGGAGCAAGTGCCGTACGGGGTGACGAAGGAGAAGGAGTCGGAGCCGATCGTCATGACGACGCCGCGCTTCTTGGCCTCGCGCAGGCAGTCGTAGTTGCGCTGCAGCTCCTTCTCGACCAGGGTGCCCTCGTACTTGTCGTGCAGCTCGGGAACGTAGACGGGCGGATAGGTGGCGTACCAGGTGGGCAGGAAGGCGATCGTCGGAGTGAAGAAGGTGCCCTGCTCGGCCATGAGGTCCATGGTGCGCTCATCGATATCGAAGCCGTGAATCAGCTGCTCGCAGCCAAAGCGAACGGAATCGTAGGCAGCGGCGTGGTTGTTGTAGCAGTGGCTCCACACGGGGATGCCGACCATCTTTGCCTCTTCGACCACGGCCTGGATCTCCTCGGAGCAATAGTGCTGGTCGCGACCGGAGTCCCAGCGCCAGATGCCACCACCGGTTGCCCAGATCTTGATGGCATCGGGGTTCTCACGCAGGCGACGGCGGACGGCCTTGCGCAGATCCCAAGGACCGTCGACCTGATCGCCCCAGGGGTGCGATTCCTTGTTGAGCTCCTGGCTGCAGTGGTGGGAGTCGCCGTGGCCGGCAACACGGCAGAAGCCCAGACCGGTGGCCAGAACGCGCGGGCCCTTAAAGACGCCCTTGTCGATGCAGTCACGGATCTGGATACCAAAGCGGCCGATCTCGCAGACGGTGGTGAGGCCGTGGGTGAGGCAGTCGTAGGCCTGCTTGACGGCGACGGCCTGCTTCTCGAGGAGCGGCTGCATGACCCAATCGGTATCATCGTCGGTCAAGTTGCCCGAGAAGTGCAGGTGGGTGTCGATCAGGCCGGGAAGGACGGTCTTGCCGGCGGCGTCGATGACCTCAACGCCCTCGGGAAGGTCCTGCATGGCGCCGGCGTACTCGATCTTGCCGTTGTCGTCGACGAGAACGAGGGAGTTCTCGACCGGCTCGGCACCGGTACCGTCGATGAGCTTGCCGCCAACGATTGCATACTTAGTGGACATGGTTCCTCCTTATGGATCCATATAGTGGGCGAGGCCGTGTTGGGTTAAGGCCTCACAAAGCTACCCAAGTGGCGCCGGGTTCGGCGCGCGGAAGAGAGGGTCCCGCGCACCTGATCCGCCCCGGCTCGGCGTTACTTTTTGCGGGAATTGGTGAAAGCCATGAGGGCCAGGCCAATAGCCAACCAGCCGATCACGATGCTCCACTCCACCATGTTGAGGGAGGCGGGAGAGAACGGAATCACAAGCAGGCCGATGATGATGGCGCAGGCAGCGATAGCGAGGGAGATGCCAAACTTGCCACCGGGCACCTCGTAGGGACGAGGCAGGTCGGGCTCGGTGAAGCGCATGCGCAGGCAGGCGAGGGCGACCATGCCGCAGGAGAAGATGAAGGCGAGAGCCGACACGTTGGTCAGAGGGATAAGCATGTTCTTGCCCAGGAACGGACCGACGACGGTGATGACGCCCAGAACAACGCAGGCGAGCTTGGGAGCGCCGGAGTTGGGATCGACCTCGGCGAACTTCTCGGGCAGCTGACCTTTGCGGCCCATGGCGAGCATGATGCGGCTCGTGGCGCCGTAGAAGGAGTTCATCGGGCCCATGGGTCCAAGCGTGGCGATGACGAGCATGGCCAGGTACAGGAGCATGTTGATGCCCTTGAGACAGGCAAGCGCGGGAACCGGGCTCTTAACAAACTCATGCCAGTCGAGAATGGTACCGAACGAGTAGATGCAGACCATGTAGAAACCGCCGGCGGCCAGCAGGGCCAGGGAGATGATCTTGCCGAACTTGTTCCAGTTGAGGCCCTCGGCTGCTTCCTCAGCCTGCTGAGGAATGGTGTCGAAACCGGCGTAGAAGAACGGGGTCAGAACCAGGACCGACACGATGCCGGCGAACAGGCTGGCGCCCTCGGTAGCGGCCTTGCCGCCGCCAGCGCCGGTGACCTGGGAGAACACGGGCATGGCGTTGCCCGGCGAGCCGGTGAACAGCGAGACGCCCATGGCGAGCAGCATGCCGCAGAGCAGAGCCTTGGTCAGGAAGGCCTGGAGCTTGGCAGCCGAGCTGGCACCGCGGAAGTTGAGGAAGATGACGTAGACTGCAAAGCCGAGCGCGATCAGCGTCGGGAACAGGTAAACGTCGGCCCCCAGGATGGTGTAGAGCTTGACGGCGCGCAGCCACTCAAGGCCGGGCAGGCTACCGAACATCTCGGACACGAGAGTCGAAATGGCAATGGCCTCCCACGGGCACAGGATGCCGTTGCCCAGGGCCAAAAGCCATCCGGTGATGTAGCTCAGCGTACGGCCAAAGCTACGATCGACATACTCGACGATGCCGCCCGAGATGGGGATAGCGGCCGTGAGCTCACCGAAAACAGCTCCGACGGGCACGAGGAAGATTGCACCCAAGAGGAATGCGATCATAGCGGGAACGGGACCGCCGCCCACGACCATCCAGTCGCCGACCTGCAGAACCCAACCGGTACCGATGATGGCACCGAAACCGATGGTGAAGAAGTTCCAGAGCGAGAGCGTTTTCTTCATGCCGCCGTTATCCTCGACTGCAACCTCTGCGTTCTTGTCCGCCATTGTTCCCCTCCTTTCCTTTTTGACGCCCCTTGACGTCACCCCTTGCGCGGTCTGTTTTGCCGCGCGCTTTTATTTCGTGGCTTTAAGATACGGCCTTGGCACAGCAGCGCCGCTTGTAGCTCGACCGAAGGCAGAACTGCAAAACGAGCGGCGCCGTTTTTGGGACGAACGGCGGGAGACGTCATTCGTCTTGGACGTTTTCATCTTGTCTGCTTTTGAAGACCTGTTGCCGTGACGCTTGGCGCGCGGCGCGGCAACGTTCATACCATTTGTCAGGCTTTTGGCGCACATACCCATGTGTCGTGCATCTTTTTATGTAGGATAGACAAGTTACATATGAGACAAGGTGATTCGAATGGCATACGGATACAATGACGGCGACCAACGGCCACAAAGCGTGCGCCTTGCCGGCTGCACCACGCCAACGCCCAGAAGCACCTCCGACAACGACAACCCGCAGCGCCCCCAAGAGCAGCCCGGGGCTTCTTCGCGGCAGCAAAGCCGTACCGTGCAGCAGTCAGACCGCGTGAGTACGAGCACACGCCAACGTCAGACCGACACATCGCAGCCACGCCGCTACGATCGCCGTAAGACCGACTACTACGTTAAGCGCTCCTTTTCGCGACCTCAACGCGATCGCGGCAATTCCGCCCCTCACCCCGCGTCGCACACCACAAGCCACGCGCTTCCGGCCCGCCGCCTACGCCTTGCGCTTTGCTCCATCGCCGCCTGCCTCGTCTTTGTGTTTTTGGGATCCTGCATCTCCCACGGATCAGCCGGTCTTGAGCCCACTGCCGAGGACAAGCTGCTTAAAGCTCCCGTCACGCCCGGTTACTCCTTTGCGTTCTCGACCCCACGCTCGCAATGGCAGGCCGGCGCCATGCCCCACATCTACCAAATTGACCCCGCATGGTCGGAGCTTCCCTATGCCGGTGGCACTATTCGCGAAAACGCCTGCGGTCCCACTTGCCTCACCATGGTCTATATCTTTAAGACCGGCCACACCGATAAGACTCCGGTCGATATATGTGCACTGGCCGAAGCCGGCAACTACGCCCCCACTGGTGCCACCGAGTGGTCGTTTATGACAGGCGGTGCGTGGCAGCTGGGGCTCAACGGAACACAGCTCTATAACGATCGCGAATCGATTACCCAAGCACTTCGCTCGGGTGCGCCCGTCATCGCCGCAGTGCGCCCCGGTACGTTTACCAACGTAGGCCACTACATCGTGCTCTACGGCATCGACGATGCCAACCAGATTGGCGTCTACGACCCCAACTCGGCCAGCCGCAGCGCCCGCCGCTGGGGCGTCGTAGAGGTCCTCAACGAAGTCGAAGCCATGTGGGCCTACTACTAGTCATTGGGGACAGACTTAAATGAGTGGTCATTGGGGACGCTCTTGTTTGACTAGTCGTTTAAGAATGTCCCCAATGACTAGGTGAATAGCAAAAGCCCCGCAGCCGGAGCGGACTGCGGGGCTCATGAAGAGAGGCTAGTTTATGGGCGCTTTGCCTGGCGCCCACGAGAGAGGCAACAGAGTAGAGACTACTCGTGGATGCGGGTACCGGAGAGGCCGGCCATGGTCTCGGCGGCCTTGTCCAGAGCGCCGATGATGCAGGTGCGGCCCTTGCGGGAACGCGCGAACTTGATGGCAGCGCGAACCTTGGGCTCCATGGAACCCTTGCCAAACTGGCCCTCGTCGGCCAGGCGCTCGGCCTCGTCGGCGGTGAGGTCCTCGAGCTCCTCCTGGTTGGGCTTGCCAAAGTTGATGGCGACATGCTCAACGGCGGTCAGCAGGAACAGAACGTCGGCATCGCAGTCCTCGGCCAGCAGCTCGCCGCCCAGGTCCTTGTCGATGACGGCGGGAACGCCCTTGTAGCAGCCCTTGTTCTCGTAGTCGCGGACGACGGGGATGCCGCCGCCACCGCAGGCGATGACGATGAACTCGTTGTCGAGCAGGTTGAGGATGGAGTCAGCCTCGACGATCTTCTTGGGATCGGGAGAGGCGACGACGCGACGCCAGCCGCGGCCGGAATCCTCGACGAAGACCTTGGAGGGATCCTCGGCCATGAACTCCTTGGCCTGCTCCTCGGTGTAGAAGGGGCCGATCGGCTTGGTCGGGTTCTTGAACGCGGGATCATCCGGGTCGCACTCGATCTGGGTGACGACGGTGGCGGCGTGCCAACGCTTATAGCGCTTGTGCATCTCGCGGCCGATGCCCTGCTGCAGGTGATAACCAATGTAGCCCTGGGACATGGCGCCGCACTCGGGCAGCGGCATCTCGGGGGTGCCGATGGCGTCGTGGGCGGCGGCGAAGGCGTTCTGGATCATGCCGACCTGCGGGCCGTTGCCGTGGGTGATGATGATCTCGTTGCCCTGCTCGATGAGACCGAGGAGAGCGTGGGCGGTGTTGCTCACGGCCTCGATCTGCTCAACGGGGTTGTTGCCGAGGGCGTTGCCGCCAAGGGCGACGACAATACGATCGGGCTTACCAAGAGGCTTAGACATTGCTGGAATCCTTTCTGTAAAAGGCCTACAACCCATTAATAACCCGCGTCCGTGCGATACGCGAGTTTATTAAGGTTTATATTCTCTTTATCGCTCATTTTATTCATTTTGAAAATAGTGGAACGGTGAACGGTCGTTTTTGTCCGCTCAGCGTACAGAACCCCAGCTCAGACATATCTACGCCATTTACGTGCAACTTTATTTAAATGCAGCAAGGATTATGTCGGATTATGCAAACTACATCTCTGCTAAATACAAAACAGACAGCGTAAAATCTTACTCGCACTATACGAGATTCTATGCACTTATAAGTCGAGTATGCACCCCTGCAAAAACAAGGGGCTTTTCATCCAGCATAAGGAATAAAGAAGGGCTCCGAAAAGGCAGCAACAGCCAAGTCCCCCATCCATCCCCAAAGTGGCGCGAGGTTTCGCGGCAAAGCCGCGAAACAGCGAAGGGGACGGAATACCCGGCCAACTACGTCCTTCATCCGCCCACACAATCCGAGAACGTAGTCGTAGCAGGATCTGAGGGCTGACCTTCGCGGACACTCCGCAGGACGAAAGAACCCCCGCCGCACGTAGTGCGCAGCGGGGGTTCTTTCATGTCCGAGGACGTCCGCGAAGGTCAGCCCTCAGATCCTGCGGTGGGAGACCTAGGCCTCGTTGTACACCGTCTTGAGCTTCAGCAGGTGCTGATAGCGGTCCATAGCGGCCTGCTCATTCTCCTTGAAGAGCTCCTCGGCGCGCTCGGGGAAGGAACGCGTCAGCGAAGCGTAACGGGCCTCGTTCATCAGGAACTCCTGATAGCCGCCCGCGGGCTCCTTGGAATCGAGCGAGAACTTCTTGCCGGCAGCAGCCTCGGGGTTGAAGCGGAAGAGGTTCCAGTAACCGCACTCGACGGCCTTCTTCATCTCGGCCTGGCAGTTCTGCATGCCGCCCTTCTTGATGGAGTGCATCTCGCAGGGGCTGTAGCCGATGATGAGGGACGGGCCGTCGTAGGCCTCGGCCTCGTGGATGGCCTTGAGGGTCTGAGCCGGGTTGGCGCCCATGGCGACCTGCGCCACGTAGACGTAGCCGTAGCTCATGGCGATCTCGGCCAGGGACTTCTTCTTGGTCACCTTACCGGCAGCGGCGAACTGAGCGACCTGGCCCAGGTTCGAGGCCTTGGAGGCCTGACCACCGGTGTTGGAGTAGACCTCGGTGTCGAAGACGAAGACGTTGACGTTGTGGCCGGAAGCCAGGACGTGGTCCAGGCCACCGAAGCCGATGTCGTAGGCCCAGCCGTCGCCGCCGAAGATCCAGAAGGACTTCTTGGTGAGGTAAGCCTTGTCGGCGAGGATCGCCTTGGAAGCGTCGCAGCCGCACTTCTCGAGCTCGACAACGTAGGCAGCGGCAGCGGTCTTGGAGGCCTCGGCGTCGTTGACGGAGTCGATCCAAGCCTGGCCGGCGGCCTTGAGCTCATCGGACGGACCATCGGCAGCGATGATGTCCTGGGTAGCGGCGATCAGCTTGTGCTGAACGGCCTCATAGCCAACGGCCATGCCCAGACCGTGCTCGGCATTGTCCTCGAACAGGGAGTTGTTCCACGCCGGGCCGTGACCGTCCTTGTCCTTGCAGTAAGGAGCGGTGGCAGCGGGGTTGCCCCAAATGGAGGAGCAGCCGGTGGCGTTGGAAATGAACATGCGGTCGCCGGCGACCTGGGTCACCAGACGTGCATAGGCGGTCTCGGCGCAGCCGGCGCAGGAGCCGGAGAACTCCAGGTAGGGCTGCTTAAACTGGCTGCCCTTGACGTTGGCCGCGATGAGCTCCTTCTTCTCGGAGACGTTCTCGACCATGTAGTCCCAAACGGGCTGCTGGTCCATCTCCTGCTCGGTGGGAACCATCTCGAGGGCGCCCTTGGGGCAAACCTTGACGCAGTTGGTGCAACCCATGCAGTCGAGTGGGGACACAGCCATGGTGAACTTCATGCCCTTGGCCTTGGGACCCATGGCGTCGAGCGTGCGGGTAGCCTCGGGCGCGGCGGCAGCCTCGTCCTCGGTCATCGCGAACGGACGGATGGTGGCATGCGGGCACACGTAGGCGCACTGGTTGCACTGGATGCACTTGGTCTCGTCCCAGTGGGGAACGACCACGGCGACGCCGCGCTTCTCGTATGCGGAGGCGCCCAGCTCAAACTGGCCGTCGGCGCAATCGACGAAGGCGGAAACAGGCAGGCTGTCGCCGTCCATGCGATCGATGGGCTCGAGCAGGTTCTTGACCTGCTGGGCGATAGCGGATTTGGTCTCCTCGGAGAACTCGACGGGAGCGGCATCCTCGGCGGTAGCCCAGTCGGCCGGAACCTCGAACTTACGGAAGGCGGTAGCGCCGGCATCGATGGCCTTGTGGTTGGCGTCGACGATGGCCTGGCCCTTCTTCATGTAGGACTTGGTGGCCGCGTCCTTCATGTACTGCAGGGCGTCCTCGGCGGGCAGGACCTTGGCCAGCGCGAAGAAGGCGGACTGGAGCACCGTGTTGGTGCGCTTGCCCATGCCAACCTTAGCGGCCAGGTCGATAGCGTCGATCAGGTAGACGTTGACGTTGTTGTTCGCGATGTAGCGCTTGGCCACGGCGGGCATGTGCTCGGCGAACTCCTCGTCGCTCCACTGGCAGTTGACCAGGAAGGTGCCGCCCGGCTTGACGTCGCGGACCATCTTGAAGCCCTTAACGATGTAGCTGGGGTTATGGCAGGCGACAAAGTCGGCCTTGGTCACGTAGTACGGCGAGCGAATCGGGGAATCACCAAAGCGCAGGTGCGAGACGGTGACGCCGCCGGTCTTCTTGGAGTCGTACTGGAAGTAGGCCTGGACGTACTTGTCGGTGTGGTCGCCGATGATCTTGATCGAGTTCTTGTTGGCGCCGACGGTACCGTCGCCACCCAGACCCCAGAACTTGCACTCGATGGTGCCGGGGGCTGCGGTGTTGGGCGCATCCTCGGCCTCGGGCAGGCTCAGGTTGGTCACGTCATCGACAATGCCGATGGTGAACTCGCGCTTGGGCTCGTCCTTCTTGAGCTCCTCGAAGACAGCGAACGCGGACGCGGGAGGCGTGTCCTTGCTGCCCAGGCCGTAACGGCCGCCAACGACCTTGATGCCCGTCTTGCCGGCCTCGTAGAGAGCGGAGACGACGTCCTGGTAGAGCGGCTCGCCGATGGAACCCGGCTCCTTGGTGCGGTCCATGACGGCGATCTTCTGGACGGTCTCGGGGAGAACGTCGACGAAGTGCTTGATGGAGAACGGACGGAACAGACGGACCTTGACCAGGCCGACCTTCTCGCCGTGAGCGTTGAGGTAGTCGATGACTTCCTCGAGCACGTCGCAGAAGGAGCCCATGCACACGACGACGCGATCGGCATCGGGAGCGCCGTAGTAGTTGAACAGGCCGTAATCGGTGCCGAGCTTCTCGTTGATCTTCTTCATGTAGCCCTCGACGACGGCGGGAAGCTCGTCGTAGACCTTGTTGCAGGCCTCACGGTTCTGGAAGAAGATATCGCCGTTCTCGTGGCTACCGCGGGTGTGCGGGTGCTCAGGGTTGAGCGCGTGATCGCGGAAAGCCTGGACGGCGTCCATGTCGCACATCTCGGCCAGATCCTTGTAGTCCCACATGGCGACCTTCTGGATCTCGTGGCTGGTGCGGAAGCCGTCGAAGAAGTTAAGGAACGGGGTCTTACCCTCGATGGCGGCAAGGTGAGCCACCGGCGAGAGGTCCATGACCTCCTGGACGTTGCCCTCGGCGAGCATGGCGAAGCCGGTCTGACGACAAGCCATGACGTCGGAGTGATCGCCAAAAATGTTCAGGGCGTGGGAAGCGACGCAACGCGCGGAGACGTGGAAGACGCCCGGGAGCTGCTCGCCCGCGATCTTGTACATGTTCGGGATCATCAGGAGCAAACCCTGAGAAGCCGTGTAAGTGGTGGTCAGAGCACCGGCGCCCAGCGAACCGTGAACGGTACCGGCTGCACCTGCCTCGGACTCCATCTCGACGACCTTGACCGGGGTGCCGAAGATGTTCTTGCGACCCTGGGCCGCCCACTGGTCGACATGGTCGGCCATCGGGCTGGACGGCGTAATGGGATAGATTCCCGCTACCTCGGTGTACGCATACGAAACATATGCGGCCGCCTCGTTGCCGTCCATAGACTTAAACTTACGCGCCATATACCCCTCTCCTCTCATATAGGTATACAGGCCCCGGCGATCGCCGGGATGTTGGCGTGATGGGATTTACGCTGTTGCTTCCAATCATCTGGCAGGCAGGCTCAGCAGCAGGTACGTGGCGTGGAGAGAAGACATGCCGAGGCGAGGGGCAGCTGATGCGCCCCACAGACCCGACCGCCCGTCTTGCACATGACCGAGCGCCGCAAAGGCCGCATGCCGGATGCTCCCGGGCACGCCCCGGCGATGGGAAGCGCCCGCAACGGAAATCCGCATGCGGGTTTATTGTACCCCGCCGTTAAGTGTAATTTCGACAAATATAGGCGGGCGGTAAAGGTTTACCTCGGGTGACCGCCAAGGGCGAGATGACCCCTCAGACGGAAAAGTCGCAGCCTGCATCGAGAGTGGATAATCTCCCACATTTTGCCTGTATCTTGGCCAAAAGTGGGAGATTATCCACTCTCATGTGTTGCGCGTCCGAAAATCCTCTCTCGTGCGTCCGAAAATCCACCCTCGTTTCTCTATCGCCGACCGCACGGCAGTTGCGGTGAAATAGGGACTGTTTTTGCCGGTCGCGGCCTTAAGCAGTCCCTACTTCACCGCAACTCATTGAGGGGATGAACTAGAGGGCGCCGAGGAGGATGGCGTAGGTGGTGGATTCGCCGAGCTTGAGCTCGTCGCCGGGATTGAGCTGGGCGGAGCGGCCGGGCTCCACCTGGATGCAGACGCTCGTGGCCCCGTTTACCACCACAGTGCCGTTGGTTGACGACAGGTCCTCGACGTGCCAGGCATTTTGAGCATCGCACCAGATATGGGCATGGCGAGCCGAGACGTCGTCGCCGACGTCGGTGATGTCGCCCTCCCCCGTGGCCAACGCGCCGATCTCGACGCCCTCCTCGCTCGGTTGAATCCAGCGCGGAGCGCTCACCACGTAGCCGTTTTGCACGCGCAGCAGTCCCAGCGGATGCGCCGGCGAAGCCTCGTGCTCACCTGCGACTGAAGATGTGCTCAGCGAGTGCGGCGTCGACGTGGCACCGCCGCAGGCCGCGTGCGCGTAATCGATGGCGTAGGTCACCGACGAGCGAACATTCGCCGAACAGCCCACGGCGACGAACAGCACCAGGACGGCCTCGGCGCGCTCGGCGGGCATGAGCTCCGCCGTCTGCGACAGGCGCGCGAGCGCATTGCAATAGAGATTCGTATCCTGATGGCATTCCTCGAGCGCACGAACCATAGGCTCGCCAGCAGGCCCGCACACCATATTGGTCACCGCCGCAGCATCCATGGGATTGCGACGGCGCAGGGCCAGCTGCGACATAATGCGCGCGGCCGAGGTACCGTAATCGGCAAAATAACGCTCCTGCAGTGTGCCGACCGGTGCGCGCACGATAAAGCGCGAGACCCACGAGCGATCGGCGGCGCGACTCTGAGGGCTACGGCCATCGGCAAGCGGACGGCTTGAGAGCACCAGACCGCACAGCTCGATATGGCTCAGGTGCGCCGCGCGCTTAAAGATATCGAACATTGCCCCGCACGGGGTAAGCTCGGTTTGAGAAGCCATGGGCTCAGCCCTCCTTGGTCACAGAGATATCGTCAGATGCTTCGGCAGGTCCGCCAAAGGCGCGAGCCGCCGCGGCTCCGCCGGCAAGCGATGTCGCCATGGGGATTTTCGTACGTCGTGCTGACACGACGGGGAGCTCGAAGGCAAACCCCATCGCCAGCAAAAACCACGTGAGCGCATAGGTTGCAATTAAAGCAGTCACCAGACCACCCACCACGGCATGCTGGGAAAACACAGTGCATGCGAGTACAACCAACACCGGAACCTCGGAGGCAGATAGTGCGAGCACGCCCTGCAAGAACCCCGCGCGGCAATTGCGCGCCAAGGCTCCGGTGGCAATGCCCGCCACGCCCGGCAGCGCCAACGCCAGCGCAGCGACGATGCCCGGCAACTTTCCGGACCACATAAGAGGCCCCACGGCAATCGTCACATGGGCGCCCGACGCCAGCAACGCTGCCGTCACCACGACCGCGGCCCAAAGCACACCGCAGACCGCCGTCGACGCAATCATCGCCGCACGTCGCATCGCCCGGCCCGACACCTCCATCGGACACGGCATGAGCGGCTCGGCGCGAAGTGAGCGAGGGACATTTTGCGCATAGTGGTCACAAAACGCCGAGAGCGCCGCCTCGACCGCCACCGGCTCGGGACGATCTTTTTGATGACTGGACAGACAGGCCATCACCACGTCGAACAGCTGGGCATCGACAAACGCCAGCGCATCGCGTAGCTCCTCGGAATCCGGCTCAAGCCCCAACTGCTGGGCCTGCTCAGCCGCGGCGAGCGCCACATCGGGCTCACGACGAAGCAGCTGAGTCAAATCGCAACCGGGCGCATGGGCACCAATGGGATAGTCGGGCAGCGTGTCCATCTTGAGACGGTAGGGGCTGGCGATGTCGCGCGTCTTTTTGCGCGAACCCGAGGTGCCCGAAGTGCTCGGCGCAGCTTCGTATGGCGCGACGCCGGCAATGAGCTCGTAAACCGTGCTTGCCGCGGCATAGACGTCGATCGCCGGCGACATACGCAAAGCGCGCAGGTCGGGAATATCGTCGGTGAGCATCTCGGGCGGAGCGTAGGCCACCGTCGCGCGACGCAGCGTGGCATAGCGCTCGGTAAAGGATGCCTTGCCGCCGGTACCGGCCACGGCCGACGCAGGCTCGAGCGCCAGCGACGAGCCAAAGTCGATCAGGCACAGGTCAAAGGTGCCCTCGGCAAGCTGCCGGTCAAGCGGCAGGCGCGCCGTACGCACCATAATATTAGCGGGCGAGATATCGCGATGGACAAAGCCCTCCCCCACCAGGCTCATGCGGCAGAGCAGGTCGAACAGGTCGCGCCCCAAGCGCGCCGCCACAAGCGGCGATAGGCGGCCGGCATCGTCCACGGCAAAGCGCGAGCGCAAGCGGGCGAGCGTCTCGCCCTCGACCCATTCCATGACAATTGCAGGCACACCGTCAACCTCGCCCCAGCCATAGAGGCGGGGAAAGCCCTTAAGGCCCGAAAGGGCGCGATGGCATTCATATTCCTCGCGAAATGCCGCTTTGAACTTGGCGACCAGCGCCTCATGGGCGGCATCGTCGTCGAACTCATCGCGCGTCGGCAAGATGAGCTGTTTGAGTGCCACGGCCTCGCCTTGGGCGTTGACGGCACGCGTCACGCGGCCGATACCGCCACGGCGCATGGTGGCATCGTCGGCAAACAGCATCGTAAAACGACGCAGATAGGCAGGCAGTTCGTCCTGACCGAGCGCAATGGCCGGCTCAAACCCGTCGACACGCGCCAGGCGCAAGCCGACCATGGGATCGCGACCGAGCGATTGTGGTGTGGTGGATGCAAGATCGGTCATCATAGGGCAAGCGCCGCCACGTTATTGTTGAAGTTACCGAGCGCGACGTCATCATCGCCGTAATGGCCGACCCATTGACATAGGTTGGTGTAACAGCCCCACAGATTGGCATACTGCTGATACCACTTTGACCGGGGCGAGAATGTCTGACGACCAAACTCGGCTCGAATGACAAACATCTCCCCGACCAGGCTGTCGCACGGCCTGGGATCTCCCGTAGAGTTATAGGTCGAGACCACGTCATTGGCACGAGAAACATAGCCGTCGAGCATGTTGTACTTGGTCACAAGCCAACTGTGAATGCTCTCTTCCTCAGCAGCGGAAAGGCCACCGGAGTTTGCATCGTTGTCAGCGTTGCCGCCCGTCGAGCCGCCGTTTCCAGACCCTCCGGCAGAGGAACCCGACCCAGAGCCGCCGCCCGAACTCGACGAATCCGAGCCGGAGCCAGAAGTATCCGAGCTACCGGGCTTTCCGGACTGCTGGGCGTCCTGCTCCTTCTGCCGCTCGACCTTATTCACCGTTGCCGCCACGCTATTGTTGGACAACCGATCGATGATCTTGGTGTTGGTGAGCACGATGGTTTTGCCATTGGCAAGCGTGACTTCGTTGTCCGGGGCCTCGGCGCCGTCCGCGTCGTCGGCGCCAAACACAATATGCGCGACCACACTTGCCCAAGCATATCCAGTCGTGGTGCCCAGATCACTTTTGACCTCATGCCCCACGCGCGGTTCGCGTGCGGCATGTGCCTGCATCATGGACGGCACGGTCATGCCATAGGCAGAAACGCCAGCTATGACCAGCACCAGCGAGCAAGACAGCAGTGCGTACGCCCGCGGCGCCAAGCCCAGTCGGCGTCGCATGCGCACCGCGGCGCCGCGCTTTGTCTGAGTGCCACCGGGCCGCATGCGTTCTCCTCCAACAAAAACACGCCGCTCGGGAGCGGCGCATTCATTCGAATCCATATTTGAGTGTATCAGCGAACCCAAAAGGTTGCGCAACGAATGAGCAAATTAAGGATGCGAGTGGAAGCATCCATGCGATAAGCGGATACAAAGCATCTTTGTTGCACAACAAACTTACAGTCGCACGGGGAAATTATGACTACCCCGTGCGTCGCGAGGAAAACATACGGCAGGAGCAGGCTCGCCACCTAAATCGTGCGACGGGCCTCGATGGCGCGCCCGAGCGTAAGCTCGTCGGCATACTCCAGGTCGCCGCCCACGGGCAGGCCGCTCGCCAGACGCGACACCTCAACGCCCAGCGGCTTGATAGTGCGGGCCAGGTAACTCGCCGTGGTCTCGCCCTCAATGTTGGGGTTGGTGGCGATGATGACCTCATGGATATCCTCGTGACCCAGACGCGCCAGCAGCTCGCGGATGTGCAACTGCTCGGGACCAATCTTGTCCATGGGGCTGATCACGCCGCCCAGCACATGGTACAGGCCATGGTAGCTGCCCGTGCGCTCGATTGCCTGGACGTCGCGCGGCTCGCCCACCACGCAAATACGAGTGGTATCGCGCATCGGGTCCTGGCAGATGGAGCACTCGTCGGCCGTGGCGTAGTTAAAGCAACGGCTGCAAAAGTGGACCTCCTGCTTGACCTCCAGGATGGCCTCGGCCAGGCGGCGCGCCTCCTCGGCGTCGGCCTCCAACAGGTAATAGGCGATGCGCTGGGCCGACTTGGGACCAATGCCCGGCAGACGGCCCAGCTCATCGAGCAGTTTTTGCAGACTGTGGTTGGCACTCATATATATGCGTGTCTTAGAACGGCATGCCCGGGATGTTGAGGCCGCCGGTGATGGCGCCCATCTGCTTGTTGGCGAGCTCGTTGACGCCGCGGACGGCCTCGTTGACGGCAGCCATGATCATATCCTGCAGCATATCGACGTCCTCGGGATCGAGCGCATCGGGATCGATGGTGAGGTTGACGAGCTCCATCTCGCCGTTAACGGTCACCTTGACCATGCCGCCGCCGGCAGAGGCGTCGACGGTCTGGGACTTGAGGTTCTCCTGCGCGGCGGCAAGCTGCTCCTGCATCTTGCGAGCCTGCTTCATCATCTGCTGCATGTTCATACCGGCCATGATGGCTCCTTTACGTGCGGCCGCACGCCGAGCTGCAAGGGCAGCCGGAGCACGGCGGGACTTTCAAACTCAAAAATCGTACCACGGCGCGCGGCGAGAGAGCGGGGCGGACGTGTTACCTCAGTCGATATACATGTCCTCCAATACAAACCGCACTCAAAGATTATGCAAGGTCGAATTATGCAAGGTTGCATAATATCGCACACTCAATCTAGTAGAGCCGAATCCGGCATTTCATGTGCGCCACTAAATAGCAAAATGCCGGACCGCTGCTCGGGGTGGCGCGCATGACGGCGGGGTATAATCTGATTGCCATAGATAGCAATTTGGAGGTGCCCCATGAATGCCCCCGACGCGCTCCAAAACATCCGCTCAAAACACCCCATTGCATATGTGGTTCTCTATCTCTTTGTCGGCTGGGCATTGCTGGTTGTCATCACCCATGCCATAGCTTTTGGAGCAGAGCTGCTGATAGCCAGCTCGGACCAGCCCGTCGTCAAATGGGAGACGACCGATGAGTGCACCGACGGAACCCGAACCGTCTACTACAACAGCCCGTCCCTCTATCAAGAGTTCAAGGTCAAGATAAAGGACTTCAAGATTGTCGATGCCGAGCTAGGCGTTTATTTGGCAATCGGAGCAACCATTAACGCCGAGCAAGTCGAGTACACGGACAGCCATGCGACGTATCGCATCGACCTCAGCATCCTAGGCCGACCGTCACGCACCTGTCTGCTCGAATGCGAGATACGCGGCACCACACTACACATGTCCGAAATACAGATGCGCCCGGACAAGGGGTCCTCTTCTTGAGCAGTATACCCGCCTGCGCAGCTACTCCACCGGCTTGAAGATGGTGGCCTGGCCAAAGACGCTGCGGATGAGGGCCTTGGCCTCGTCCTCGGTCTGCGGGATGCTCGGGGCTGCGCCCTGGTGGCCGAAGGGGCTGCCCGCGCCGGGGTTGGACTCCCAGGGAGCGGCAGGGGCGTCTTCCTCTTTGGGGACAGTTGCAGCGGGCTTGGGCGCGGACGCCGCACCCGGCACGTCGAACGGGGGCAGATCGTCCCCGCCGGCATCGGCAGCAAAGCCGCCGACCATGGCGTCGTCGTAGGGAACCTGCTCGGATTCCCACGGAGCGGGCTGCGCAGACGGCTGAGCCTTGGGAGCGGCAGAGCGCTCGGGCGCACGGGGCGCGGGCTCGGTCGGGAGCTTGCCCGTGGCAGGAGCGCCGGCAGGGTTGTCGGAGCGCAGCCAGGGGGCCTTAGCCAGGTCGGATGACTTGGGCGCAGGCGCGGCGGCGGGCTTGGGTGCGGGGACCGGAGCAGCCGGTTTGGGCGTGGCGGGCTTAGGCGCCGACGGGGTCGGTGCCATCACCGGCGTCGCTTGCTGCTGCGGCGCGCTGGCGCTCGAGGATACAGGGGCCGCCGAGGACACGGGTTGCGGGTCCGCAGATACCGCAGCCCGTGCAGATGGAGAATGCTCCTCATGTTGAGGAGCCGGCGTGCCACCCCCATCCAGGACGTAGTCGACGGTGCGAAGACCGAAGACCGCGCAGACCGTCGGCAGGACCACCGACTGCGTGTCGGCGCGACCGAGCATCTTGATGGCAAAGGTCGAGCCCGCAGGGAACGAGACCGTGAGCTTGGAGCCGTCGTCGGCCGTGGCGCGGGCGTTGAGCAAAAGCCCTGCATAGGAAGCCTGACGAGCCTTGACGCGCTCGACGACCTCGGCCCATTTGCGCTGGAGCTCGCCGGCGTCCTCGACCGCGGGGGTCTCGGCAGCACCGGCGGCGGCAACCTGGGCGGCGTTGTTGGGCTTGGACACCGGCACGGTCGATGCAGCAGGCGCGGGAGCCGGAGCCGCAACGGGTTGAGGTGCAGACGTTACAGGTTTAGGCGCGGGAGCCGGAGCCGCGGACTTGGGTGCAGGCTGGGCAGCCGGAACAGCAGCGCCGCGGTCCCAAGGCATGCCGCCCTGATGCGCGGACGTAGCAGCGGGGGCGGCGGTCGCCGCAGGAGTAGCAGCTCGGGCACCTGAGATCAGCGTCGGTTGTTGTGTCGTCGCAGGTGCAGCCGTGACAGCCGCGGGTGCACTCGCTTGAGCAGCAGCCACGCTCGCCGGAACGGCGGCGTTGGCAACCATGGCCTCCAAGCGTGCCACGCGCTCGGCCAGGGCTTCAATCGTCAAATCGGCCTCGGGACGCGCCAGACGCGTACAGGCGATCTCGAGCACCAGGCGCACGTCGCTCGCGCCCCTCATCTCCAACGCGGCATCGTCGAGCACCGTCAGCACGCGGGCCAGACGGTCGGCCGGATGCTCGCCAAAGGCAGCAGCCTCGGCAGCAAGCGCCTCGGCCTGCTCGGCACCGCCCTCAAACAACTCGGCACGGGCACCGGCAACGCAGGCAACATACACGTCGCGCACGTGTGCCACCAGGTCGCGCGTCAGTTCCAGCAGATCGTTACCTTCCTCGACCTGTGCGCGAATAAGCCCATACAGCTCGGCGACATCACGATTGGCAATGGCGCGCGCAAACTCGCCCAGAATCTGGTCCGAAACTTCGCCCAAAAGCGAGCGGGCATCGTCCGCATGCACGGTGCCGTTTCCGAAGACGCTCAGCTGCTCCAGCGTGGAGAGCGCGTCGCGCATGCCGCCCTTGGCATGGCGCGCCACGATGGCAAGCGCCTCATCGTCGTAGTCGAAGCCCTCCTGCTCGCACACGTATGCCAGGCGGCGCTCGATATCCTCGTTACCAATGCGGTGGAAATCGAAGCGCTGGCAGCGCGAAAGGATTGTCTCCAGAATCTTTTGCGGGTCGGTGGTACACAGCACAAAGATCACGTGCGACGGCGGCTCCTCGAGCGTCTTGAGCAGCGCGTTAAACGCCGCCGTCGTGAGCATGTGGACCTCGTCGATGATATAGATCTTGTACTTGCCACGCACCGGGGCAAAGTTAACGGAGTTGATAATCTCCTCGCGCACGTTGTCTACGCCGGTACGGCTTGCAGCATCGAGCTCGTAGACGTCTGGGTGGTTGCCCTCGGCGATGAGCTCGCATTCCTCACAGGTGCCGTCGGGCATGCAGCCGCTCGCACCCTCGGCGCGCGCCGCCTCGGCATTGCGGCAGAGCAGCGCCTTGGCAAGAATGCGCGCCATGGTGGTCTTGCCCGTGCCACGCGGACCGCAAAACAGGTAAGCGTGGGACAGGCGCCCCTCGGTGATGGCGTGCTCGAGCGTCAAGACGATATGCTGCTGGCCCACCACGGAGTCGAAGGTGAGCGGGCGATACTTTCGGTACAACGATTCCATGGGTGCTCCCCCGGGTATACTGAGTCTTGTTGCCGCGACGGCCATGCGGTCGCACGGCATACTGCATCCATAATAACCCGTACGGCGAGCCCGCCGCGATAGGAGTCCAAAGAGCATGGCAGACGCAGAGAGCAACCTCGTTCCCTCCGAAGCAGCCGACCAGGTTGAGGTCGCGCTCGAGGAGCAGGCAGCAGCCGATGACGGCATCCTGTACCTCAACGAGTACCAGTACGAAAACGACCTCGTCACCGACTTCGCCCGTCTGGTCGCCTCGCCCAGGCGCCGCGGCTCGCTGTATGTCGCCGCGGCAATTGCCGCACTGCTGGGCGTTGGCATGCTGGTGGCCGGCGGCAGCTGGATCAAGTTCGGCGTCGTGCTAATCGTGTTCGGCGCCTTTTTGGCCTGGTGGAGCAAAAACCTACACCATACGCTCGCGCGCGACTTTATCGAAGCCGTCGAGGCAGACGAGTCCATGGGCGGCCGCTACCGCCGCGTCGCCGCCAACGAGGACGGCCTGATGGTCTGGGGCAAGAGCGGCAAGTCGCAGTTCTTCCCGTTTGAGAAGCTCGACCATGTACTCGACGGCGAGCGCATCTTTGTGGCCATGTTCGCCGACCAGGGCGTGACGATCCCTAAGGACACTTTTGTGCGTGGTGATGCCGAGCAGTTTGGCTCCTTCCTCAAGGCCCGCATCAACAAAAAACTCCGCATCGAGACTAAGAAGAAGAAAATGAAGGCCGAGAAGGCTGCCGCCGAAGCCAAGCAGGGCGACAAGGCCGACAAGCCCCAGGACAACAAGCACAAGCAGAAGAAGAGCAAGAAGAAGCGCTAAGGCCGAGCGCCACTGCGAAGGGAATCTCGTCCAACTTTAGTGCAGGATAAGATTCCCTTCGCAGGGCCTTCGAACTATTTAACTTCAAACCTTAAGAGCCTTCTCTCTGGCAGATCGGTCATCTTCATCGTATAAGTCCCAGGAAAAGCCTTCTCAAAACGGACGGTCTCGTAACCTTCGAAATAGTCGTTGGTGTTTCGCATCATGAATGGGACGAGCAACTCGTTCTCCGCCCCAACCTGTACAGCAAACGCAGCAGAACCGCCCAGAGCCGGCATTGCCTGCGTTATCAGATCGGTATTGACCACAAAGTCATAGTTTGGTGCAGACTCCGGCACCAAATGCCAGACATACGTCTTGATGCCGCCTTCGACATTGTCCTTATTCCTGACACGCATCTTTACGGCGATAACACACGTGATGTCGGCGTCCTTCAATTTCGTTTTCGTATCCACGATGCCATATTTTGAATAATTATCATGCGCACGCTTGAGATACTCGCGCGGCGTGAGCAGCTCTGCCCCGTCTATGCAAAACGAATACCCGTCAGTCGCCACATCCTTCGAACCCAGAAACGCCCCATCCATCGAGAGCCATTCGCCCTCCGCATAATATTTCTCAGGAATGACCGTCCGGTTCCCGTTAACGACGCTCACCCTCATGCCCGCAAGGCCGGTAGCAGCACAGCCGAAAAGAGCAAGCACCGCCCTTCTTGTCCACAGGGTTTTCTTCATCGCGCTCACGACCTTTCCCGAACGTTCACAACGGCACCGTCGCGCATGCAGTAAACCCGATCGGCCAGCTCCTCGAGCACCTCTCCGTCATGGCTGGACAGAATAACCTCGCGACCCGTTGAGGCCGCCATCGCCACAACGCGCTTGAGCATTTCCACGCCCGCTTCGTCGAGGGCATTTGTTGGCTCATCGAGAACAAGCAGTTTCGGCTTCTCCATAATTGCCGCAGCTATCCCCAGACGTTGCTTCATCCCAAGCGAGTATGCTCGGAACTTCTTTTTTTCGTCTGCATCGAGCCCCACGAGCCGCAGGGCAGAGCGAATGTCCTCGGGGGTAGCAACGCCCTTGATCTGAGCGATGAGCTCCAGATTGTCGTAGCCAGACAGATATCCCAAAAAGGAAGGCGCCTCGATCAACATCCCCAGACTCGGCGGGAACGAGATATCAACTCCGAGCCTTTGACCATCGATTGAGATCTCGCCTTCGGTGGGTTTAATCAATCCGCAGACCGCTCGCATGAGCATGGTCTTGCCCGAACCGTTTATCCCCTGAAGCCCGACCACGGTCCCAGGGGCAACCTCGATAGACACATTGCGCAGGACAACGTTTTTACCCATACGCTTCGATATGTCCCTAACGATTACGCTCATATCTTGTCCCCCTTTTCTATAAGGTCTGCCCTTCGAAACCACAGTCCGCCCAGCGATAGGCATAACGACATAATCGCAATTGATAACAAGACGCTCGAGCCCGCCGCGATTCCCTCTTTGACAATTCCGCCCCAGCGCAACAGCATCAAGGCGTTACCCAATAGCGCCCAATGTCGTGCATATGCCGAGCAGATCAGGTAGCTCATTAAAACCACAAACGAGACTGACGGCCCAAGCACAAACCCGACCGCTGCCTGCGCAAACGCAAGCGCCTCGAAAGCAAATAAGAGACCTATGAAAAACGGCAGCGCATCTGCCTCGGCAGCTTTGAGAAACCACGGCGCCAAATTAGCCAGCTGAAGCGACTCGCCATGAATGACCTCGCTGAACGAGGAGCTCACCACCAAGCTCCAAATCACAACAGAGCAAACCACCACGAGCAGTGAAAATGCCGTTACCGCCGCCACTGAGATAAAACGCGAGGCCCACCAAAGGGTTCTTGCCCGGCATCGAACAAGTGCTTGTAAACCAAGCCCGTGCAACGATTCGGTCGGATAATCGAGTGTTGTATAGAGAATAAGCAGAATGAGGAATAGCCACCCTAACGGAGGCACAAACATGACCCCGGGCCTAGGCTCAAACGGAGCAGATCCGGCAAACACGAGCGCAAGATTATCCGCAAACCCCAAGGTATCCGTCCTGACCCCATACACAGAAGACAATCCGTAGGCGTACACCAAGTTTGCAACGGTCACTGCCGCAACCGCAATAAAAGCAATGATGTTCTTCTTCAAAACGGTCCTCAGGTCCGCGGCGACCAGCCTAAACAGCATCAGACCACCTCGCGTCTTTTTAAGAATCTCGCGGAAACCAAAGAAAAGACGAACAGCAAGATGATTTCCGCAACCCCCGCTCGGATGTCGGGCCAGTTATTTAGTGATTCCGACCTGATGCTGTTAAGAATGTTGCAGTTAAAGCCGACGCATGAAAGGACGCTAAAAATCCAGTCGTTAACAAAGTGCCATGCAACCATAATCAGATATGGAACGACCATCGCCTTGATTCTGCTGCGGAACACAACCGACAGACCGGTCACGGCCATGGATAGAACCCCCAGCGCCACCGCATCGAACAGCGTATAAACCAGCACGTATAACAGAGGCCGGGAATAAAACAGGCCAGAAAAATAGCTATGCAGATAGAGCCCGACGTAAGTCGATTCGTCGACTCGGGGGAGATACGCGGGAAACAGTATGGAGACAATCAGAAAGTTCACGAGTAGCGGAATAGCCGTGACCGCAAACGCAGAGAGGAAAGCAGACAGCATCTTCACGTTCACGTATGCATTTCTAGAAACACGCGTGCAGATCTGTGCCTCGTAACCGCTCAAACGCTCGGACAGGCATGACCACGACCCGGCCAACATGGCAAGCAACGGCAGCGCATAGAAAAACACCGACGCTAACAACGGCGCATTCGCGCTCACAACAATCCAGTTACCAAAGCTACTTACACGCGTTTGGCCGGAGTATGTCTGAGACTGCAGACCAATGCCGTAGCCAAAAGATAACAGCTGTTTGCGTTCAGTCTCGAGCGTCCACCACGCCTCGACGGCAGCTGCCATCGAAATTACAATCGCCAAAGTAAGAGCCAACGCAAATATTGGGTTTCCAGATATCTTGGACAACTCGTGCCGAATTAGATTTTTATTCAACCGACATCACCCTTCCATTGGCCGGACCGAGCAGCAGCGCTCGGCCCGGCCCTAATCACAACAAGAAGCTGCGGATTGGCTAGGAGGGAAGTTTGTTAAAATGGCCTAAGCAATCGGGGCTCCACTTTCCATAGACCGTGCCGTATCCGGACTCGGCCCAGGCAGTCAGACGAGCATGGCTGCGCCCATTCTCGCGAACGAGGTTATACATCTCCCATTCGCCCGCGTGGTTGGCGCGATACACGCCTTGCGTGCAATTCATAGTGCCCGTTCCTCTATTGTCATAGGCGCCGTCCACGTACAAACGTAACGGCCTTCCTGAATAGCCTTGGATCAAAGTGTAAACTGAAGATGAATCTTCTTTCTGGCGATAGCCAGTTGCGCTCGTGCCAGAACATTGAAAAGCGAAATATCTATCTTCGTTGTTCTTGCATGTGGCAATTCCGGCATCCGCGCTCTGCGAAATGCTAGAAACCTGGGAAGTGTCAAACTCATCTTGAGCAAATGATGCGGCAGGTGCGCCCATCGACAAACCCGCAACAATCGCCAACCCGACTCCGAGTCGAGCAACAGCGCTCCTTGGCTTAATCATGGCTTTCTCCAATCAAAAGCGGTCAATAATGCGTCGACGCACGGCAACTTTTGCATGAATAGAGAAAGATGTCTGTAAACACCCGCTATTGAGTTGATTGCTCAGGCGTTTACACGTTATCTACCTGCGATAACAATGAAACAAGTTCCGCTTTATTCTTGATCCTCAACTGGCGGTAAGATGCAGACCGCAGTGCTTGCACCGTAGATGCAGCGTAACCGACATCCTCCGCAATAGCCTTTGTCGTTGCGCCCTCTGCCGTCATCAGCAAGATTTGCGACTGAACATTAGAAAGGGAGCGAGACATAAGCAGGGCCAGCTGGCGCACGCGGGCTGTTTCGGTGGACCCGTTCGCGCGGTACTCCAAGACGGCTTTCTCGTCCTCAACCGAGCGGGCGAGCGCGATGTGCGTGACGAATATGGGCACAGACCAGCAGACGATCACCGTTGCCACGACGACATTGACAGCCGAACTATGCCCCAACAACGACGCGAGGAACAACGGCTTGAAAACCGTCAGATCCTGCACCATGTTGAGCAAGACAACCCAAACGGGAGCCATCGCCCCAAAGCAGAGCATCCATACCCCAAGCATTTTGCGCTGCGGACAGCTTCGCAGCACTATATACGTGAGCAGCATCCCCGTCAGTACCGCAAGTCCATGAATTCGCCCCCTAGTTGCTGCATAGATTAAAGCAGCCACACCTATCACAACCAATGGCGCGATAGCCCGAGTATGGGCATGAACCTTAAACGGGCGCAGCTTAACAGCGAGCGAAGCCATAGACGCTATGCCGCAAACCAGGACCGGTGCAGCCATCAACGGATCGCGTATGCACCTCCATGCCGCGATATAAACAAAAGCCCATTCCACGGCAGACAGTATCGCCCACACGCACGGGCTTCCAAGCCCAATCGCCCCATCCGCTCTATCCAGATCAGCTTCACGATTCGGTTTTCCACCCGTGTAGCGTAGCGACAGAAACAGTCCGAGACCCAATGCATAGCTTGCAAGAGAAAAGGCGACAGCCCACGAAACACCGGACCCGCAATCGCTATCCGCCATTACCAAGGGACCCGCCGCAAGGAGGATGAAAAATGATGTGAGCAGGTATCGAAACAGCCGGCGCGTTCGAGCTGATGCCAACATATCGTCAGCATGCCGCTGCAGCGGCTCAGGCCCTACAGCATCACCCTCACCTGCAAACAACGCCACGAGCTCGCGTGAGCCCGCAACCGACGCCTTCCCGTATGCTCGGTGAAGCGTTGTTCGCACCGTCGATGGCTTCGTACCCGTCTCCCTGGCAATTTCCGCCGGCGTTTTCCCTTTGAGCAGCAGTCGAACAAACTGCTCTTCTCGAGGCGACAGGGCAGGGGAAAACACTCCCGCATCGAATGGGTCGGACGCGCAGGCAATATCCGGATTGTTGTCCCGTTCCCCCCTTAGCAACGTGCACACGAAGGCAACAGCAATAGCGGACCCCATCGCAAGCAATACAATGATCGCGGCATCGCTTGCGAAGTATGCCGCCTCGACAGCCGGAACAAGACCAATAGGGACTGCCACGAGCACAGAACGGGCAAACACGTCGCTCTGTCCCCGACCAAAGGCGCGGAGACAGCAAAGCGGCGGGGCCACAGCCAACACGAGATAGACCAGAGGAATTAAAAGCACTAAGCCAATTGATACGGCCGTTACAGGGGACATCCCCCATGGCTCGGGAACGACTCTCCATGAAACTCGACAGCAAAACAGCAGGCAAGACAGGATGGCTATTGTTTCTGTAAAAATCGCGTCCTGCGGGTGACGAGTTTCTCTTTCGTCAGCCCACGTCGCCCCCTGCGTCAAAGGAGAGCCCACCGTGCCCCAAATAACATATGAGAGGAGCAGCGAT
>PPYE01643587.1_pt1 | contig 33871 bp, 27 predicted proteins | sample 1559881 | NCBI WGS metagenome assembly PPYE01 (sample SAMN08240022, study PRJNA423297) | Human gut metagenome, whole genome shotgun sequencing project.
TGATCTCACCATCGTTCGGTTCAACTGCAAAGCCATCCCCCATCATCTTCTGGGCAAAAACGTCATCTGCTACTGCCGTAATTGAAATAAGCTGTCCGCTGGCAATTGCGTTCAATTTTACAGATTTACTCTTCTTTTTAAATCCAAACACAGTTACACCTTCTAATTAAAATGTTTATTAATTGCACTCCGAGATGAAACGAGTTGTTTGATATGTTGGTCATAATCATTAGCAATGAAGGTATAATATAACAAATCTACGACATATAACTGAGCAACTACCGAAGTCGTCGCAGCAGCCCGCGCAGTTTGATTCTCTTCACTGTCGTCATTGATTAACACCACATCTGCTAGGCTCCCTAGCGTACTAGTTGCATTCCGAGTGAGCGCAATTACTGGAACTTTGACTGCTTTGGCTAATTTAGCAAGTTGGATACTTTCAGATTTCTCACCAGAGTTTGAAACGAGAAACAGTACTGATTGAGCTGCCTGCGTGGTCATCCCAACTGCTAGTAAGTGCGTGTCTTGAGAATGAATAACTGCTTTACCAACTCGAATATATTTTTGTTCAAAGTCAGTTGCAACAACATCCGAAGCCCCCAGGCCATACAGATAGATGCTACTCTTTTCAGCAATCAATTGATTTGCTGCACGTAGCGCTTTGTCACTTAACACACGGCTGGTTTCCTCCACGGTGTGTGCCATTCTCATTGATAATTTTGACTTTATGGCCTCTAAGCTATCCTGAGGATTGATTTCGTCATATAGCGTTTGGTCAACATTACCTTCCGCCGATAAACGTAATTTTAACGCTGGATAGCCACCGTCAGGCATGATCACCTGTCCAAAACGAGCAACTGTGGCCGTACTAACACCTGCAGCAGTAGCCAGTTCAGCGGTGCTCATTTGTATCACTTCATTCGTATGATCTAGGATATAGCGACCAACCTTCTGTTCCGCCTTAGAAAAATTAGTCAATTTATTGTGAATCATATATACAACGCTCGTCATCGTCGGCGCCCTCCCAAGCTTTCTTACTTGATTGGTCGACTATGCTTCAATCACATGGCCTTCCTTATCCTTTGCAATTTTAGCACTACTTGGAATGCCAAAGAAGTACGTTGCAACAAATCCACCTGCGTAAGCAGCCAACAAACCAATGACGTAGCCTAACCAATGACCATTGGCAATCAATGGAATTAAGGCGACACCAGAGGGACCGATTGCTGTGGCACCAATATTGCCTAAGCCACCAATAACAGCACCACCAATACCACCACCGATACATGCAGTAATAAATGGACGACCTAATGGCAACGTGACCCCATAAATTAAGGGTTCGCCAACACCTAAAATTCCAACTGGTAATGCCCCTTTAATCATGTTCGATAGTTGTTTATTGTTCCGGCAACGAATCCAAAGGGCAAGGGCAGCCCCAACTTGTCCCGCACCAGCCATAGCTAAAATAGGCAATAATGGCGTCATACCAAGTTTATTAATCATTTCAATATGAATCGGCGTCAAAATTTGATGTAACCCAAACATAACCATCGGTAGGAAGAATAGCCCTAGAACAAAGCCAGAGACTGCCCCACCGACGTTCAAGATCCATTGAATAGCACCGACCAAACTATTAGAGATAACTCCCGCAATCGGCATAACCAAGAAGATCGTAAAGACGCCAATAACTAGTAACGCAATCGTCGGCGTAATAATAATGTCAATTGAATCTGGAACAACTCTGTGCAACCATTTTTCAACAATTGATAAGACCCAAACGGCAAAAATGACCCCAATAATACCACCTTGACCAGCTGATAGTGCTTGTCCATTAAAGATATTGTGGATTGGCGCTTGCGGAGTAACCCCCGTCAACAGTGTAACCGCACCAATCACACCACCTAATCCGGCTGTGGCACCAAAAACAGTCGCACTATTGATACCAACATAAATCACCAGATATGAGAACAGACCACTATTGATAACTTTTAGCACGGTAATGAAATCCGTCCAACTCTTACTAATATCTCCCGCTAACATCATGTTGGACAAAATCGAAGCAATCCCAGAAATTAACCCGGCACCGACGAATACTGGAATCAAAGGAATAAAAATACTAGAAATAGCACTTAATACTTTTCGAACCGGTGTCTGTTTAATCTTGGCCTTTTGTGCTGCATGAACTTCCTTGGCCTTGGCTTCAACCATTTCCTTATCTCGTTGATGTTCCGACTTAGTGTCAGTCGTATCATCTACAAAAGTACTTGGATCTGGAAATGGTTCACCAAGTCCAACACCAACTTGTTTGACCATGATGTCAGCGACTTTATCAACTGTTCCTGGACCCACAATCACCTGAAGCGTGTCTTCTTGAACAACCCCCATGACACCATCGATAGCTTTTAATCCATCCATATCTACTAATGAGTCATCCCGGATCGTCATCCGAACCCTTGTCATGCAATGAATCAGCTTCGCAATATTTTGTGGTCCACCTACATTCGCATAAATACCATTAGCTATTCGTGTGTACTTGTCTTCAGCCATAATGCACCCTCCTTTTAATTAACTGCCTGTCGAACAAAACCATGTGCCTGATTTAATCGCTGACTAGCCTCATCCTTACTCATTCCCGTCAAGACCATAACAATGGCCAACTTTACATCATGATTGGCAACTTCAAATGCATTTGCAGCGTCATCTGAGGAACAATCAGTTGCTTGTACGATAATCCGCTTGGCACGTTCGACTAGTTTCTCATTTGTTGGCTTAACATCTACCATCAAATTCTTGTATACTTTACCGATACCGACCATTGATGCAGTCGAAAGCATATTCAACACTAACTTTTGTGCCGTCCCCGATTTCAAACGAGTCGATCCCGTCAGCACTTCAGGGCCAACTTCGACCTCAATTGGAATTTGCGCATGTTGACTGATAATTGCTTCTGAATTGCAAGCAATACTAATTGTCATCGCGCCCACCGTATGGGCATAATCTAGCCCACCGATAACATAGGGGGTACGACCACTGGCGGCAATCCCGACCACGGTATCATGTGGAGTTAACTTCAAATCGATTAGGTCCTGTTTACCCAGCTCCAATGAATCTTCTGCGCCTTCCACTGCAACCGTCATCGCGGACATGCCACCAGCGATTAATCCCTGTACCATCTCAGGCGAAGTACCAAAAGTTGGCACACACTCTGCAGCGTCCAGCACCCCTAAACGTCCGCTAGTACCTGCGCCCATATAGATTAAACGACCACCCGCTTTAAAATTCACAACGATGCTATTAACGGCGCTTTCAATTTGTGGCAAAACTTGCTTAATTGCCAACGGGACTTGCTGATCCTCCTGATTCATTAGCGTCAGCATCTCTTTTACTGATAGTGTATCTAGCGACATCGTTTTCCGATTACGCGTTTCAGTCGTTAATTTTTCTAAATCCAACTTACCTCATCCTTTCTTAATAAACCGAATTGGACAGTTACTTCCAATCCACGGTAATAATGCTAAGTCTGAAGGCACGACCCAGCCGACAACATTGACTCGTGGATCCGCAGCTAATGTCTTCTTTACAATTTCGAATTCTCCAACGTAGCGGCCGTAACGTTCATTATCAATTGTAATGGCACCACGTGGTCGCGAAACTGTTTGCAGCGGCGATACAGCTGTGAATCGCTGACGACCTTCTACTAATCGAACCACATCTCTGGCAACATCCGGTCGATTATGCCAATCCGACTCAAACAATGCCTCATTTGATGACTGAACAGTTAGCTGAACCGTATTACCGTTAAAATACGCTTCAAATTGACTACGCACACGTTTACTCAACCCCGCATCCCCGATATAAACCTTATCGACAGCTAAATGATTGATCAGTTTCAAGGTTGCAGCTAATGGATGCTCAGATCGATCCGACTCAAGCGTTGGTAAGCCTGCATATATTGGACCACGTAAATCTTCATCACCGGCCACAAAAGCCATCGTGGTGAACCCCTGCGTCTTTAGCCACTGATTCTTTGCTTTTAGCCAATCATCATCAAGGCCTGTTTCTGGTCGCGGATAATAATTGTGCCAGGCCTCCAGTTGCTTAAAGTTCGCATGGTAGTGATGTAATTCAGCAACGTCCTCAGCACTGATCGTACTAGCATTCAGTGCAATTGGTATTTGTCGTGAAAGTTTGGCAACATCGGACATCAAGACGCCATCGTCGACACGTAACGCTGTCAATCCAATTTCGGCTAATTGTTGAATATCATCCAGCTCAATCCCCATCTTTTTTAAGCCATCAGCTGAAATATCGGCTGTTAAGCTAAGCTTTAGTTTCTTGCATAAGCCTCCCAATTCTTTTAAGCGTGGTAAATAGGCCTGCTCATCATCTTCCGGAATATGTAACGAGGTGAAGATGCCTTTAAAACCCGATTGTTGCATATTCTCAATCAAATTGATTTGGTTGTTTGTTAAATCATGATTTAGATAAACCGAGAAACCTAACATTATTCAGCCTCCTGACATTGGCAACGCTTTCATCACCATTAAATATATCATTGTTGTAATTAAATTACAACATAAAAGTTATTTTTGACCATTATTATGTAATTTAGTTTCCGATTTAGACACAAAGACACACGGTCAATCATCGTAATTAGTAATTCACAGTTACTATGAGTTGATAGTTAAAACCAATCATTGCTAGCCATATTCCGTGCTACGATTAAAGTAATGAAAGCGTTCCAGCAGAAGGGAGTAACTTTAAATGGACAAATACCAAGCCGGTAGTTACCATATCATTGCTGATGGTTATCTGCATGATCTGCCAATCACAATAACCTTCACTAAGGATAAAATCACGGGAATTACAGTCAAGCCTGGAACCAAATTGCACGGACTTGAAAAAGAAGCAATTCCTAAAGTTGTCGACCGAATTTTAACTCAACAAACCGTTGATATTGATGCTGTCACTGGCGCAACGGTTACAAGTGATGGACTAGTTGATGCGCTTACCGACGTCATTGATCAAATGCCTGATTCTGTCAGCAAATATAGCCATCAATAACTTTAAAACTCAAAAATGCTGTCGTGTAATCACAAACACGACAGCATTTTTCATATATAACACGTCTAAACCTCTTAGCATTAATCTTTTAGTTTAGTCATTATTAATTGTTCAACGTCACGCTGCTGAGTCATATCCTTAATGTAGTAGGGTGCGACCTCAATCGGCCGTAACTTATCATCAACAGCTACGAAGATCAGAACGCCTTCACCAACTTTTTCAGCATTGTTATCTATGTCACGCTTCAAAACCTCTGTAAAGAACGTCATCGTATGCCGACTGGTTTTTAGAAGGGTTGTCCGAAACCAGATATGATCACCAACATGACCTGGTTTAGTGAAATTGAACTGCTTGATAGCAACCGTTAATACTCTTGAATGAGTGTACTCATTAGCTAATAGTCCAACAGTCGAATCACATTGCTTCAACAACACGCCACCATGTAAAATTTTCAAATGATTTAGCATACCAGGCTCAACATAGAAATCCCCAGATTCAACTTGATAAAACGAATTATCCATCAATATCACCATCTTTATGATTTTGATTAAGCATCCATACTTGTTACGCCCCAGCCGTCATCACCACTACTAAGATGCATCGGGCGATAAAAACTAGAAGGATGCGATTTAAGAAATGCGATGAGCACTCTCTTTTTAGCCTTACCAGAGCTCGTCTTCGGTAGCTTATCAACAATAATCAATCGTTCTGGCCAAATTTTTTTAACGACATTATGCTCAGCTAAAAACTGCTTAACTTGTTGAAGTGTCACCGAAATATTAGGATCACTTAATACGACAAATGCCCCAATCAACTCACCTAGTCGCTTATCCTTGATGCCAACAGCTGCAGCTTCCTTAATATTTGGATACTGTTGCAATTCTCGTTCAACGACGTACGCTGGGATATTCTCCCCGCCACGAATAATAATATCCTTACTACGGCCATCAACTTCAAGGGCGTGATCTGCATTCCAATGACCAATATCGCCAGTATCTAACCAGCCGTCAGGGCTCAAAACTTGGTCCGTGCGTTCTTGATCATGATAATACCCTGAAAACACAACTGGCCCTTTTGCCATAATTCGACCTTCCTGATTAGTTTGCGTAATTTTTTGATGTTGGTTATTTAAGATAGCAACAGACATCCCATCGATTGGGTAGCCTCCCGTTAATTGTCCTTCCTTCATTTGATAATATGCGGGCGAGGTACAGACAAATGGAACACACTCAGTTAACCCATAAATATTATAGACTGGCACCGCCAACTTCCATGCAGTGCGTAGTAATTCGTAGCCTAATGGCGCGCCCCCTGAGATAATAAATCGTAATGATTTAGGTCTAGTCGACCATTCAAAGATATCGAAAATCACAGTAGGAACCGTCACCAAATACGTGCACCCATAATCGTTAATTGCCCGTTTTAAAGTATCAGGCGAATAATGTTCAATTAAAACTAATGTGCTTCCTGCGAGAATTGTTGAGATTAACCCATGATGAAAACCTAATGCATGATATAACCCTGATGGCAATACCTGAACATCACTATCTTGAATACCGTAAATTCGATTAAATTGGAGCTCACTATACAGAATATTCTGATTGGTCAGCATAACACCCTTTGCCGCACCGGTTGTTCCAGAAGTACATAAGATAACTGCCGGCGAATTACCAACAATCGTCTTAGTCTGGTGATGTTCATCCGTCATTATCTGTAAATCGGTTTGGCCAAGTCGGACAATATGCTTGTTATAATCATTAAGCAACTGGTTATTAAAGCTTAGTGAATTACATCCATCACTTTTTGTAATAATCACTGTCGGTGCCATTTTTTTAATTAAGCTACTGGTCTCTTCATCATCCAAGTGAGGATTAAGTGGCAAAATTGTCAGGCCACGTTTAAAGCAAGCAATAAATAGCTGAATCGCTGTCACATTAGTTGCCAGCTGAATCGCCACAACGTCGCCGCTAACTAATCCGTAAGCATCCAACATATCGCCAGCCTCTTCACTGAGCTGATCGACATCTTCATAACTGTATCGTTGCTTGTTCTGAATCAAAAAGGTATGCTGTGGCGTTTGGCGACACCGCTGATTCCATAGTGCAGCAATCGTCATCGGGAAAGCACTGGCAGTTAATAATTCATCCGAATTAGCCATAACCCTTACCTCCTAACTAGCAACCGGTGCCTTCAACACACTTATTAATTGCTTAACGACTTCGTCTGCATCACCCACGATACCTAAATCTGCCAACTTAAAGATTTCAGCATTAGGATCATTATTAATGGCGATAATAAACTTGGATTGGTCCATGCCCACCGTATGCTGGAGTGCACCAGAAATTCCAGCAGCGATGTAAACGTCTGGTTTAACAACCTTGCCAGTCTGGCCAATCATCTTATCAGCCTCAACCCAGCCAGCTTCAACCGCTACTCGGGTTGCGCCAAGGCTGCCATGCAGTTGATTTGCTAGATCTTGTAAGAGCTGAAAGCCCTCTGGTCCTTGCATTCCCTTGCCACCAGCAACAACGACTTTTGCATCCGTCAAAGCGTCAACAACCTGTTCAAATGGCTGGTAAGTCGTGTTATCACTGGGTGCAACGTCAGACAACACATGCTCATTAACTGGCGTTGATTCGCCAATTTTCGCTGCTACAGCAATATGTCCTACTTCACAGGTCATCAAAGCTTGACCGTTTGTCGGTACCGCAATGTGCTTTAACAATTCTCCACCATAAATTCGTTTTTCCAAAGAATAACTGTCATCAGCTGTCACAATTTTCTCGACATCCGTAACTAATGGTTCGTGTAGTTTGGCTGCGACTTGTTTTGCAATACTACTAGTTCCAATATCATTGTTAAATAGGACAAATCCATGTTCTTGCCCAGCTAAAAAGGTACTAATCGTTGCTGCAGTTTGTTGCACATTAATCTTGGTAAATTGAGCATAGGTTAAGAAATCTAGTTCTCCTAGTCCAACGCCATCATATATCGCGACCATGTCTTGGCTATTCTGCGCTAATACCACGGCTTTGATGGGTTGCGCTTTGAAGTTATGCTGCGCAAACTGAATCAATTTCAAATTATCTTCCTGATTATCTTCACCGGCCAATAAGACTAAATATACTGATTCATTTGACATTTTGGCACCTCCCTCATAAAACGCCTTGTTGTTTAATGGCACTCACCAATATTTGAATTGATTCTGTTTTATCTGACTCATAATCAATCGTTTTGGCAGGTTGTTGTTCTGGCAAACGTACGATTCGCTGATTGCCAACACTACTGGTCAGCTGCCGCCACTCATCGTTTGTGAGCAACGACAATTTTGAAATTTCAATCGTGTCGATCTGAGCTCGTTTAGCAGCAATCTTTGTCTTAAAGCTTGGAAGACGCGGCTTATTGATCGTCGAATCTACAGAGATGACTGCAGGCAATTTTAACTGTCCACTCACAGTTCCTTGTGCCCACTTCATTTTATAAGTAAGCTGCTCAGACTGTACCGGCGTTAACTCATCGACATTATCGTAGTATGGTAGCTTTAACGCATCTGCAATCAAACTACCCGTTGTCCCTTGAGCATCGTCAACTGCCTCTTCACCAGTGAAGATAACATCATAATTCACAAGTTGATGCGCGGCTTCTGCCAAAATAATTCCAGGGACAACCTTCGCATCTTGAATATCACTTTTAATCGTAATTGCTTGTTGCGCACCCATTGAAAGTCCTGCACGCAACGCAGAATCCGTGACATCGTCCTCACCATAAGACGCTACTGTGACGGTTCCTGAATCGCCAGCAAGCTGCAGTGCTGCTTCAATCGCTCGCTTATCAACAGGATTTAAGAACACAACGCCATTTGGAATTAACTGTCCATTGTCATCTATTGCCGGTTGCTTATCCGTACCTAGAATACCTTTAATAAATACCAGACTGTTCACGTTCTTACCCCCTATCTATTGACGATATTCACGATCTAATTCATGTGCGACCGTGACACGTTGAATTTGATTAGTCCCTTCAAAAATCTGAAATATTTTGCAGTCACGCATTAGTTTTTCAACTGGAAATTCTTTAGAGACACCATAACCACCAAAGATTTGGACTGCATCTGACGTTACTTGCTGAACAGCATCAGTGACAAAAGTTTTGGTCATTGCGCCTTCTTTTCGTACTAAACTGCCAGCATCCATCATTTTCATCGTATTATTGACCATTAACCGTGAAGCTTCCGTTTGAATCGCCATATTAGCTAGCATTTCCTGAACTGCTTCAAATTTCATGATCGGTTGCTTAAATTGTGTCCGCTTCTGTGCATACTTAACCGATTCATCTAGCGCACGTTGCATAATACCAACAGCTAGCGTTGCAACAAACGCCCGTGATAGGTTCAAGCTATTCAACGCAACCTTCAGGCCGTGGCCCTCTTCACCAATCAAATTGCTTGCAGGGACCCTGACGTGATCAAAAGTCACATTGGTTGTATTGGATAAACGCAGTCCCATCTTGTCTTCATGCTTACCAGCAGTAATGCCGCCACGTGATTTTTCAACGATAAAGGCGCTCAATCCTTTGTTACCATCATCAGAAGTTCGGAAGATTCCCACAAAAATATCTGCTAAACTGCCATTAGTGATAAAGGCTTTTTCACCATTCAAAATATAATCGTCGCCATCACGAGTTGCGGTTGCTTGAACTGATCCGGCATCCGTTCCAGCATCTGCCTCACTTAATGCAAAGGCAGCAAAAGCCCCTGGCGCAATAACATCCGCAAAATGTTGAATTTGTGCTTCGTTACCTGCAATCATTACCGAACGTAATGCTACAAAGGTCGAGACTAACGTGATCGCATAACCGGCGTCATAACTTGCCAACTTTTCAAAAATCATCGCAGTTGTTTCATATGATAATCCTGCACCGCCGTACTTTTCCGGAATTTCAAGCATGTGTAGGCCCATATCAAATGCCGGCTTGAATAACTCAGGCGGACATTCACCCTCTTGGTCATATTTCTGAATGGCCTTCGTGGAGAGATTCTCATCCGCAAACTCTTTGACCATATTGATAAAATCTTTTTGTTCATCTGTATATAATAGTGCCATTGTTCTCACCCCTTATTTGACTGGATCCCCAATATGCCGGGTTGTCCCAGCCGCGCCATCAGCAACTAACTGGTTGATCTTGTCCTGCGAGTACCCTAATTCGCTCAATACTTCAACCGTATCCGCACCTTGAGCACGCGAAATCTTAAGTTCTGGGTCACCCATTGATTCAAAGCGAACAGGATTAGTCGGAATTAACCGCTTATTACCTGATGGATACTGCAATTTGCGTAATTCATCATTATCGAGTGCTTCTGCGTCATCATAGATTTCTGTTGGAACGTAGCACGCCTCTAACGGCAAATCATTCTCTTTGAATAAATCCACCCAATGCTGTAATGGTTGCTTCTTAAATTGTTCGTCCAAAATCGCAATAAACTCACGATTAAGGTTGGCCTCGTTAATATGATCAATATTGTTATAACGTTCATCGTCTACCAAATCTGGACGACCGATCAACTTCATGACCTTGTTATAATCACGGTTGAAGACTGGGACACACATGACAAACCACCGTTCATCACTTGTTTGGAAACAATCGTTAAATGGATTGGCAACGTTTAACCGACTCTTCGGGTAAGTATTGCCGTATTGCGCAGAAACCATGGCGACATTTTGCATGAATAATGCCGCATGATGTAAGCTGACGGTGATTTTATCGCCCTTACCAGTTCTTGCTTGCTTAATCAATGCCGCACAGATTCCGGCCGTTAAGCACATCGAAACTTGGAAATCACCATACCCATTGGCAGGGTTCATTGGACTTTGCCCCGCTTCCATTGTGGTACCAAGTACACCACCGCGAGACATATAGGCTGTCGCATCAAATCCCGCAGCGTCCTTGTTCGGCCCATGCTCACCATACCCTAAGACTTGGGCAAAAATCAGTCTTGGAAATTGCTTTTTTAAATGATCATAATCAATTCCTAAGTGTTTGAGTGATTTAGTCCGAATATTCGTCAGAAACACATCAGCATCCTTCAGTAGATCGTCGAAGGCTTGAAGGCCCTCCTCTTTTTTGAGGTTTAATGTGACAAACCTCTTATTGAGATTTGAAATATCAAATCCCAAATTTTCATCATCTGAGTAATGCATATTAAACACAGCCCCCTGTGTCCGCTCTGCATCTCCTTTGGGTGGTTCCACCTTAATGACGTCAGCACCCCATTCACCTAACACCCGTGCAACTGTTGGCGCTGCTAAAAACGTTGTCATATCAACGATTTTAATTCCATCTAGAGTCTTACCCATGATACTTTCCTCCTAAACAAACATGCCGATAGCATGATTAACCTATACTATCGGCATATTTTTACGATTTATTATTCAATAATGCCGTCATTAGCAATCAGCTTCCGCGCTGCCGTAAGACGTTGGACTGAGCGAGGTCCTTCTTCAAGCCACATTGCCCGGCAATCACGATACATCCGTTCAACAGGGCCGTATGGGTTATCTTCGAAGTAACCAATACCACCAAAGATTTCAAGGCAATAGTCCGAAACCAACTTGACAGTGTTAATACTGAATAATTTGCACATCGCTGCTTTCTCTTCAATATCTTCACCACGATCGTATTGATCTGCTAAGTTATGAAGCATTGTCCGTAAGGCAAAAATCTCAGTTCCCATATCAGCAATTTCTTGTTGGATTGCTTGACGCTTTACTAATGGCTTACCAAACGTTACCCGGTCTTTAGCCCGTGCAATCGCCATTTCAAGCATCCGTTGACTCATCCCAAGGTTACTTGCTGCAATGTGTGCCCGTGAAATTGATAACGAAGCAATTGCAACATGTAAGCCATCGCCTTCTTCACCAAGCAGATATTTCTTATTAACCCGCATGTTAGTGAACTTTAAGCCAGCGTGACCAGCACCACGGCATCCCATCATGTGTGGCATTGGAACAATTTCATATCCTGGCGTGTCAACTGGAACATAGAATGCACTCAAGCGCTTAGAACCTTCAGCATCTGGATCTGTTACGGCAATAACATAGGCAGCATCACTGCAATCTGTGTGAGAAATCAACGTCTTTTCACCATTTAAGATGTAGTCGTCTCCATCCTTAACAGCAGTCGTATGCAAGTCAGCACCAGTACCACCACTCTCTTCGGTCAAAGCAAAACAAGTAAAAATACTTTTATCTTGTAACTTTGGCATGACTTCAGCTTTCAATTCTGGTTGACCAAATTCGTCCATGATCCGCCAGTTCAAGTCAGCAGCATAGTGCAAGTGCATCCGCATACCACCAGGACCCCGTGAGAACATTTCTTGGACTTGGAAGATTTGTTTACAACTCAATCCAAAGCCACCATATTTTAGTGGTAAGGCAAAACGATATAAATCATTATCGATTGCTAGTTCAAAGAACTTCTTTGGGAAACGATTCGTCACTTCGACTTCTTTTTGTAAGTAATCGAATTCATTTTCTGCCAAATGCTTAATTTGCTTTAGATATAATGCAAATTCTTCATCTGTCATCTTAGTCCCTGGTTTTGTGTGTACTAACTTCTTAGTAGGTTCATATGGTAAAGTTTCTGTAGCTTCCATTATTTAGCACGCTCCTTTAAATTTCTTTGTGTTCCGATACCTTTTAACATTAGGATTAGATCAATCACTAATCCGACCGCCGCAACGCCAATGGCAACTAAATATGCTGGGTAATACGCCGTAACACCAGCCGTCTTATTGGTAAACAAGGCGGCAATTTGTGGTCCAACCAGCGCACCAATCGCATAGCCGAAAAACATTAAGCCGTAGTTGATTCCCGAATGTGTTTGGCCGAATGTATTTCCTGTAAGCGTTGGATAAACCACTAAAACACCTCCGAACGATGCCCCCAATAACACGAGGAAAATAACGAATGTAACGATGTTAGCGGAAAATCGCAAGCCCGCTAGTCCGATAATTGTGAGAATTAAAATTCCAGCTAAAGTTTCGGTTTGACCAAACTTATCAACTAGTTTTCCTGTTAATAGTCGGCCACCAAAGTTAGCCAATGTGTTAATCACAACCATATTAGCGGCAACGACCGGTGTCATACTCAGTTGAATCTGTGCAATCATTGATAACGATCCAATTAGCATAATTCCGGCAGTACATGAGATGGAGAATAATAACAATAGCGCCCAAAACTGCCATGTTTTTAGCATTTTCTGAGGTGTAAAATCATTGTTGTCGCTAACAATCTGTGCCTCTTGAGTCTGCTGTTCTTCTGGTGTGTCCATCATCCAGCCAACTGCCCAGCAAATAACAAGATAGGCAATACCAATTGGGACAAAGCCCATCATGCCATAACTGTTGCATAGGATAGCGCCAGCCTTTGCGAGTACCAACGGCCCCAATGACGCTGCACCAAGTAGCAGTCCTGAAATCGTTCCACGTTTTTCTGGGAACCACTTCAATGCCGTTAAAAGTGCGGGATTATACATAATCCCATTTCCGGCACCAGCCATTAATCCAACCGTTAAGTATAAAAAGAACAAATTATGAACAAAAGCGGTAAGAAACCATCCTAAGCCAAAAATCAATCCGCCAAAATACATCAACTTCTTCGCACCAAACTTATCCATGATGTGTCCTGATGCAACCCCAAAGCACGCCATAAAGAATTGGTAAAGTGTCAACGTCAGTGCGACTTGTGATTCAGTACCACCAGTAGCTTGTTGCAATGGGATTGAAAATACTGAAAATGCCGAAGATGCAGCACAACAGAATATAATAAAGAACGCAGCGGTAAATACATGTGAACGGTGAACCGTTCTAATATTAGTCGTTTCCATTACTTTCCTCCTTTCTATCGGCCGAGGATGTTACCGCTTCCTTACACTCTTTATACTAGTGCCTTAGTTCACAAAATAAAAATTCCAATAATGATTAGATCCATAGCTTTTAAAAATATCAGCTTTACACCAAGCTTCCAAATTCATTTCAGAAGTGTTAATTCGAAAAATATTTTTGTGAATTATTTATTTTATCGCGATTTTTGTTGCCTACTTATTGGGATTTATGACGATTGATAGCCTAGATTTATCAATTAATAGAATTTGCCTACTTTATGTCGGAACCGTTTTCATTGTATAGTGTAGAAGAAGTTAACCACGATGCTTTTCGCTTTTAGGAGGGATTTCTGTTGAATCTTAATCAGCTTTACTATTTCCGAACTTTAGCAGAATTTCAACATTATACAAAAGCTGCTGCACATTTGTACATTAGTCAACCAAGTCTTAGCAACGCCATGAAGTCACTTGAAAAAGAGCTTGGGTGTGTCTTGTTTGAGAAGACTGGACGAAACGTTAAACTCACAGAGTATGGTCGAATGTTTTACAACACCACATGCTCAACTCTTAACATCCTTGACGAAGGAAAAACTGAATTAGCGCAAAAAATAAAGCGTGATGCTGGTATTATCAACATCGCTTGCATCCCAACATCAATTGGGACGCGCTTGCCAAAACTAATTAAGGATTTCCAAGAGAAGAACACTAAATCACCGTACTTTATTCTCCATGATGCATTCTCGCTCCCAATTCTAGATGGCCTTACGAACGGTAAGTATGATATCGGTATTTGCTCGCGAGACCTGCACTATCAAGAGCTTTCCTTTATTCCACTATTTTCTGAAAAAATCATGGTGATCGTACCACCTACTCATCCACTGGCTGCGAAGAAGAAATTAACACCCTCGATGCTACGACACTACAACTTAATTACGTATTCAGAGAAGACACCAATTGGGGCTTCAGTGCGGCATGAGCTCAATGCAAAATGCCCAAATCTGACTTTTGCCGAATCGTACGATGGTGAAATTGCCATTGCCGGGCAAGTCGTGGAAAATAATGACGTTGGCATCGTTGCCGACACAGTGCTAGTCAACAGCTTTAACGTTGTTAAGGTCCCACTTGCTGTTCCAAGTGATACGCGTACGGTCTACATCGCATACAATCACACCCGCCAGATTGCGCCGACACTCCAAGCTTTTATTGACTATATTCAAAGCACCAATGCACAACATTACACTACGGTTTAGATAATGATGACATCAAGCATAATGCTGACGATAGTACGGCTTGATTCCAGCGACAGTTTAATATGGCTATTTTAGTGTATAATGTGGATTTCGATTGTATGGATATGAAAAGTCCGTCCGAAGATGTTGAGAGAATCTTCGAACGGACTTTTTTGGACAGAATACTTTTCGAATTTAAAATACGCTGATATATCAGTGCTTGTGGCAGAACTCATTGATAATTCAAATTCAAATCGAATTTAAATCATTCCAGTAAATATCCATCATAGAAAGCTCTTAGAAGGCGTAATGAATGGCATTCTTATACTCATTGTATAGATGCTGATTCAATCGATCTCCGCCATCTAGATTAGCAGAATAGAAAATCGGTGGCGTCTCTACTCCCAAATCAACTAATTGTTGATTCACCTCAACTACGATGGTGTTCAAAATTGAGGCACCAATAACAGTTGAAGTTGGTCCAACTTTTTGGGCAACATTTTTAATTTTGCAAGATGCATCACCAATATCACCATGATTATCAATAACAACATCTGCGATTTCAAACAAACGTTTTCCGGAAGAATGACGACTTGTCACCGATTTTGAATACGCTAGATTAGTCAGGGCAATGATTTTTACCCCTTTTTCTTTAGCAGCCATTCCTAAATCAATAATAACCGGATTACGACCAGAAACTGAATGTAAAATCAGCACATCGTTCGCTTTAAAATCCACTGTGCTGGCTAAAGCAGTTCCGTAGCCTTCAAGCCTTTCCATCTTGCTTGTAAAAGTAATCGGCTTTCGATCCAACATCACTTCGCGTCCAAAAATAGCATTAATTGTCATCATACCGCCCGCACGATAATACATCTCTTCAGATAAAATACCAGCATGGCTGGCCCCGAATATATATACCGAATGTTTATCCATCGTTGCTGTTACCATTAATTGAGCAGCCTGTTCTATCTTGCCAGATTCTTCCTTTTCAACATCAGCTAGAATTTCACGAATCTTATTTATATACTGAAATGCCATTAGAAACCTCCAAATAATCGACCAACACCTTCGGCAAACATTCCCCATAGAGATAAGTCATTACCACCAAAAATAAGAATCCAATTACGAATGGTTGATCCTAATAATATAGCTGAAAAGCCTACTAATGCGATCATAGCAACAGATGCCACAGCTGTACCAACAATGGCGCCACGCAGGCCACCCTGACCTTCACCAATAACCGCTGCACCACCACATTCAAAGAAGCTTGTGATGACCATCGGAACAATTAGGATACCAAATAAGTGCACTGAATTAGCCACAACTACCAAGATTGTTGACGTTATCATTGCGGTTAGAAAACCAATAATAACTGCATTAGGACGATAGTTGAATAGGATTGGAACATCAAAAGCAGGTTTAGCACCAGGAACAACTTTTTCTGCAATACCTTGGAATGCTGGCACAATTTGATTGATTAGTAAGCGGACCCCATACAGCAAGATCAGCAATCCAGCGCCAAAGGTTAAGCCTTGATTTAGCGCATACATAACGACATTGCTACCACTTGGAACCAATGAAGGTGCGATTATTCCCACGACAATATCCACAATGAACATTACCAAACCACCAGTAATTGAAATTTCTCTGAAGAATGACAAGCCTTCTGGAATTTTTAGATCCTCAGTTGAATGTGACTTATTACCAACATGCTTAGCCACAAACCCTGATATCAGTGACAATATCCCTGTAGGATGTCCAATCAGGAAGGAATCATCTCCAGTAGCTGCCCAAACATACTTGCGCATAATCCACGGCATGCATGACCAATAACAGGCTGAAATAATCGCACCCAATACTACTAGAAGCACTCCTTTGACGCCAGCCTCAACCAATCCAGCCACAATCACAAAGGGTACCCACCATAGCATATGCCCGGTTAAAAAGATTGTTTTAATTGGTGTAAATCGAGCAATTAACAAATGAACGATTAGTCCAAAAAACATAGCCATCCCAACAGCTCCACCATAGTCCGCTGTAAATGTGATATCCGACAACCCTTTGGCAACTTTGACACCCATTTGAGTTTGAACTGCCGTATTAATGTTGGCGATAATAGTTGTCAGCATGTTAACGCCTTCGGTCAAAATTAGCATTCCAAAAGCAGCAGTTAAGCTGCCCTTTACAATTTCGTCAATTTTTTTCTTTTGAATCGCTAAACCTAATGCAGCAATTAGGCCTAGTAGAATTGGTGGATTTTGTAAAATGTTCGTCGCAATCCAGTTGATCATGTGTTATGCCTCCTGACTATCCAAATAAGCCCGCACTTGCTTTGACACTTCTTCTTTATCCATATACTTTTTAACTGGATAAACCGGATTTTTCACAGACGCTTTCAAGTCCTTTAATAATTCTTGACTAGTAAAATAGGCATCTGCCTCTGTCGCTTTGGCAGTCGCAATATCCGTATTTTCTACTGAAGCATCAATATTCATTTCCTTTACAACTTTATCCAGCGTCATTTTAAGCACCATTGAACTGCCAACACCAAATCCGCACACTGCAAGAAATTTCATTTCTATCCCTCCAACTAATTAAAAAGCTTTGCGATTTGTTCACGATTTCCTGTCAAAATTCTTCGATATTTTTGTTCATCCATAAAAATACTCATGATTGCTTGTAACCACTCTAAATGGCTGGTATTATCTTTGGCTGCTAAGATCAAAAATACTTTCACCGGTTTTCCGGCTAAGTCAACAGCTTGCTTCGTGACTAGCAGTGACATTCCAGCCCGACTGACGCCGACCCCTGGCCGAGCATGCATTAGCGCAAAATAGTCTGTTAATACCATATAAGGGCCATTACTGTTCACACTTGCAATCATATTCTCCACATAAACAGAAGAAATCATCTTGGCCTTCAGTAATGGTTGACTTGCCAACTTAATTGCACTTTTCCAGTCATTAATATGAGTGACAACCTGGATTGCATCATTTGAGAGAATTGCTTTTACCACGATTCATTTAACCTCCATCATTTTAGAAATAAACCAGCTTTTGTCCTCAATCCCTTTCATCAGCAAATTCATAAACGGTTCCACGTAAGCGCTATCTTTTTCGCGTATCATTAACAGGGCCACAACGTCGACACTGACGTTGTCCCAAATAATTGGCGTATCCAAAATCAATACCGTAATACAAGTTTGATCCACCAGTGATGGCTTACCGTGAGGAATGGCGAAACCATTTCCTAAGTAAGTAGACTGTACCGCTTCACGCTTTAATACTGACTCTCTAAATGCTCGTTGTCGTTCATCACTTTTCCAATAATTCTTACTTTGCAAATATTCAATTGCTGTTAAAAAGTTTGGTACATCATCAAAAAAGACATGTCCAGTTAGCATTTTCAAAGCTGGCGTTAAACTAGTTTCATTAGATACGATTTCACGACTGTTTTGCGCTAATGTAATATCAATATATCTGCTCATAATTTTTTTCATATCTTCTGCCGACATTAATGGCGAAATTTTCACATATGATATTCTCGCATCAGTAATTATGACAGTTGAAATGATTAGATCCACATCTGACAGATCTTGTTGTTTCAGCTTATCAACTGAAACAACTTCGATTAACGTAATATCGGGCAAAATCTGGCGTAATTTAGCAGATATTAATGCACTAGTTCCAATACCATTGGGGCATACGAACAATACTTTTCGGACCTTCTTGCTACGCTCCAGCGCTGCTTGGAAATGAATGGTAACAAAGCCCACTTCATCTGCTGAAATCATTAAATTATTGTCATTGCCAAAATCATTAAGCGCATACCATACGACACCAAATAATTTACGATAACTTTTACGTATTTCATCTAAAACTGGGTTAATTACGGTTGTATGAGCCTGTAGTCGTAAAACTAACTGGTACAGATGCACCATCAAGTCTGATTCCAAACGACTGTCCTGGCTAAAATCAGTGTTAACTCCTTCGCCGACACGAACAATAAGTTGCTTAACCTTTACTTTAAACGAGTCAGGAATTGTACTGTTTACCATAAAATATTTGAAACCATTTCCCAAAATCACGTAAGTTAAATACTGAAAATCAGCTTTTGAGAACTGATAAATTCGATTGTCCTCAATAGACTTCAATAACTCGTATACTAACGGATATTTATCGAATTGAAAAAACAGCTTACCAAATTGGCGTTTAGTACCCAATTGAATGTGCTGATTCTCCTTTCCACGTTGTATCACGATAACTGTAGAAATTAGAATATCCTGTAAATAACTTTCCGGCACTTCAATTTGTGATTGTCTCAAAATCGATCTAAAAAGTATTGCAACTTGTTCATATAACGATTGATCCAGTAACGTTGACAACATAAAATGATTCGTTTTGATGTCGTTTATTAGATCCATAATGAGCCGCTTTAAAACACGTTGCCTTGAAATTTCACCTCCAGTCAAATACGTGCCTGAATTATCAAATGTCAGCCTTACCTTTTCTTCGGCCAATATTTGTTTCACACTCGCAATGTCGTTAGCGATACTGCTTCGTGAAACATAGTACTCATTCGATAATTGTTGATAACTTAGATGTTCGCTATTCAGTAACCGCTGCAGAATTAAATACTTTCGTTCCTTGCTACTTAGGTTTTGATTTGCTTTCAAGTGATCACCTTCAATTAGTAGTGTAGTTGACTAGCCCAAGACTAGGTAGACCAAAAAAATACCAAGGTATTATTAAAAAGCTGAACACCTTGAATTTTAGTGAGAGTACTTTAAAGGACGGTATTATAAAGTGAATCACTTTATAGTACCGTCCTTATTCTTAAAAGCTAGCTATATGCTTTTATGTCGTCATAAAACAAGCACCAGAAAACTATCTGACCTGGCGCTCACGAAACTGAATCGGTGAAAGCCCTGTCTTTTTACGAAACAGCCGGCTAAAATAATGCGGGTCTTCGTACCCTACCTTGTTAGCAATTGCCGTAACAGTGTATTGTAAAATTGGCGAAGTTAGCAGTTCTTGCGCCCGTTGAATTCGATATGCTATCAGATATTCCGAAAACGTTCTACCGTAAACTTGCTTTAATTGTCTACTTAAATAAGTATCGCTAACAAACAGTGCACTAGCAACTTGCCCTAAAGAAAGCCCCTTTTCAGAATAATGTGATTCAATGTAAGATTTTACATTATCTGCCAAGGTAAGACTCGCCGCTACGTCACTAGTTGGCGCTATTAATAGTCGGTGCTGGAATACAGTCATCAGTTTTTGTAGATCAGATCTGGGAATTGGCTTTAATAAGTAATCAATGACTTGTAACTTAATTGCTCGCCTTGCAAAATCAAAATCATCAAACCCACTGATAATGACGACCAATATATCTGGATAGCGATGATTAATTAGCTCAATTAAGTCCAAGCCGTTCATATCTCCAAGATTTATATCAATTAACGCTGCTGACACCAAATGCTTATCAACATAATCCAAAGCCTCCCGACCAGTACTAGCAGTTATTACCTCATCAAATGGTGACTGAATTTTTTGCAAGTAATTGGCCAATCCATTCCGCAATGCTTGTTCATCATCAACAACCATCAGTCTTCTCATATTTAAACACCCCCACTAAAGCGATTCATCAACTAATGGCAAGACCAGTACAGCTGTCGTTAGTTTCTCGTTACTATGATAACGAAGGTATGCTCGCCCACTATAAACTAATTTCAATCGATGTCGAATATTATAAATACCATAGCTATTTTGTCCCGCGTTATAACTACCATCATTTAGCTTTCGAACTAGTTCTTTTGATATTGGCTTTCCATTGTTACTGACCATCAATTTCAACTGTGTGGATGATATTAGTGATGCACTAATTTTCAATTCGTTGTCAGTATTCTCACTACATCGAAGCCCATGGTTAATCGCATTCTCTACTAATGGCTGTAAGATGAAATGCATTACAGGCTGATCCATCAACGAATCATCAATATCAATTGAAAGTTGACGTATCTTTGGAAAACGAACGGCCTGAATTTTAAAATAACTTTGAACATGAATAATTTCATCCCTTAATGTCATAAATTCACGACCATGATTAAGCCCTTTTCGGAAAAAAACACTCAAGTTTTCAATCATCATAAGGGCATCATCAGTCTCATCGCCCATAATCTGCCACTGAATAGTATCCAATGTGTTATATAAAAAATGCGGTTGGATCTGAGCTTGTAAGACCTGAATGGTGGCCTCACGATACTTAGTCTCATTCTCATAAACTCGATCTAGTGTTTGATTGAACGTCGTTGCCAACATTCGAATTTCTTGTGGTCCTTCAACGGTTGCTCGAATAGCATAACCACCATTTTGAATTTCATTCATAGATCGTGTAAGATTCTCAATTGGTCGTACAATTCGTCGTAATAGCAAGATTAACAATAGGCCCAATAAAGCAATTACAACCAAAATAATAATCAATAGCAATCGAATAAGATGTTGCGTGCCTTCACGCAGTTCCTTTTTCTGAACCACATAATTCACTTTCCATTGAGGTAATTTATTCAACTTAGTTGTGAGCAATAGCTCCTTTTGGGGATCGATTTGTGGCGAGTCAGTCCCGCGCCCCAATAGCATTCCAGTCCCATCGTAGATTGACAAATCATGCGTCAGTGCCTCCACTTTTGTCAATGGAATTGCGGCTGCAACATAAGCAGTATGATCTGGTAATGGCTGAGTTAATCGGTACAAAATAATGACAATAGATTGGTGGTCCTCCTGAGAAGTTAATAAATTACTGACTGTATAGACTCGTTTAGGATATCGCTGCATCTCTCTATAATAAGAGCGGTGTCGCACTGAGAAGCTAGGAAATGAATCGGAATATGAAATCCCATCACGCGATACTAGTCGAATCGAAACATAGTTATGCTTATCAAATTCAGAAAGCGTTTTCGTCTCGTTGAATAATTGCTGTCTAGTATACTTACGCTGTCCAGATAAGTTTGCAAGCAGTCGTAACTCTGATAATCTCTCTCCAAACCAATCGTCAATTTGGTTTCCCCGGTCATCAACCATTTGTTGCGTCATTGTAGTATTAATTGGCATGACATTTCGAGCTAACTCAATACGCATAGCACCATAAATCGTTCCAATCAGCGTTAACGAGATGAATATAAATAACCAAACAACTTGCTTTTTGATCGAGCCCATTTTGATCCCCCCAGATTTTCTAGCTTCCCTTCCCCTTCTTTTGAGTATTATTTCACAATTAAGTCATGAAAGTCCACCTTATCTCTTAAAAGTCCAACGACGTTCTACCCATCAGCCCATATAATATATATTAACAAATACCTATTTTGGAGGCTTCGATATGAAAAAAAGATGGGGAAGCATCATTTTGGCGATTATCTCAATATTCCTATTAACAGCTTGTTCATCAAGCAACAAGTCGCAAACTATTACCGGGACCGGGAATGGCAAGCACGGTAGTATCAAAGTTGCCGTAACTTTTAAGGGGGATTCAATAAAAAACATCAAGGTTCTCGAACAAAATGAGAACAAAGTACTGTCTAAGCCGGTCTATAAGCAACTAAAAGATACCATTGTTGCCAAAAATTCAACTGGTGTTGATGTTATAAGTGGCTCAACGGCAACTAGTAAAGGATATATCGCGGCCGTGAATGATGCTGTCAAAAAAGCAGGTATCTCGCTTAAGGCGGTTAAAATAAAATCCAGTTCTGCCAAGCCTAAGATTGCGAAAACCAATAACTATGATATCGTCGTTGTTGGTTCTGGCGGTGGTGGCTTCGCAGCTGCAATTGAAGCCAAACAAGCTGGCAAGAAAGTCGCGATTATCGAGAAAATGCCAACAGTTGGCGGGAACACTCTAATTTCTGGAGGGGAAATGAACGCACCAGGTAACTGGGTTCAAAAGAAACTCGGTATCAAGGGTGATTCTGTCGCCAGCTATTATAAAGATACGATGAAAGGCGGTGATAACCTCGGTGATCCAGAAATGGTTCATATCCTTGCCAATAATGCGTTAGGATCCGCCAAATGGTTGCGTGACGATATCCATGTCAAGTTCATAAATGACCAACTCTTTCAGTTCGGCGGTCATAGTTATAAGCGCGCTTTAATCCCCGTTGGACATACTGGACAAGAATTAGTGACTAAACTGAACACAAAAGCTAAATCTTTGAATATTCCTATTTACGTCAACATGAAAGCCAAGTCCTTAATTCAAAAGGATGGCCGTGTCACCGGTGTCAAAGCACAATATCAAGGTAAACGAAATATTACTTTCAATGCCAAAAAAGCTGTTATCTTAACAACTGGTGGTTTTGGTTCAAATGTGAAGATGCGTACAAAATATAATAAAGAATTCGATCAACGTTATAAGTCTACTGATACAGCCGGAACAACCGGAGATGGTATCACCATGGCTCAACAAGTAGGTGCCAAGTTAACTAACATGAAATACATTCAAACCTATCCCATCGCCAATCCCAAAACCGGTATGATTTCACTATTAGCTGACACTCGTTTTGACGGTGCCATTCTGGTTAACCAAAATGGTCAGCGCTTTGTTGAAGAACTTGAGCGCCGAGACGTTATTTCTAAAGCCATCTTAAAGCAACCCGGTAGTTATACGTATCAGATTTGGAATGACAAAATCGATGGCATTTCGAAAACGAAAGCTGCTCACAAAGCTGAATATGATGAATTAATTAAAGAACATCTTCTTTACAAAGCGGACACAATCAATGAATTAGCAAAAGACGTTAATATCGATCCAGCTGCATTAAGCGCAACAATCACCAAGGTTAATCAATATGCCAAAACAGGAAATGATAAAGATTTCCATCATCGTGCCGGCTTGGTGTCCTTAGCTAAAGGACCCTACTATATTGAAAAAGCCGTTCCATCAGTTCATCATACTATGGGTGGCTTAGTTATCAATAAACAGACACAAGTTCTAAATACTGATGACCAGGTTATTCTTGGATTATATGCCGCTGGTGAACTAACTGGTGTTATTCAAGGTTCAAACCGTCTTGGTGGTAACGCCATTGCTGATATTATCACTTTTGGACGCATCGCTGGCCAATCAGCAGGAAAACTGTAGTTTATTGATATAGCCATGAATCAAGTCATACTATCATTGAATTCAAAAAGAAGTAGAAAGCCAATTTGACGGCCCTCTGCTTCTTTTATCTTTATTGCCACATTTAAGCAACACCAGAGTCAAACATTCTTTGACTCTAGTAATAGCAAGAGCGGCGCCACTCTTTCCATCAACAACCTCAGATTTTGCTTACCTTCCCTGATCGCCCTTTCTAAGTCAGTGACTTGTTGAATCAGGGAAAGGGCAGTCGTAAATCCAGCAGCGTGTACTTCTGATGGTGTCAATTGAATACTGCCGGCAACGCAAAGGCATGTTTTTTGGAATTGCCGCGCGGTTTGCGCAACTTGTACCGGTAACTTTCCATGTAGTGATTGATGATCCAGTTGGCCCTCACCGGTAATGACAACATCCGTTGCTGCGATTTTATCTGCGAGTTGTGCCACATCGCTCATCATCTGAAAGCCCGGCACCACAGATGCTCCTAATAAGCGTAGCGCAAATCCCACGCCGCCAGCAGCGCCATCTCCTGCTAATTGTCCCTGATTAATAGGATCTACTTGTTGAGCAAAATGTTGAAACCGACGCTCAAAATCCTTTAAATTCGCATCCGTCAGGCCTTTTTGCGGGCCAAACATTTGGACAGCCCCAGCAGTCCCCGTCAACGGGCCATCAACATCAGTACAAGCGACTAGTTGCAATCGCTTAGTGGCAATCTCAGATAAATCAATATGATCTATCAAATTAATACTGCTAATGTTGGCCGGCAATAATTGGTTATAACTGTCATATAGTTTTGCACCCAAAGCCCCCATTAAACCAATTCCGGCATCCGTTGTTCCCGTACCACCAAGACCTACGATAATTTTAGTCGCGCCCTGACGACTTGCAGCCATAATTAATTCACCAGTTCCTGCTGAACTAGTCATTACAGGATTTACAAAACCGACATCCGTTTTAACTGATTGAATCCCTGAAGCCATTGCAGCATCAATCATAGCGACGCGTTCATCAGGAACAAACGCATACTTTGCCTTGATCAACCTACCACAGGGATCGTGCACCATGGCATACTCCCATCTTCCACCTCTTTGATTTGCCAGAAAGGCTTCACTGGTTCCCTCACCACCATCTGCCAGCGTCACACCAGTACTGTCAATACCATACTGTCTAAACACCTGCGCGACAATTGCCGCAGCTTCAGCACTACTAAATGACCCTTTGAACGAATCAATTGCAACTAGTGCTTTCATTGACTACACCTCAAGTACTAATGTCACAACTTGATTAGGTTTTAACACCTTCTGATTATTAACATCTTGTTCTGCAAGATTTACTTGGTCAACTGACTGGGATAACGGGATCTCTTGTTCAGTTGCGTTAAAACATCTCAACAAGACCCGAGTATCATCCTCACTGACTTTAATGGTCGACACAGTTGCCGATGACGGCAATGGAACGGATAGCTCACGTTGTTGTGGTAGTGACGTCTTCGTTGAATTAAGATGCATTGCCTCAAATGGGATCTGGTTATAGGTCACTATTGGAGACAAGTACTCTTTTGCCATATTTGCCACATCCGCGTCAGCTAATGATCGAGGCACAATCCGGATGCCAAACTCTAAGGTAAGCCGTCCCTGCATCTCTCCATCTGGCGTGGCTGCATGAATACCAGAAGGTCGTCCCGGGCGCCGAACTAAGTTGGACTTACCTAACCAATCGACACTCCGAAACATTGTTAGTGCAATAATTGAGTCATCTACAATTTCGTACTCTCGTGAACTATTCGTAAAAATAGAGACAGTTTGCTGATCACTCAAGCTAACATTAGTCAAAAATGGAAAGATTTCATCAGGTCGTTCATCCCATTGGTCTTGTTGCCAAACTTTTAACATTGGATCATGTATCGGACGTTTAATCATGCCGTACTGATTATCTGCAATTGACTCTATTGCCAAAATATTCGTTGGCACTAATACTCTTGTTCGCTGATCTTTGACGTGATTATTAATGTTGGCGACAATTTTCAGCGTTCGACTAGTCTTATCGACTGTAACAATAAACGCCACGGCCATTTCCGCCCTATCAGAATCCGGCGCTAGCCGACTATTTAAATCCCGTGGTAGCCTTAACGTATACTCAATAGTGGCTTGGTAACTTAATGGTCGCTCGCTGATCTTAATGTCCGCATGCTTAACCAGGTCAGCAGAATAGATTGGTACATCACCTCGCAATGGGGAGAAATCATATTCATCGCCATCATCCGCCTGATTTTCCACATTTAAAACTCTCTCGTACGTCTGTTGTGACGCCTTATCAAGAATTGTCATTGTACCATTATCATTGAAAGTAATGTGATAAGCATCAGTATCAATGGTCTTAGTTGACCGTGCTTCAACTGCTAATGCCTGAGTCGTCGGCACAATTGTGAATGTTTCGTAGCCGTACTTCTCTTGGTCCCAATCGAGTTCAATCATAAATTGATTAAAAGGTTCATAATCTCCGTGAGCAACAATTTGTCGATCAATTAATCCAGCATCAATCTTTTGCCGTTCAATAACATGAAAAGAGATTGGCTGATCCTTTGCATCATGAATCCGAAAGCCGTCAGCTTTAGTAATGACTGTTGCTTGTGCATAGTGACTTTTACGGTTTGGCAACAAATTAAAAAGTGTCAACTTATCTTGAGTTGTTGCCGTCTTGACGGCCATCGTAATTTTTCGCTTATAAAAATCAATCAGCATATCGACCCGTTCTTCAGCAACCAAATAGCGCCCTAGGATCTCTCTGTTGACTTTATCTGAAACACAGCCACCAATACTATCATGCGCATGGTTTTTCATTAGTTCTTTCCAAATCAGCTCAATCAGTCCATGTTGATATGGAATCCCACACCGATAAGCTAGGGTAGCCAATGGTTCTAGGATATTGGTGATTTTACTTTCAATTCGTGCATTATAAGCCTTCAGATCCATTCTTACCGAATAAATACTGCGATGGATTCGGCCACGCTTGCCATCTAACATTTCTCCACTAACTGTCGGTAAATTAGGTTGTTTTTGAATCGCATCAAAAAATTGCTCATATGTGCTTAATGCAAAATGACGATCTGGATACAATTGATTCAACAAAGTAATTACTTCTTGAATATTTTGTTGAATTGGCATTTGATCATGTCCATTAGGAATCAATTCATCCTGCCCATTTGCATGTTGATCTAGCGTATTTAGCAATTTATCCATTCGAGTCTTAAGTGCTTTAGCGTCATCTTCTAGATATTTACCAGACGCATATCCCAATGGAAAATTGGCAGTCATCACTTCTGAACCATCGTCAGATTGCCACTTGAACTCAGAGCGCTCTGTTCCTTTACGATTTGAAAGGCCGCGCCAAAATAGTGATCGCTGAATGCCAAATTGATTCAGAATCATCGGTGCCTGGGCACTTTGTCCAAAAGAATCTGGCACATAACCAATCATCATTGGCTTGCCTAAACGACGACTATCCTTTAAACCGTACAATAAATTTCTCGTCATAGACTCCGCGCCAATAATCGCTTCATCCGTCTGCGTATACCAAGGACCAATCTTCAGTCGACCTGTCTGGACTAATCGCTTAACTCGATCAACGTTTTCAGGCTTAGCCGCAAAATAATCTTCTAAAATAGCAGTCTGACCGTCCAAAACATAGGCAGGGTAATCAGGGTGCTGCTCCAACATATCCATAATTTCATCCATATTATTAACTAATAATATTTGTGACTCTTCAGTAGAAAAATACCACTCGCGATCCCAATGCATATGAGGAACAATATGAATCTGATTCGGTTTCAATATAAAAACTCCCTTTTTGATTATGCCATCTTTTTATTTAGCTTCTGCTTACGTAATAAAATCAATAGAATCGTTGAAATCAGTGCGCCCAATAATGCGGCACCCAGCCAAATCAATGGATTCATTAGGCCGCCAACGCCACCTTTTAATAAGAACATTGAGAAGATACCAGCACCCGGAACATTAAGTCCAACTGCATAATATGCAACAATTCCTCCCGTAACCACAGAACCAACGATGAATGACCCAATGGCACGGATTGGATCAGCCATGGCAAATGGAATTGCCCCTTCTGTAATTCCTGCTAAACCCAAAATCCAAGTCTGATTTCCCACTTGCCGTTCTTCATCGGTAAATAGGTCTTTTCGTAATAAACAGGCAGCAGAAATGGAAAAGGCACTGACCATCTTGACCGATGCAAATACACAATATGGAACAAAATTACCGTTCGCCATTGCACCCAGACAAAACGCATAGGCCGCTTTATTAACAGGGCCGCCTAAGTCAAATGACACCATGCCGCCAATGACAGCACCTAACAGTAATGCATTGGCACCAGCAAGACCGTTCAACCAATTAATTAAGGCTTGATTCAACCAAGCAACTGGTTGTCCGACAACGAAAAGCATCAATACCGCAACAATTAGTGTCCCGATAACGGGGTAGACCCAGAAAGTAATGACGCCTGAAAACGCGCCTTCACTGTGAATATGCTTTTTCATCCACTTCATCAAATACCCAGCTAATAGCCCAGCCAACATCCCGCCTAAGAAACCACTAGCAATCGTGTTTGCTGCTAGTCCGCCTGCAAACCCAGGCCCCAGAGCTGGCTTGTCGGCAATAGAGTACGCCATGTAAGCAGATAGCACTGGAACCATCAAAGTTCCCAGCATATTCCCACCCAGCGTCTTCAAGATTGCTAGCCAACTCTTAGGGTCATTGATCATACTTTGCAGCCCAAATCCTTGAGCAATCATTACTGCAATCGCCGAAATCATCCCACCAGCAATAATAATTGGAATAATATATGAAATACCTGTCAGCACTGAATCTTTAATCTCAGTCCAGACATTGGTTTGATCATCGACTGAATCATCATCAACCGCTGACTGGTCCTCAGGCCGATAAGCTTGGGATTTACTGATCATTTTATCTAATACGGCATCCGCATCTCTAATCGGTTCTGCAACCGGAACATCAACAACCGGTAGACCCTTAAAACGTTCAAGATCTTTAAGTCGAACATCGTGGGCTAAGATCACACCACTGGCTCGTTTAATTTGTGCTGCTGTAATCCGGTCTTCTACACCTTTAGCGCCTTGTTTTTCAACATGTATTTCAATTTGTCGTGCAGCTGCAGCTTTATTCAATGATTCTGCCGCCATATACGTGTGCGCAATCCCCGCAGCACACGCCGTAATTGCGACTAACGACTGGTTTGCTGACAGCACTTCATTTACGTTATCAGTACTTTTCGTCCCTACTAACGGTCCTAATAATTGAAGGAGGTCAGCTGCTGTATTAGCCCCCATTAGTTGATTGCGATAGTCCGCATCTGCCAAGCGAGTTGCCAATTCCGATAAGATGTCTAAGTGTGTTGTCCCCGCCTCAGCCGTCGGAATTGCTAACAGAAAAATTAACCGAACCTGATTATCAGGCTGAAGACTCTCATAGTCGGTAATTGGTGTATTTGTTTTGAGAACGGTGAATGCCGCTTTCTTGACGGTATCTGATTTACCATGTGGAATCGCAATGCCATTTTCAAGTCCCGTTACCGATTCTGATTCACGCTCGTAGATTGCATTCAAGAATGCTTCCTTTGATGCAATCTTACCTGCCTGATAAAGTTTTTCAGTCAAAAAATTAAAGGCTTCTTGTTTGGTGGTAATGTCCTTACCAACGGTGATCAGATCTAGTGATGTCGCTTCGGTCAAGTCCATTTTTGTTTCCTCCTTTTATTTCAGAGACATCGTACCACCGTGAATGTAACCGCATTCAATTATTGAAATAAATAAACACCATCTCAAAAATAAGATGGTGTGCTGTGTATTTTTACACATAGTTATTGAAATATCGGTCAAAAAGCGCCTTCATAATAATAAATAGTGGTGTTTTATCCGTCAGATTATACCCACGCCACGTAATCGGCTGCGAGTAGCTATATAACGCGACATCTGCTAGCTTAGCCAATGAATTAATTTGTAAGCCTGTCAATGAAATAACCGTTTGCTGGTTGGCGCGCGCTGCTTCTGCAACCCGTAAAGTCTGTGCAGTTTTCCCACTCGGACTAATACAAAAAATAACTAAATTGGGATCGTTCTCAATTTCATAAATAATTTGATTCTCATAAGTGACGAACTGAGTTTTCTGGTCTACCGCATTAAAAATATCAGCAAAATTTTGCGCCACATAGGCCGTTTCTCCGACAGCAAAGAAAAGATTCTTCTTGGCTCTCGTTAGTGCTTCAATAGCAGTGTCTTCACGATACTCATCAATTAAATCAAAATTACGGTTAATGACTACTTGTTGTAACAGTTGATCAGATCCCCGCTGGTCATTAACATGTGCATCTCGTAATGCTAATTTCAAAGCGACAAAGCCATCATAGTTTAATTTCTTACATAATCGGGTGATTGCATTTGGCGCAACATATGTTTTGGCTGCTAATTTGCTGATCGACATATGGCTGACCGCTTCTTGATTGTCCTTAATGTAACTAATAATGGCTTCTTCAGTCTCATTAAGTTTATATTCAGCATTCAATACACGCTGGTCAAAAGTAATCACAAGCAGCCCCCCAATGACTATGATATGTAGAACTTATATTAATAATAATCGCATAATTCATATACTGATAGCCTATCACATGGATTGATATTCTCAAAGCACGATACAATTATTGATACCAATTTACTTATACCTTGTTGTAATAGCAGCGTTAACTCCGCCCCTGAAGCATCGATCAAGTTTCACTTTCAGTCTGCTATTCGTCAACCAGAACGATTGGAATTAAATAATCCATTTCATTCTGAACCATAGGTAATCTTCTAAGCTCAAATAAAAAGCCTAAGCCCTGTATGTATTCTACAGAACCTAGGCTAACAACTTAAGAGTTTCTCCTGATGAAATCTTGGTACCAATAAAAGCTCTTCTTTGGAATTCTAGCTAAATCTAATTCACTGTCATCGTTACGATTAATATAAACAAATCCATAACGCTTTTTATAACCATTTAACCAGCTTAATAAATCTGTAAATGACCAGGCACAATACCCTAGAAGTTCAACACCATCAGTCAGCGCACGTTGCATTTCTGTTATGTGCGCCTGCAAATAATCGATTCGATACTGATCATTCACAACCTTACCGTCTTCAAGTTGGTCTTTTGCTCCGAGACCATTTTCTGTCACCATAATTGGCAACTGATACTTTTCGTATACCCGTCTCAAAGCGACTCTAAATCCAACAGGGTCTATCTCCCATCCCCACTCCGTTTTAGGCAAATAGGGATTTTGGACATTCTTGAACATCGGCGTCTCAGGCTGCTGTGCCTGTGCATCTTTAGGCTGCATTAAATACGGATCTTTACTCGAAAAGCCCTTTTCATCGTGTTCTTCCTTAGAGGGATGTTCAATCTTGTTTTGTTGGAATGTCCCACCATGGTAATAGTTAATGCCTAAGAAGTCCGGCTTTGCTGACTTCAAAAGCCGACTATCATCTTCTGTAACTTCTGGTGCGATCCCCAAATTCTTCAAGTGGTTCATAACTAAAACTGGATAAGTCCCACGGCAATACACATCTAGCCACCAATTATTATTAAAATCATCCGCATTGTCAGCTGCCAGAACGTCATTAGGGTCAGCTGTAATTGGATATGTCGGTCCATACCCAAAGCTCGGTCCAATCTTTCCCTCGGGTACCATTTCATGGAATAGATTGATTGCAACGGCATTGGCAAGATTAATAATATGATTGGCTGCATACATTCGCTTCACGTCTGTGACATTAGGCGGATGCGAGGCCCATCGATATCCCATCGCTGTAAAAACATTTTGCTCGTTAAACGTGACCCAATATTTAACCCGGTCGCCATATTGCGCAAAAACTGTCTGGCAATATTTTTTAAATGCAGCAATGACTTTGCGAGACTCCCAACCACCAAACTTATCTTGTAAGGCTTGTGGAATATCCCAATGATATAAAGTTATTACGGGCTGAATATTATGATCTAACAAGTCATTTATTAAATCATCATAAAACTTCAATCCTTTGGCATTCACCTTACCATCACCATCTGGAATGATTCGTGACCAAGCAATCGAAAATCGATATGCTTTTAATCCCATTTCTGACATTAACTGCACGTCTTCTCGATAGTGGTGATAATGATCAATCGCTACATCCCCATTGGTTCCGTGGTATGTCTTACCTGGTATCTTGGAAAATGTATCCCAGATTGAGGGGCCCTTACCATCAGTATTCCATGCGCCCTCAATCTGGTAAGCAGCCGAGGCGGCCCCCCAAAGGAACTTTTTGGGGAATCTTTTTAGGATTTTATAGTACATACTCGATTAGGCTCCTTTGACCGTAGAAACAGACTGCGATGAACTTTCACTTGATTGCTTGTCGGTTTTCTCTTTTTGCTCCGTCTTTAGTTCTTGTCGATCTAGCATACGGAAGAATGGATAATAGGCAGCGACAGCAACGATTAATTCAATTAATTGCCATACTGATGCGCGCCAATCCCCACCTGTCATCAAAAAGCCACTAATGATCGTAGGTGTTGTCCATGGCACTTGAGCGACGATCATTCCAATTACACCAAACTTCATTAAGTAATACGTGATGAATTCTAATACCATTGGTGTCACGATGAACGGTACCATCAATGTAGGATTTAATACAACAGGCAATCCAAACATAATCGGTTCACTAATATTGAAGATTGATGGCATAAGCCCTAAATTACGCATTGCTTTGTATCGCTTACTCTTGGCAGTAAACATACATAATACCAATCCAAGAATAGCTCCAGTCCCACCAATAGTCAGTCCAAAGTTCAGAAAACCATCTGCTGCAATATGAACTGGCGCTTGACCTTTAGATACCGCATTGATGTTTGCAGTTAAGAAAGTCAAGAATACTGGCGTATAGATACTTCCGATAACATTGGTTCCATGAACACCAACAACCCAAAGTGCGAGAACAAGGAAGATGGCTAATTCAATACCCCAAATGCTATCCAACCCAACAACTAGTGGGGAGAAGATAGCGGTAATGACCGAATTAATATTAATATGCAAAACAACCCGAATAAGCCAAACAATGAATAATGCAATTGAACCAGGAATTAATGATGAAAATGACTTTGCTACTGCGGGCGGAACAGAATCTGGTAACTCAATCGTCCAATTTCGAGCGACACAAAAGCGGATAACTTCACTTGCTAGAATACATACAACAATCGCCGTAAAAATCCCACCAGAGCCGAGGTCTGCTGGATTAATCGTCAATTTGTCGTTTAGCATGGCAAGAAGAAACGCGACTGTGGGAATGACCGTCCCCGTCATCGTATCCAGTTTATTAGCCTTGGCGGATTGGTAACTAATTCCCATCGCGACAATTAGAGCTAAAATACCAAAAGTAACTGTTACGGCTGCATTCAGATAACCGGAAATTGGTTTAATAAAATTAGTCCACCAAGTAAACGGTAAATTTGCAACAATCATAAAAATAC
>PPYE01106525.1_pt1 | contig 33833 bp, 28 predicted proteins | sample 1559881 | NCBI WGS metagenome assembly PPYE01 (sample SAMN08240022, study PRJNA423297) | Human gut metagenome, whole genome shotgun sequencing project.
GTGTATAGAATAATATTTACTCAAAGTATCAACTCCTTTCAATAATATTCTAGTCTAATATCTTATAAAACTCAATATCTACTTATATGATTTTATAATTTATCTTTAACCGTTAATGACCTCTTTATCTTTTTGCCTGTTTTAAAATCTGTTTCAGTTCTTCTACACTAAATGTATACGCCGTATTGCAGAAATGGCATTTTACTTCTACTTCTTTTCCGTCATCGATCATTTCCTGGATATCTTTCTTTCCGATGCTGATGATGGCTTTCTCGATTCTCTCATGCGAACAATTACATTTAAACTGTGTGTCCATTGTATCTGTAAATTCCACATTCAGGCCATCCAGTACCTGCTCCAGCATCTGCTCCGGTGTATGTCCGTTATCCAGCATACTGGTAACAGAAGAGATCTTCTTGATATTCTCTTCCAGTTTATCCAGCACCTCATCCGATATAAACGGCATTACCTGCACAATAAATCCACCTGCACAGTGTACAGTGTTGTCCTTGTTCATCAATACTCCAAGGCCCACAGAAGACGGAACCTGTTCGCTGGTTGCAAAATAATACGTCAGATCTTCTGCGATCTCACTTGTCTGCAGAATAGTCTGTCCAACATATGGTTCTTTCAGTCCCATATCTTTAATAACATTTAAAAGACCGATTCCAACAGCTCCTCCAACATCCAGCTTGCCATTCTTAGGCGGCATCATTGCTTCCGGATGATCGACGTATCCTTTCACGTCACCTTTTGCATCTGCAGTCACCGTAATTCCGCCAAGTGGTCCATCACCTTTGATCTGAAGCGTCAGCACATCTGTCTCGTTCTTCATCATGCCTCCCATCATTGCTCCTGCCGTCAGAAGTCTTCCAAGTGCCGCTGTTGCTACCGGACTTGTGTCATGTCTCTTTCTTGCCTCTTCCACCAGATTTCCGGTTGTTGCGGCAAATGCACGGATCTGTCCGTCTCCCGCAGTTGCTCTTACAATATAATCTTTCATATAACAATTCTCTCCTGTTCTATTTTCCCTGTTCTCTTGCGATCACATAAATGCGCTCGCTTGTGTCCATCGGCGCATTCTTTGAAAATGCATCGTATGCTGTCACAAATTCCAGCCCCGACTTCCGGATCAGTTCCTTCATCTCCTCCAGCGTATACGCTCTCTGATAATGCGTCTCCTCATACTTGCGATAAAGCCCACTGTCCTTATCTGTCTCAATAAAAAGACTCAGATCATATTCATTGATCTTCTCATCTTCGTAATAATAGTTGTCCCAGATAAAACTGCATTCCTCCCGGTTCTCCGCAATTGTACGATCCCCAAGAATCTCTTCATACTTGTAACGTGTATTAAAATCAAAAATAAAAACACCTTTCGGATCCAGATAATTGTTGACCAGGCGGAATACTTCCTGAAGTTCTTCCGGCTCTGTAATATAATTGACCGAATCGCAGACACTGATGACAGCTCTTACCGTACCATACAGTTCGAACTCTCTCATATCCTGCAGAAGATACAGAATATCATGACCGGATTTGTCTCGTTTCTCCATTGCGATCTCCAGCATCTCTTCCGCATTGTCCGCACCAATCATATCATATCCTGCCTTTGCAAGCAATTCTGTCATATTCCCGGTACCACACCCCAGATCCAGTACCAGTCCATCTCTGACACCATATTCTCTCATAAGACCGGTGAGATATTCACACCATTCTTCGTAGGGAATATTATCCATGAAGGTATCATATACACGTGCAAAGCTTGTATACGCTTCCATACTCTGTTGTTCCTCTCTTTCGATTCGCCATCAATGCCCATAAGCAGCACTGACCGATGTCCACGGACCACTCCGCTGCGCATCCTGACATCCAGATTATTTTATAGTATAACACAGGATTTTCCTCTAGGAAAGTCATATTCTGATGAGAACTTTTCCCTTTTGGAATTTTCTTTACTGTTCACAGTACCTGTGACCAGTAACGCATTTTCTTTTTCAGACACAAAAAGAACCAGGGGAAATTCCCTGATTCTCTTCGTATTTTTTAGAATCCCAGTTCTTCATTCACCAGAATCACTTTTATTCTGTTTGGAACATGGCTGAATCTTGTAATCAGTGTCTGACAGCAGATACTTTTCGGAGATTTACAATTGGAACAGACACCTGTCTTCGCACATGGAAGCCCTTCAAAACGCTGTCCGTTAATCGGAGCTGCCACATACTTTGCACGGGCATATGCATCCTCTGCACTTCTTACAATTTTGTTCATGCCAACGATCATCAGAACATTTTCCGGTCCGTAAGAAATAGCTGCCACACGGTTTGCATTTCCATCTATATTAACCAGTATCCCATCTTCCGAGATTGCATTACAGCTTGCCAGAAAATAATCGCAGTTAAGTGCCTGATGCATCATCTCTGCTTTTTCCTCCGGTGTCGCACACAGATCTCTGTCCAGCACTTTATAATTTCCTTTATGAAGTGCTTCAGGAAGACCAATTGCCTTAATGCTCATAGACCCTCCCCAACTGATGCTGCTTCCTTCCGGAATCAGCTCCAGTGCAAGGGCAAGTGCCTCTTCTTTGGTCTGTACATAATGTCCCTCCATCTGACGGGACTTCAAATTCTTTATCACCTGCTCAGCGAGCAGATCATTTCGCTTTGTAACGAATTTATCCATTATTCAACCACCTGGATCCATCCTTCCGGTGCTTCGATGTGTCCCATCTGAATTCCAGTAAGTGTTTCATATAATTTCTTGATAACAGGTCCCATCTCATCCATTCCGCTTGGGAAGCAGATTTCTTTACCATGATCTACAATCTTTCCAACCGGTGAAATAACTGCTGCTGTTCCGCAAAGTCCGCATTCTGCAAAGTCTTTTACTTCATCAAGATATACTTCTCTTTCTTCTGTCTCAAGTCCAAGATAATGTTCTGCCACATAAAGAATAGAACGTCTTGTAATAGATGGAAGGATACTGTTTGACTTCGGAGTAACTACTTTACCATCTTTTGTGACGAAGATGAAGTTTGCTCCACCTGTCTCTTCTACTTTTGTTCTTGTTGCTGCATCCAGATACATATTCTCTGCATAGCCTTCTTCATGTGCTGTTACAATTGCATGTAAGCTCATTGCATAGTTAAGACCAGCTTTGATATGTCCTGTTCCATGCGGTGCTGCACGGTCAAAGTCTGAGACTTTAATTGTGATCGGCTTTGCGCCGCCCTTGAAATATGGTCCTACTGGTGTTACAAATGCACGGAACTGATATTCGTCAGCAGGTTTAACTCCGATAACCGGATTGCTTCCGAACATATATGGACGGATATAAAGGGACGCCCCTGATCCGTAAGGTGGTACATAAGCCTCATTGGCTTTTACTACCTGTACGATCGCATCTACAAAACGGTCTTCCGGAAATACCGGCATCTCAAGTCTTCTTGCGGAATCAGCAAATCTCTTTGCGTTCATATCCGGGCGGAATACAACGATGCGTCCGTCTTCTGTTGTGTATGCCTTCATACCTTCAAATACTGACTGGGAATACTGCAGAACACCTGCACACTCATTCAATACAATGTTGGCATCTTCTGTCAGGCATCCATCATCCCACTTTCCATCTTTGTAATTTGAAACATATCTCTTTTCGGTCGGGATATAACCAAATCCTATGCTTGACCAGTCAATCTGTTTCTTTTCCATTGTAATTCCTCCATTCCCTTGTTGCTTCTTACAGTAACATATATCTAAATTATAATTTTTGTTTCCCGTATTTTAAATCCTACGGATTACATATCGCTATTATATTACTTCTGTTTTTCAAATTCAAGAGTGCACTCTGTTTTTTTTGATTTTTTTATCTTTTTGGCATTGTGATCGCTTCAATCCCCACACTTCCGCCTCTTACAACTTCAATTGAATTGAATTCAGAACGTAAAAACTGGATGATCGCTGTATTTTTATGTGCCGTGTGTACAAATTCAAGAAGCACACTGTCTTTTCCATAATCACGTACCTTTGCCTGATAGGTCTGCGCGATCTGGAAAAGCTCTGTCTTATCTTCCGGTGTACAGTTTTTTACCTTGATAAACATCAGCTCCTGCATAACAACAGATACTTCTGTAAAATCAATGACTTTGATGACTTCAACCATACGGTTCAGCTGTTTTTTGATCTGCTCATAAGTCTCTTCATCACTGTTCGTCTCAATCGTCATTCTGGAGATAGTCGGATCTTCTGTTGTACCTACCGTCAGACTCTCCAGATTATAGGATTTACCGGAAAAGAGTCCGGAAATCTTTGAAAGTACACCAACCTGATTTTCCACATATAAGGAAATCCATCTTTTTTTCATTGTATTATCCATCTTCACCTCTCCTCTCCATTAATCCATCAAAAGATCTTCTAGGGTTCCGCCCGGACGTACCATCGGATAAACCTGCACTTCCGGATCCAGCATGAATTCGATCAGAGTCGGCACCTTCAGTGCACGGTTTGCTTTTGCCTGTTCAAATGCTGCTTTCATCTCGGATTTTTCGGTTACACGGATTCCCTTTGCCCCATAGCTTTCTGCAAGTTTTACAAAGTCCGGCGTATATTTCGGTGGATGCTCTTCTCCACGTCTTGTCGCTGCGCCTGCACGAAGATCCGTCATAGAATAGCGTTTTCCATAGAAAAGTTTCTGCCACTGGCGAACCATTCCAAGATAGGTATTATTAAATACACAGAGGATCAAAGGAAGTTCTTCCAGCACTGCTGTTGCAAATTCCTGAATATTCATCTGCATACCGCCATCACCGGAAATTGCAATTACCGTACTATCCGGATTGCCAATCTGCGCTCCGACTGCTCCCGGGAATCCATATCCCATGGTTCCAAGTCCGCCGGACATATAAAGTCTGGTCTTTTCATTCACTTCCAGATACTGGGATGTGAACATCTGATGCTGTCCTACATCTGTCACAACAATCTTGTCATCCTCTTTAAACACTTCATTGATCGTCTCCAGAATATCCTGAGCCTGCATCTGGTCTCCCTTTGGTTTCATCCTAAGCGGATGCTCCTCTTTCCAGCCTTCGATCTGTTCCACCCAGCTTTCTTTTTTCTCCATTGGTTCTACATATTCCAATAATTTTTCAATTGCTTCTTTTGCATCCGCAACGATCGGAATATCTACCTGAATGTTACGTGAGATGGAGGAAGTATCAATGTCGATATGTACGATCGTAGCCTTCGGTGCAAATGCATGCAGTTTTCCGGTGATACGATCGTTAAATCTGGTCCCGATCGAGAACAGCAGATCACATTCTTCCACTGCCATATTGGATGCATATGCACCGTGCATCCCCAGATTACCGATAAAAAGCGGATGCGTTGTCGGAATCGCACCACGTCCCATGATCGTTGTCACAACCGGGATCTGGGTACGTTCTACAAGTTCGGTAAACGCCTTATTCGCTCCTGCAATATTTACCCCACCACCGGCAAGGAACAACGGTTTCTTTGCTTTTCCAAGCATCTTGACTGCTCTCTTAAGCTGTCCGATGTGAACACCGGTACTCGGCTTATATCCGCGGATATTGATTGTCTCCGGATAATTCGGGCTTCCAAGCTCTGCCATTACATCTTTCGGGAGATCCACAAGAACCGGACCCGGACGTCCGCTGCGCGCAATATAGAATGCCTCTTTGATGATTCTTCCAAGATCTTCTCTCTTTCTTACTGTCACACCGTATTTTGTGATACTTCTTGTAATACCTACAATATCAACTTCCTGGAATGCATCATTTCCGATCAGATGTCTCGCAACCTGTCCGGTAAAACATACCAGCGGTACACTGTCATAATTTGCCGTTGCAATTCCTGTCACCAGATTGGTTGCACCCGGTCCGCTTGTTACCAGACATACCCCGACTTTTCCTGTTGATCTGGCGTAAGCATCTGCAGCATGGACAAGTGCCTGTTCATGACGCGGAAGTACAACTTTTGTGTAATCCTGTTTGTAAATTTCATCACTGATATCAATTGTACAGGCTCCCGGATATCCAAAAAGGATATCTACCCCCTCCTCTTTTAATGCTTTTACAAGTAATTTGTTCCCTGATATTTTTTTCATAAATCTACCTCCATGAATTTTCTATACAGATGATCGCCAAATTTTTATCATAGTCATATAGAATAACAAACGCCCTAAACGGCTGACCGTTCAGGGCGAATATAAAATCCGTGTTACCACCTGTCTTCAGAGAAGCTGCTTCTCTGCTCTCACGCAAGTACAGAACCATAGAAATGTTCGATACTATTCCCCTGTAACGTAGGGCCTACGTCGAAGTCTACTTGAGAAATTCCCGTTCGGTCCGCTGCTCAAAGGCTACTTCTACAATCCCTTCATGAAGGCTTACACCGTCCGCCTTCTCTCTTTGCTTCCGAAGATTATATACTCCTCCTTGTCATAGCATTTTTTCTATTGTCTCATCGATTACATTTATTATAATGAGTGGTCTATTGATTTGTCAATGATACATTTCGCAAATTTTATTGATCTATTTTATTCTTTCATATTTTGCAAATACATACTCAAGATCGAAATATGTCTGTTCATCCGTCTCAGCTGTTTTTTGCCAATCCGGATCCTTTTCCAGATCCGGGAACCAGGTATCTGCCTCATATACATGATCTGTCCGCGTAACATACGCTATATTACAATACGGAAGCATTGCACGGTAAATACTTTCTCCGCCGATTACAAAGACTTCTCCTTTGTGCTTTTTACATTCCTGTATTGCCTCTTCCACACTGTGTACCACGATCGCATCCTTCACCTGATAATCCGGATTGTGGGAAATCACGATATTAACCCGGTTGGCAAGCGGACGCCCCTGCGGAAAGCTTTCCAGTGTCTTTCTTCCCATCACGACAATATTGCCTTCTGTCATCTGACGGAAGTATTTCATATCTGCCGGGATTCGTACAAGCAGACTGTTATTCTTTCCTATTGCCCAGTTTTTATCTGCATTTACAATAATGTTCATCGTATCTGTCTCCTTTTCTAAACCGCGATCGGAATATTTTTGATCTGCGGTCCTGTCACATAATCGTCTAATCTTACGTCATCCGGTGTAAACTGATAGAAATCTTTCACTTCCGGATTCAGCCAGAATTTCGGTGCCGGGTGCGTCTCTCTTGAAATCAGTTCCTCAATCAGCGAAATATGCCTGTCGTAAATATGTGCATCTGCGATCACATGTACAAATTCGCCCACCTGCATATCGCATACCTGCGCGAGCATATGAAGCAGCACAGCATACTGGCATACATTCCAGTTATTTGCCGCCAACACATCCTGGGAACGCTGGTTCAGGATTCCGTTCAGTGTCAGCTTGTCGCTGCCTTTTTCTTTTGTCACATTGAACGTCATGCTGTATGCACACGGATACAGATTCATCTCATGAAGATCTTGATGTACATAGATATTCGTCATGATCCGGCGGCTGTAAGGATTATTCTTCAGATCATAGAGTACACGGTCTACCTGATCCATCATTCCTTCTTTGTAGACATGCTTTACGCCCATCTGATAGCCGTATGCCTTCCCGATCGATCCATCTTCATCTGCCCAGCTGTCCCAGATGTGACTGTTCAGATCGTGGATATTATTGGATTTTTTCTGCCAGATCCACAAAAGCTCGTCCGTACAGCTTTTGATCCCGGTTCTTCTGAGTGTCAGTGCCGGGAATTCTTTTCGCAGATCATACCGGTTCACCACACCAAATTTTTTCACAGTATACGCCGGAGTCCCGTCTTCCCATCTCGGACGTACCTTTTCTCCTTCTGTGCTGGTTCCATTATCAATGATGTCCCTGCACATCTCTATAAAAACTTTGTCTGCATAACTCATGCCTGATTACTCCTTTTTCCAATGCTGTGCCTTTTAATATTCTCTGATAATGCTGCTGATCTCACTTACGATCGGCATTTCTTTTAATTCCTCCAGCGCATCCTGAAGATGGTATTCCTTGACTGCGGATGTCCCGATGACAAGTTCTGCCTTTGCCGCTTTTGCCTGTTCCCGGATCACACGTTCGATACTTACCTTATGATCTCCGAATACTTTCGCGATTGCTGCCAGTACTCCCGGTTCATTACTCACCTGCATACGGATAAAGAAACGATTCTTGACGTCCGCAAATTCCTTGATCGGAAGCTCTTTGTATGCGCTCCATCCGATTCTTCCGGTACAGTTCCATACAATATTTCTTGTAACATCCATCACATCTCCGACAACTGCACTTGCGGTCGGCAGTTCTCCTGCTCCTCTTCCATAGAACATGGTATCCCCAACTGCATCTCCGTGTACAAAAACAGCATTAAAGGAATCTCTTACGGTAGCGAGCGGATGTTTCTTATCGATCATCATCGGATAAACACCTGCTTCAATTCCATTAGATGTATTTCTCGCAATACCGATCAGTTTGATCACATTTCCCATCTCTTTTGCGTAATTTACATCTGCTGCTGTGATCTTTGTGATTCCCTCCGTATAGACATCCGAAAATTTCACCTGCGAATGGAATGCTGACGTAGCCATGATTGCCACCTTACGTCCTGCGTCCAGACCTTCCACATCCGCCGTCGGATCCGCTTCTGCATAGCCAAGCTCTGTCGCCTTTGCAAGTGCTTCTGTGAAATCCATTCCATCTTCAAACATCTTTGTCAGAATATAGTTAGTCGTACCGTTGACAATTCCCATGATCTCATCGATCTGGTTGCCTTCCAGGCACTGCTTAAGCGGACGGATGATTGGAATTCCTCCTGCTACCGCTGCTTCAAACAGGAAATCAGCGCTACCTTCTTTCGCAGCGTCATAGAGTTCCTTTCCATATTCTGCGATCAGATCCTTATTTGCACTTACTACATTTTTCCCTGCTTTCAGTGCTTCTGTGATCATCGTTTTCGCTGGCTCAATTCCGCCCATCACCTCGATCAAGATTTGGATTTCATCATCTTCTATAATCTCTTTCCACTGATCTGTCAGCAGATTCTGATCTACACCCTGTCTTACTTTTTTCATGTTGTGTACCAGGATTTTCTTTATTTCAAGAGCGGCGCCGGTCTTCTGCTGCATCTCTTCACTGCGGCGTCCAATCAATTTATAAACACCTGTTCCGACTGTTCCAAGTCCAAGTAATCCTACTTTGATTGTCTTTGTATCTGTCATGTCTTCGCGTCCTCCTAATCTATAGTAAATCTATTTTATTCTAGCACTTTTTTGTAAATATTCAAAGAACTTTCTTGACATCTTTTGGGGACGTGATAACATTATAAATGTATGATTCTATGTATTTAAGGATGTGAATGTTAAACATAATTTTTAACATTTACATCATTTAATAAGGGAGTAGATACATATTAAAAAACCAAAGAGGAGAGATAAATCATGCAGTGCCCGATTTGTAAAAAGGATCTTGAGATCAAGAACAAAAAAATAGGCGAAAATGAAGCCGGTGAAGCAATCTACAATGAATTCGCAATCTGCCGCGACTGTAAAAAGCAGTGGAATTTAGATAAACAGCGTGAAAAGAAAAAAAGCTTGCAAAAGAAGCATTGGCTGAAAAAACAGTTGAAGCCGGTAAGGCTACAGAAAAGCCACACAAAAAGCGCCCGGCTGCCGAAGGAGAAAAAACTTCTGCCGAACGTCCTGCCCAGCCAAAGAAAAAGAAAAAACGTCCGGTATCTCCGGAAAGCGTCGAAAAGCGGACCGCTTCTTCTGCTAATCCAGAAGTACCGGCTCATCCGAAGAAAAAACGTCCGAACCCGGCTGTCGAAGGCGAAAGACCGGTAAGAAAACCTCGTCCGAAGACAGAAGGTTCTTCCGAAGAACAGCCATCCAGACCGCATCCAAAGAAACGCCCTGCTACTTCAGACCGTCCACTTCTCAAATATGCAGAAGGTCAGGAAGAAAGCCGGGAAAAAGTTCGTCCACGTCCGAAAAAGAAACGTCCGGAAGAAGCCAAACCGGTACATGCAATTGACAATTCCAGCACACGTATCATTTCTGATGAAGAGGATGAACTTAAAATTACTGCACCTGATCTTTCCACTCCAGAGGGAGAAAAAGAACAGACCTATTCTAATATCCCACCAAAGCATGTCCGTGAAAAACGTGAACAGGAGATGCGTGAGAACTATCAGAATATGTTAGACGAAGAAGATGACGATGATGAGAGACATTTTCCTGTTGTGCTTGTTGTAATCCTTATCTTCCTGATCATCGCAGCTGCTGCATTTGCAGGATACTGGTTCTTCCTGAAATAAAAAAAGAATAGTTATGATGAAAGACTGGCTCGATGCCAGTCTTTTTTACGTTAGTAATGAGCCAGGGTTTCGTGTGAACACGAACTCCCGGCGAACGTACACCATCTCGCTTAGCAGCTCGATGATGTACATTCGCCAAATACAGATTTTTACACCCATGCAGATCCTTGTGCAAGCACAAATCTGCATGGATACCAGGGGATATTTATAGTTAGTAATGAGCCAGGGTTTCGTGTGAACACGAACCCCCGGCAAACGTACACCATCTCGCTTAACAGCTCGATGATGTACATTCGCCAAATACAGATTTTCACACCTATGCAGATCCTTATGCAAGCACAAATCTGCATAGGTGTGAAAATCTGTATTTGGCTCATTGTATGCACAAAAAAAGAACCACACGCAACATGTAGTTCTTAATTCAAGAGCGACAGACGGGACTCGAACCCGCGACCTCCACCTTGGCAAGGTGGCGTACTACCAACTGTACTACTATCGCATTCATTATTTGTTGTTCATCAGAACAATAAATACTATACAATATATCTATCAATTGGTCAAGTATATTTTCAATTTTATATGTCGGACTTTTCTACTTTTCTTCTCCTATTATTCTGTTAAAATCATTTTTTGTCTGATTAACAGAAAACTTATTGAATCTCCGCAAAAAGTAGAACAGAATTTCTTCATTTTTTCGTTGACAATTCCTTCTTTGTACGGTATAGTAGATATTGTTCTGATGAACACAATTTAATAGATGCGATAGTAGTACAGTTGGTAGTACGCCACCTTGCCAAGGTGGAGGTCGCGGGTTCGAGTCCCGTCTGTCGCTCTTTGTGAGACTTATAATTTTTATAAGTCTCTTTTTTCATTCATGTAAATTTCTGATTAAACTTTTAATTAAATCAAAAGGCCCCATTTGTCAGAGTTGTGCCAGATACACGAAAAGGGATCCGCTTTCACTTTTTTGCAAAAGCCTGATCCCTTCTTTTTATTTATTCTAACCTTATAGATCTACTCTTCTATTTTTCCAGCCAGTCCATTGCAATCTTCGCATACATGGCTACGCCAAGTGGTAATGCTTTTTCATTAAACAGAATCTTTGGATTATGCTGTCCTTTCCATTTACTCTGATCTTCCACTCCGGCTCCGACTACAAAATAACTTGCCGGTATTTTTGCCGAAATCACGGCAAAGTCTTCGGATCCCATGAAACGAAATCCACCATTAATCGTTGTTCCCGGATTCTCAAGAGACTCAACACTTTTACTATACTCTGCATTCAGTTCTTCATTGCAAGTTACACTCGGAACATTGCTGAGTTCTTCGATTTCACATGTAGTACGATAAGCTGCTGCAACAGCCGGAACAATTTCATTGATCCTCCGGATCAGCATCGTCCTTACTTCTTCATTAAATGTCCTTAGTGTTCCCTGAAGCACGCAACGCTCCGGAATTACATTTGCTGCATTACCAGCTGTAAACTGTCCAATCGTAAGTGCTGCCTCTGCTGATGGTGGACATTCCCTGGCGATCAGTGCCTGAAGAGCATGATAAACTTCTACACCAGCGTTGATCGGGTCAATACAGCCCTCCGGTGCAGAACCGTGTCCGCCACGTCCTGTAAGGGTGATTTTAAAGCCATATACAGATGCCATCATGGCTTCCACACCATATCCAATCGTTCCATATGGAATTGCCGCAAATACATGCGCTGCAAAGGCAGCATCTACATGCGGATTCTCCAGGACTCCTGCTTCCACTGCTGCTTTCGCTCCGCGGAAGGTCTCCTCACCTGGCTGGAACAATAATTTGACCACGCCCGGCAGTTCTTCTTCATGCGCCTTTAAAATTTTTGCCGCTCCAAGAAGGATCGTAGCGTGCATATCATGTCCGCATCCATGCATACAGCCATTCTTTGATGCAAATTCAAGTCCCGTTTCCTCTTCTACCGGAAGCGCATCCATATCACTTCTCAGAAGAAAACATTTATCCCCTTTTCCGATCTGAGCGATAATCACTGAAACCTCAGGAAATACCTTGTATTCTATATTCATCTCATCCAGACGTTTACTGATATATTCCACAGTCTTTGGAAGCTCCAGATCCGTCTCAGGAATTTGATGAAGATCTCTTCTCCATTTTATAAGTAGATCATTCATTTCCTGCGCTTCTTCTAAAATTTTATGTGCCATATATCCCATCCTCCTTTTATTTCAACTACCATTATTATAGAATTTCGCTACAAAAAAAGAAATGAACATTTCTTCACTTTGACAGCCAATTCTGTTTTATGTGAAAAAATGTTCATTTTTAAAAATTGAATTATAAAATTTATTCAGCGTCCGCTGTATGCTCTTCCAGCTCCAGTCCAAGCTCTTCCAGCTGCTTCGGATCGACTCTCTCCGGTGCTTCTGTCATCAGGTCAGATGCATCTTTTACCTTCGGGAACGCGATCACGTCACGGATGCTGTCCTGTTTTGCCATCAGCATAACCAGACGGTCAAGACCGTAAGCAAGTCCTGCGTGTGGCGGCACACCGTATTTAAATGCATTCAGAAGGAATCCGAACTGCTCCTGTGCCTGTTCCGGTGTGAATCCAAGTACTTCAAACATTTTACTCTGGATCTCCTGGTTGAAGATACGGACACTTCCGCCTCCGATCTCGTTACCATTCAGAACGATGTCATATGCTTTTGCACGGACTCTTCCCGGATCACTGTCGATGTACTGAAGGTCTTCTTCCATCGGCATGGTAAACGGATGATGCATTGCTGTGAAACGGTTCTGTTCATCACTCCACTCAAGAAGCGGGAATTCTGTGATCCACAGGAATTTGTATTCATTCTTATCAAGGAGTTCCATCTGGCGTGCCAGTTCCAGTCTGAGTGCACCAAGAACATCCCATACAACTTTATTCTTATCTGCCGCAAAGAGAAGAAGGTCTCCATTCTCTCCAGCCATCGCTTTAATCAGCGCTGCTGTCTCTTCTTCCGTCATGAATTTTGAGAAAGAAGATTTGACAGTTCCGTCTTCATGGATTGCAATATAAGCAAGTCCCTTTGCTCCATAACCTTTTGCAAAATCAACCAGCTTGTCGATCTTCTTTCTGGCCATGCCACCCTGGCCTTTTGCGTTGATACCACGGACAGTTCCGCCTGCTTCAATCGCATTCTTAAATACAACAAATTCGCTGTCTTTGACAGTCTCTGTCACATTAACCAGCTCCATGCCGAAACGGATATCCGGTTTATCAGAACCGAATCTGTCCATTGCTTCCTGCCAGGTCATTCTCTGGATCGGGAGCTGTACATCGATATCCAGTACATCTTTGAACAGATGTGCAAGCAGTCTCTCATTGATATCAATGACATCATCAACATCTACAAAAGAAAGTTCCATATCCATCTGTGTAAATTCCGGCTGACGGTCTGCACGAAGGTCTTCATCACGGAAACATTTTACGATCTGGAAATATCGGTCATATCCGGAGCACATCAGCAGCTGTTTGAAGATCTGCGGTGACTGCGGAAGTGCATAGAAGCTTCCCGGATGAATACGGCTCGGTACCAGGTAATCTCTTGCACCTTCCGGTGTACTCTTGATCAGGAACGGTGTCTCGATCTCAAGGAATCCTTCTTTTGCCATGAACTGACGTGCGAGGGTAGCCACACGGCTTCTCATCATCAGGTTTCTCTGGATGTCCGGTCTTCTAAGATCGAGGAAACGGTATTTCAGACGTACTTCCTCTTTTGTCTTGGAATTCTCTTCGATCGGGAACGGAGGTGTCTCAGACTCAGATAAAATTCTGAGTTCTTCCGGTTTGATCTCAATCGCACCTGTTGCAAGATTTTCATTAACTGCACCGGAACGTTTTTCAACAGTTCCCACGATTGCTACAACAAACTCACTTCTAAGCTTTGCTGCCTTCTCAAGAAGCGCTTTATCTGTACTTCCCTCTTCAAAAACAACCTGGATCAGTCCGGAACGGTCACGTACATCTACAAAAACCAGTCCACCTTTATTTCTGTTCTTCTGTACCCATCCCATGATGGTTACTTTTTCACCGATGTTTGCCTCTGAAAGCTCTGCACACCGATGTGTTCTTTTCAGTCCTGTCATTGACTCTGCCATTCTAATTTATCCTCCTGCGTTTCTCTTTCCTTATAAATCCATAACGGAATCTTTGTAGCAGTCTGTGATATCTTCATATCCTTCTGCGATCAGCTGATCCTTCTGGAATTTCTTGTTCTTCTTCATATTGACCACCAGAACCTGTTTCCCGGCTGCGCGGTCAGCTTTTGCCATCTCAAGTACTTTGAGGATGCCTTCCTTGTGCATATTCTTTTCAAGAAGATATGCTTTTTTCTGGCGCTTGGAAGGAATCTCATATCCATTTTCCAGAAGCAGCATGACAATACGCTCAAATCCGATTGAGAATCCACATGCCGGTGTGTCCTGCCCTGTGAATTTACCGATCATCTTATCGTAACGTCCGCCACCTGCAACAGAGCCGCCAAATTCATCCATCGTTACTTCAAAAATGGTTCCTGTATAGTAAGATTGTCCACGTACCAGCGTCGGATCAAATTTTACTTTGAAATCTGCCTCTTTTGCACTTTCTACGCTGGAAATGATCATTTCCATGCTGTCAGCTGTCTTCTCATCAAGGAATCCTGCCAGCTTTTCTTTGCAGAAACGGATTCCATCAACATCCGGGTTGATCTCATCAAAGAGTCCAAGATAAGTATCTACATTTTCTTTTGTATAACCCATCTCAACCAGTTCTTCGCCTACGCCTTCTTTGCCGATCTTATCCATCTTATCAAGGATGATAAATACTTCGTCGAAATCTTCTTCCTTAAATCCACTGAATGCAGCCATCGCCTTTAAGATATTACGGTCATTGATACATACCGTAAAATTGTGGAAATCCATCTTTCCAAGCATGGTCGTAGTTGCAAGGATCAGTTCGATCTCTGCAAGATTACCCGGCTCACCTAAAATATCGATATCGCACTGCATGAACTGACGGAAACGTCCTCTCTGCGGACGGTCTGCTCTCCATACATTGCCAATCTGAAGTGCCTTAAACGGTGACGGCAGTTCATTTGCATGATTTGCATAGTATCTTGCAAGCGGAACTGTCAGGTCATAACGAAGTCCTCCGTCTACCAGATCGATCTCTTCTTTTGCCTCAGCAATTTTCAGTTTTTCCCCTCTCTTCAGAATCTTGAAGATCAGTTTTTCATTGTCGCCACCCTGTTTGCTGCACAGGTTCTCAATGTGTTCCACACACGGTGTCTCTATGGAAGTAAATCCAAATGTCTTATAGGTATCCTTGATCATCTGGATCACATAATCTCTGATTTCCATTTCTTTCGGGAGCATGTCTTTCATGCCGGTAACCGGTTTTTTCTTTAATGCCATAACCATTCTCCTTTTCGCTCTATCATCTCATCGATACGGGAAATATATTCTCCCACATCTCTGACATTTTCTATTCTTATCAGATTCGTCATCCGCCCGTTTTTACTTCCGGGCGCCGGAATCTCATACGGAAGCACCACCTTAGTCGATGCGCCTGCACCGGCAGCAACGATGGACTGCTTTTCCTCCATAATCAGTATATTGTAAATTCCCGCTTTGTCAACCTTTGCGTAACCTACATTTTCAAAATTTCCTGCAATATTCTTCTGTCTGTAGAGATAATACGGATAAAGTCCCATCTCACCGGCCGCCTTACGTGCCATATCGATCATCTCTTCCAGCTCTCTTGCCATCTGTTTGTAATTTTGTTTTTCTGTGCTTGCAGCCCGTTCGCGTGTCAGTCTCGAACCATGTTTCATTGCAAGTGCATGGACCGTCAAACTATCCGGTGCAAGCTCTTTGATCTGACGAAGAGTATCTTCCATCTCCTCCGGATGTTCTCCCGGAAGACCTGCGATCAGATCCATATTGATATTGTCGAATCCCAGTTCTCTTGCCAGATGGAAAATGCGGACTACATCTTCCACTGTGTGACGTCTTCCGATCACATCCAGTGTCTTCTGCTGCATGGTCTGTGGATTGATGGAAATTCTGCCAACTCCATGCTTTCGGATCACTCGCAGCTTGTCCTCAGTAATGCTGTCCGGTCTTCCGGCTTCGATCGTATATTCTTTCAGATGTTCAAAGGAAAAATGTTCTTCCAGGAAACTCAAAACCCGGTCCATCTGCTGTGCACTCAGGGTTGTCGGCGTACCGCCTCCCATATAAATCGCATTAAGATGCTTTTCTTTTGAAACCTCTGCAATAAATGCAAGCTCTTTTAAAAGTGCATCTACATATTCATCCATCCGGTCCTGCCATTTTGCAACCGGATAAGAAGTAAAGGAGCAGTAACTGCAGGTTGTCGGGCAGAACGGAATTCCGATATAAAGACTGTATCCATTTTCATAATCCAGCTTGTCAAGCTGGGCTTTTTCCCGCTTTGCGATCTCGATACCAAGCATTGCTTTTTTCTCGCTTACCACATAGGTATCATGTATATACCGGATGATTTCTTCCTCAGAAGAACCTTCTTCCAGTCTTTCCATGATCATCTTTGTGGGGCGGACACCTGTCATATTCCCCCATGCATGTTCTTCTCCGGTCTTTTTGACCAGGGTCTGATATAATTTTTTATTAATATAACGCTTTTGTTCTCTTTTTTCGCTGATGTCTGCGATTTCAGCCTCCCTGCAATGAAAAAAGGTCCACCGGACCTTTTTATCACATGCCTGCTCTTCCAGATCTGGTTCCTCTTCTGCGGTCATCTCGATCAGAAGTTCCTGTTCTGGATCTACCTTCTGGCTGATCTCGGCATCAGGAAGAAATGACTTTACGATATGATACATGTCATAGGTGAAACGTTCATTCTTACAGCTGATCCGAATCATTTCTCTGCTCCTCTATACATACGGGTTGTTCACTTTTTCGTTGCCAATCGTTGTTGCGCCCATATGTCCCGGGAATACCTTTGTTTCATCCGGAAGCAGGAACAGCTTTTCCTTGATCGAACGAATCAGTGCAGAAGTGCTGCTGGTTGCAAAATCACTTCTTCCGACTGAACAACAGAACAATGTATCTCCACTGAAAAGTACTCCCTCTTTTTCTACATAGTAGCATACGCCGCCCTGGGTATGTCCCGGTGTATGAATCACCCGGAAATCTTCTCCGATCAGATGAAGCACATCTCCATCATGGATCACGTCTCCACCCGGGTAGCTGTAGCCATTTGTATATACCGTTGACTCATTCATAGACGGTGTGTGAAGAAGCTCCAGATCGGATTCTTCTACGTAAACCGGCATTTCTCCATACCGGTCGATCACTTTATCGATTCCCATGATATGATCAAAATGCGCATGAGTCAGAAGAATTGCCTTAATTACAAGCTCTTCCTCTTCGATATAACCGATCATCGCTTTTGACAGGTTTGCCGGATCAACGATCACGGTCTCTTTTGTTTCTTCATTAGTAACAATGTAACAATTGGTACTGATAATTCCTGTTACAAATTTTTCGATTTTCATTTCTTTTTACCCCACTGCTCGTTCTATATCCAGCACGCCGACGATCTGCCGGAGCTTTCCGATCACTTTTCCAAGCTCCTCTCTTCCCCGGACAATAAATCCGGCTTCGATTGTTGCTGTTCCCTGTTTGCTGGTTCTTACATTCATAGACTTCACATCAATATTCATCTCCGTGAACACCTTAGACATATCCATCAGAAGTCCCTGCCTATCATTTGCATACATCTTGATCTCAGCCAGATAGCTTCCGGTATCTGTACCTTCCTCCGGTTTTTCCCATTCTGCCGGAATCAGACGCACCCTTTCCGCTTCTGACAGATGAATGATATTGACACAGTCCGTCCGGTGGATCGACATTCCGCGTCCGCGGGTGATAAAGCCAACGATCTCATCTCCCGGCACCGGATTGCAACATCTGGAAAAACGCACTGCCATATCGTCGATTCCCTTGACCACGATACCACTCTTGGATCTGGTGATATGCACCTTGTTCTTTGCCGCTTCCGCAACCTTTTCCAGAACACTTTCGTCGGTCAGTTCTTTTCGGTGATCCTTACTGTATTCTTCTGCAAGACGGTTGACGATCTGCCCTTCCTTCAATCCGCCATGTCCAAGTGCTGCAAGGATCGAATCCCAGTCCTTAAAGCCGTACTTTTCCTGCACGATCTGCATATATTTCGGTTTCATCAGATCCGAGAGTACAAATCCTTTTGCCTTACAGTACGTGGCGAGCATTTCCTTACCACGTACAATATTTTCTTCTTTGAATTCTTTCTTAAACCACTGGTTGATCTTGTTCTTCGCCTGGGTACTCTTGACGATACTCAGCCAGTCACGGCTCGGTCCTTTGGAGTTCTGCGAAGTCAGGATCTCGATTCGGTCCCCGTTCTGGATCTTGTAATCGATATTGACCAGCTTGCCATTGACTCTGGCACCTACCATCTTGTTGCCAACCGCAGTATGGATCGCATAGGCAAAGTCAACCGGCGTAGAACCGTTCGGCAGGTTCTTGACATCTCCGTTCGGTGTAAAGCAGTATACATCCTCTGCAAATAGATCCAGGTCTCCTTTCAGAAGATTCAGAAATTCCCGGTTGTCTGACATGTCTCGCTGCCATTCCAGGATCTGACGAAGCCAGCTCAGTTTCTCTTCTTCCTTCGCTTCAACGCTCTTCTTTCCATCTTCAGACTCTTTATATTTCCAGTGTGCCGCAATACCGTATTCAGCAGTTTTATGCATCTCTTTTGTACGGATCTGGATCTCAAACGGCTGACCGATCGAACTCATCAGAGTCGTATGCAGAGACTGGTACATATTTGCCTTCGGCATTGCGATATAATCTTTAAAACGTCCCGGTACCGGTGTATACATCTCATGGATAACTCCAAGCGCCGCATAACAGTCTTTTACAGAATCTACGATAATACGGACTGCAAACAGATCATAGATCTGATCCACCGTCTTATCCTGGTTCACCATCTTCTTATAAATGCTGAAGAAATGCTTCACACGTCCGTTCACTTCTGCATCAATGTTCGCATTCTTCATATGCGTGGAAACCTCATCCACGATCTGCTGGACAAATTCTTCCCTTTCCGTTTTTCTTGCATTGATCTGCTTTACCAGATCGTTAAAAACCTCCGGCTGGGAATACTTGAGTGCCAGGTCATCAAGCTCTGTCTTGATCTTGGAAATACCAAGCCGTTGTGCGATCGGAGCATAGATATCCATGGTTTCTTTTGCTTTTTCCAACTGCTTCTCCGGTCGCATATACTGCAGGGTACGCATATTGTGCAGACGGTCGGCAAGCTTGATGATGATAACACGGATATCTTTTGCCATCGCAAGGAACATCTTACGAAGATTCTCAGCCTGGACCTCCAGCTTATCCGCTGAATAGGAAAGCTGTCCCAGCTTTGTGACACCGTCTACCAGAAGAGCCACCTCATCTCCGAATTCCTGACGGATTTCTTCGTCCGTCATCACCGTGTCTTCTACCACATCATGAAGGATACCGGCAACGATCGTCTCTTTGTCCATCTCCAGTTGTGCCAGAATGATTCCTACCCACAGAGGATGGATAATATACTCTTCTCCGGATTTCCGTGTCTGCCCTTTATGCGCATCTCTTGCAATATGATATGCTTTTTCGATCATAGAGACGTCCGCCGAAGGATGGTACTTTCTGACTCGCTCGATCAGACTTTTATAGAGCAGTTCCGGATTCTGATAATCTTCCACATCCTTTACCGCATGACCATCTACGATCTCCAGTTTTTTATGTGTTGGTTCGATCAGCATCTCCTGCTGGATTCCGATATCGTCTGCCATAGCCTTCCCTTCTTTCTCATTAGTTTCCCGGATACTGGATTACGGAATCTACTTTGTATCCTTTCAGTTTTTCCCGTCCTTTTAATCCCATCAGTTCGATCAGGCAGAGAACTTCTACAACCTCACCGCCAAGTCCTTCGATCAGTTTGATCATTGCTTCTGCCGTACCGCCTGTTGCCATCAGATCATCTACGATCACAACCTTGTCTCCCGGTTTGATTGAACGCTTGTGGATCTCGATCTCTGCACTTCCATATTCCAGATCATACTTGATCGATGCTGTCTCGCAAGGAAGCTTTCCTTTTTTACGGATCGGCACAAATGCTTTTTGCAGATTATATGCAATCGGCATTCCAAAAATAAATCCTCTGGACTCCGGTCCGATCACGATGTTGAAATCCATGCCTTCAAGCTTATCCTGCAGTTCCCGAATGGAAAGCTGAAGCCCTTCCGGATCTTCAAGAATGCTGGTTACATCTCTGAAAATAATTCCTTTTTCCGGATAATCCGGAATGCTGACAACATATTCTTCAAGTTTTTTCATCTTTCTTCTCCACCTTACCTACAAATATATGCAATATCTATTAGTATAGCATAAAATTGCTGTTTTTCAAATTATTTATAATTTTGGATCACAATCTGTGGCGTACGGACTCCCTGATACTCATTGATATCAGGATAATAGGTAAATGCCATAACAATTCCATGCCCATGTCCGCGCAGCAGACACTCACAGGCAATATCTCCAAATTTTTCACGCACATATTCCACAAAGGTATTCACATCTCCAAAATACATGGCATCCATCCTTGTACCGTGAAGATCCTTCACCTGCAACTTCAGCACATTTTTATTCTTGCCAAGGATTCTCGCACTTTCCACCTGTACCTGTCTTTCTGCAAAGACCGGACGTGCATTTCCTTTGCCAAATGGTTCCAGAACCGCAAGCTCTCCGATAAATTTTTCATTGACACATTCAAACGGGAGCTGCATATCTATGGCAATCTTTTCATTCAGATCCTCTGGTGTGATCCCGGATTTTTCGTTAATCTCCTTACGGAACTGTTCCAGATTCTCCTCCGGCATGGAGAGACCTGCCGCCATCTTATGCCCGCCAAATTTTGACAACAGATGCTTTACCCGGTTCAGTCCTTCATACATGTGCCAGGTCTCGATCGATCTTCCTGAGCCCTTTAAACCTTCCGCGCCCTTCGTCAGCACAAAGACCGGACGGTAATATTTTTCCCGGATCCTTCCTGCCACGATCCCGGCAAGGCTTTCATGACATTCCGGCAAGTAGACCACCAGCACGTCTGCATCCTTAAGTTCACTGTTCTCCACCTGGATAAACGCCTCTTCTACCGCCTGCGCCGTCATATCCTTCCGGCTGTCATTGAGTGCTTTCAGATCACCTGCCAGCAGATCCGCCTCCGCCACTTTCTTTGCCTCCAGAAGCTCCAGGGCACGCTTTGCTGTATCCAGTCTTCCACTGGCATTCATACACGGACCGATCACAAATCCGATGTGATACGAAGACAGTTTATCTACATTCACACCAGTACATTCCATCAGCGCCTTCAGTCCCAGATTCTCCGTCCGTTTCAGCATATCCAGTCCCTGTTTAACGAAAATACGGTTTTCGTCCACCAGATCCATAACATCACCGATCGTTGCGATTGCCACATTTTCCATCAGATAATCTGCATCTTCCGCATCTTTTCCCATGGCTTCCATCAGAGCCTCCACCAGCTTGTAAGCAACCGCAGCCCCGCACAGCCCTTTGAACGGATAAGTACAGTCCTCCTGCTTCGGATCAACAACCGCATCTGCCTCCGGCAGAATATATCTTCGTCCCGCACCAATTTCCGTATACGGGACCTCATGATGATCCGTCACCACAATCGTCATTCCCATACTTTTTGCATAGGCGATCTCCTCTGCCGCCGCAATCCCGTTATCACAGGTAATGATCGTATCCACGTCGGCCTCCAGCGCCCGGTCGATCAGGTTCCGGTTCAGACCATACCCGTCCTTCATACGATCCGGAATGTCACTGTCCACATCAGCTCCGAGCATCCGGAATCCCTCCAGAAGAATATAGGTCGACTGGATTCCATCAATATCATAGTCTCCGATGATCCTGATTTTTGCATTTTCTTTTATCTTTTCTCCAAGAACCGCTACTGCCTTGTCCATATCCTTCATCAGCATTCCATCGTACAGATCGGCGATCGTACCGTTTAAATATTTCTCGATCGCATCATCCCCGATCACATCCCGGTTTCTTATCAGGGAAGCCACTCGCGGACTGATATGGAATTTCTCACTGATATGCTGAAAATCCGCTCCTTTTCTCAGAAGTACCCAGTTCTCCATTTTCTCTTTTCCTTTCTTTGGTAGTCAGATAATACAAAGATGCCGGAGGATTCTCCTCCGACACCTCATTTTCTGTCAGTTATTTCTTTTTCGCTGCTTTTTTGCCGCCGATTTTTGTTTTCATTACATACCATAATGCACCGGTGATACATACAGATGAATATCCGCCACCTGCAATACCAACCATAAGAGGTGCTGCAAATTCTTTAATAGAGCTTACACCCATGATATAAAGAACCGCTACCATGACAAATGTAGTAAATGTTGTGTAAATACTTCTTGTCAGTGTATAAGTGATACTTCTGTTTACAAGCGCTTTCAGATCATCGTTTCTCTTCATGACCCGAAGCTCTTCACGGATACGGTCGAAAATAACGATCGTCGCATTGATAGAATATCCAAGGATTGTCAGCATACATGCGATAAATGTATTACCGACAGATGTTCTTGCAAGTGCATAGAATGTAAGCACAAATAACAAATCGTGTAAAAGAGCAAGAACCGCACTTGATGCGAAACGTACATCTTTGAACCGGAACCAGATATAGATCAGCATACAGATTGCTGAAATGATAACTGCAATGATCGCATCCTGTCTCATCTCGGAGCTTACCGTAGAACTGATATTTTCTGCTGTAATTGTCGATGTGTCTACACCAAATTTATCAGCAAGCGCATTGTTAAGTGCTTCTCTTTCGTCAAGATTCAGCGTCTGTGTCTTGATGATGATCTGATTGCTGTCTTTTACTTTCTGTGCCTGTACATTGTGATCTCCGGTCACATCTTCTACAACCGGAACGATCTTTGAATCAATCTCTTTGATCGAGTAATCTTTATCAAATGTTACGGTTGTAGCCGTACCGCCCTTGAATTCCAGGCTGTAGTTCAGCGCACCTTCACCTTTTCCCGACTGGACTCCCATTGTCACAAAACCTGCTGCGATCACAGCAATTGATATTGCAAAGAAAATGGCTTTCTTTCCGAGGAAGTCGATAATTTTTCTTTCTTTTTTGAATTTCTTCGCATAAAATTTCACATCACGAAGACCAATCGCATACAGAGAGAAAATGATGATTCTGGTAATAACAAGTGCCGTAAACATTGACACAACAATACCAAGTGCCAGTGTCTGTGCAAATCCTTTTACAGAACCTGAACCCTTGAACCAGAGAATAGCTGCAGCGATCAGAGTTGTTACGTTACCGTCAACGATCGCAGACATTGCTTTGTGGAAACCATTCTTCAGGGAAGTCTTAACACTGATACCTGTTGTCACTTCTTCACGCACACGGGCGAAAATGATAACGTTGGCATCCACCGCCATACCGATTCCAAGAATAATACCTGCAATACCCGGAAGGGTAAGCGTGATATTAAATGCATTTAAAAGCACCAGGATCAGTCCTGTATAGATCAGAAGTGCAAGACCTGCTGCAAGTCCCGGAAGCAGATATACGAAGCACATAAATACGAAGATGATGGCAAGTCCGATGGCACCAGCCATTAAGCTTGTGCTGATTGCTTCTTCTCCGAGCTGTGCAGCTACTACATTAGAGCGAAGTTCTTCCAGTTCCAGAGAAAGTCCACCGATTCGGATGGTAGCTGCAAGATTGTCTGCTTCTTCATAGCTTGACATCCCTGTGATAACGGCTTCTCCGCCTTCGATCGCCTGATTAACTCTTGGTGAACTGATTGTCTGTCCATCATAAATAATGGAAATCTGTTTTCCTACATTTGCTGCTGTTGCTTCTGCAAATTTGGTTGTTCCTTCTTTGGTAAGCTGCAGAGCTACAACATATTCTTTATTCTTAGTCGTAGAGTTTTCCTGCGTCTGGGCCTCTGCATTTTTAACATCTGTTCCTTCAAGAACGGTGTTGCCATCTGCATCCTGAAATACCAGTGATCCTGGTTTGCCGAGTTCTTCCAGAACTTTATTGGCATCGGATACACCTGGGATCTCGATGTTGATCCGGTCGTCCCCTTCCTGATATACACTCGCCTCTGTGCTGTACTGCTCTACACGCTTCTGTAACTTGTAGATCGTATCCTTCATATCTTCTGCGGAAGGATTCTTGTCTTTTGCCTGATAAGTGATGCTGACACCACCTGCAAGGTCAAGACCAAGATTGATATTTCTTGCAGAACCTGTGTGGGAGGAACCAAATCCCTGCCAGCAGGTAAATCCAAGAAGTCCTAAAAGTGCAGCAATCAGAACAAGGCTTACTATTCCTTTACTCTTCTTCATGTCCAAGTCCCTTTCTTAGTTTTCGTCTGCCATTGCAGCCTTTATCATAATCGCGCATTCTACGCGCTTACGTTCCATCTCACAGCCCAGATCATAAGAATCATTTAATCCGTCTGCATACTTGTATGCGTTTGCCATACACCCGCCACTGCAGTAGAATCTTGCAAAACATTTCTTGCATTTTTCTTTGGTATATACATTGCAGCAACGGAACTCATCTACGATCTCCGGTCTTGTAATTCCTTCGTTTACATTTCCCATCAGGAAATTTTCATCACCTACAAACTGATGACACGGATAAAAATCTCCCCATGGTGTAACAGCAAGGTATTCTGTTCCCGAACCACATCCGGACAGACGTTTGTACAGACAAGGTCCTCCTTCCAGGTCGATCATAAAGTGGAAGAAATTGAATCCTTCTCCCTTTTTGTCTTTCTCAATGATATATCTTGCAAGCTTGTCATACTCATCAAAGATCTGCGGAAGATCTTCTTCACGGATTGCATACGGATCAGATTCATCCCCGACAACCGGTTCGATCGACATCTGCTTGAAACCAAGCTCTGCAAAATGCTTTACATCCTCTGAAAAATCCAGATTGTTTCTGGTAAATGTTCCGCGGATATAGTAGCGCTCCTGATTACGTGAATCAGCAAGCTTCTGGAACTTCGGTACGATCAGATCATAGCTTCCTTTTCCGTTTCTGAAAGGACGCATTCTGTCATTTACTTCCTTACGTCCGTCAAGGCTGATGACCACGTTATCCATCTCTTTATTGATAAACTCCTGAATCTCATCATTCAGAAGTACACCATTCGTAGTTACAGTAAAACGGAAGTGCTTATCATGAAGCTTTTCCTGCTCTCTTCCGTATGCGACCAGGTCTTTGACAACCTGCCAGTTCATCAGCGGCTCCCCGCCAAAGAAATCAACTTCCAGATTCCTTCTTGTTCCGGAATTGGCGATCAGGAAATCCAGGGCTTTCTTACCAACTTCATAAGTCATAAGCGCTCTTCTTCCGTGATACTCTCCTTCTTCTGCAAAACAGTATTTGCAGGCAAGATTGCAGTCGTGTGCGATATGCAGGCAGAGTGCCTTCACAACCGTCTTACGCTTGATAACCTCCCCGATAAAAGGTTCATATGTATCAACAACAAAAAGCTGTCCGTTTGCAGTCAGCTCTGTCACATCATCCAATATATCTCTGAGTTCTTCTTCGGAATATTTCCCTTCCAGCTCATCTTTCAGCTGGTTCCATGTACTTTCTTCTTTCAGCGTCTGCACTGTCTGATTCTCGTTCATACGGTTCAGACATGCAATAACTTCGTACCCCGGCTCGTCCACTACATGAACGCATCCGCTGTTGACATCAAGTACAATATTATATCCATTGTTCTGGTACTGATGAATCACAACCGGTACCCCTTTCTATCCTTATTTTTCAAATTTTTCCTCATACGTCAAATGACAGCGGCTTTAAAGCCGCTGCCTGCTTGTCATACTTATTCACTACACTTACAAATATCTCTTATTTGCTGTGTTCGCAAGTCTGATTTCCTACTGTACAAGAAGTCTTGCATGCTGACTGACAGGATGTCTGGCATTCTCCGCATCCGCCCTTCTTTACTGTATTGTTCAGAGTCTGTGTATTCAATGTTTTAATGTGTTTCATTGTAATATCCTCCTTCTTTGCTCATTATGTGATACAGTATAGCACATTTTCCAACTTACCGTCAACGCAAAAATCCAATCTAAAACAAATGACAGGAGGTATTTTCCCTAGAATTTGCTGCCTCCGCCACCGTGGGTTCTTCCTGATGAAGAAGTATGTGTACTGCTGCCGCCGGAAGAGCTCTTCTTTTCTTTCGCCGTTTTCGAAGTCGTTTCATAAAGGAACATATCTCTGCTTTCTGTAATATCCAGACTATCGTCTTTTACATAGCTGCCCGCTACCGCCTGAAAACGAACCGTTTTAAGCTGTGCCTTCATCCTGCCGACAATGATAAGTGACAGAACAACTCCTACCCCAAGGGAGATCAAAATCCAGATTGGGGATAATGGCTCCTTTGGAAGACTTTTCCTGTCATACGGCTTTCCGTTTCTTGCCTGTGTAATGAATTCGTCACACAGCTCTGAAAAAGTCTGAAATGCCGAAAAATAATTTCCATCCTTCAGATCACTCGTCATTTCTTTTGAAATGTATTTGATCCCTGCATCGGTAAAAGCTGTGATTCCGTAACCACAGGTTGAAATATAACAGTCATTCTCTTCTCCCAGACTAATGAGAAGAAGGATTCCATCCTTATCCTGTCCATATCCGAAGTTTCCGTAATCATAAATATCATCGGCGTATTCTTGCACCGTTTTTTCATCCAGCGTATTTGTTGTCACAACGACAACATCCATTTTCTGTCGGATACTCAGTTCATCAAGTATGTCATTTAATTTTGCTTCCTCACTATCCGTCATAAGTCCCGCCATGTCCTGCACACGACAATAATCATTTGCAAATCCTTCTGCATCTTCGGCTGAAACCGAAAACGTCATCCCCAGGCAAAGGGCCAGAACAAGCAGAAGTGATATTATTTTCTTTTTCATTCCGTCACCCCCTAAAACAGTCCGAGAAAGTGCAGAAGTGTTGCTGCACCGTAGGTTACTGCCGTGAACGTGGTCGCCAGCATCAGTGTCCAACGAGTTGCTACCGCCTTATCTACCGGCAGATCGCCGACGAATTTTCCGGTCTGTCCGTTCATTGCAAATGTATATTTGTTACCATTCCATGTGGTATTTAAAAGCCACACCGGATATAAAGCATACTTGGCTTTTCCGCCATGGAACTGTACACTGGTATTTTCAGCTACTACAGTATCGTAACCAATAACTGTTTCGGCAAATGCCTGCTCCGTAGATTTTTTCACACGCTCATTCGCCCGGTCAATGCTTTCTTCTGCAGTCACATCATACTTATCTGCCAGGTAACCGGCAAGATAAGCCGTCTGGAAATCCACTGCCTCCCCACAGTTAAACGGTTCGATGGATTCCATCAGATCATCCGCCATTTTTGTAGAACCGTCTACCGGAACGTATTCAAATCCAACACTTCCGCCTCTGTGCACCATATAATAACTGGTCTGGGTATAATTGTAATCACTGTCACTCCAAGTACGGATCTTGGTTGCCTTATAACGGACCTTAGCGTCTACATCGGTATCAAATAGCCAGAACGGTACATAGACTCCTTTGATCTCGTCAATATGGTTCTGATCCTTAAAAATCTTCGGCAGAAGACGTTTTCCTGTAAGATGCTTCATGAGCCCTTCTTTTGCTGCTTTTTTATCCAGTTTAAACGGAATGACCAGATCCGGTTTCAGGGAGCCGGAGAATTGTCCCATCATAACAATTGGATTATCACAAAATGGGCAGGATGTTGCCGCTGTATTTGCGTCACCTACAATTTCTCCTCCACAGGATTTACACACATAAGTACGCAAACCATCCGTTTCTCCTTCTCCCCATTCACCGCCTGCTGCGGTTTCCCATTCCATGCTGTCTGTTTCTTCGTCCTGCAGTTCGGCATCATATCCTTTCAATGCGTCCATTTCGAACTCTGTGTCGCAATACGGACACTTCATCTTCTGGATCGTACTGTCAAAGGCTATCGCACCGCCACAGCAGGGACATTTATATTCCTGCAAGCCTGCCATAAAAATCCTCCTCTCTTAATGCGCCTGTCGATCAAATTCCACAAGTGCTTCGTCCGCTCTCCGGATCCATTCTGTACAGTCTCCGTAGATTGCACATTTGTTTGCCATAATTCATCCTCCTTTCAGCCAATACCGGATTTCCGGACATTTTCCTTTCTTGTTTATGATTCTCCTGTTGCTTTCACGACCCATTTGGCATCGTCTACCTGGAAGCTATAACCACAGAAGGAACAACAATTGTGTTCATCTGGTATGAAATTGGCTCCACAGGATGGGCAATCTTTTTCCTTGAAAAATGCTCCGTCCGTCTTCCTTCTTTCTGGATATCTCGCCCTCTGCAAAACGAGTGTCGTTTTTGTTTTCTTTGTATACGGTTTTCCACTCTCAGGCAGGTAGGTTTCACTTCCATATGCCGTAGCGGTGATTTCTGTTGTTTTGTCTGTATTTACAACATTTTTAAGTATGATCGATCCGATTCCATAATCCATCAGATCGGGCTTGTTTACATCCTTATAAAGTGCATCATTGATGCAGGATCTCAGATAATTTTCCGAGTATCTGACGATCTCCTTCGGCAGCTTTTCCTGTTTCTCTTCCTTGGATTGAAAAATTTTCGCAATTCCCAGAAGTATAAGCAGTGTAGCAATTACACCTATAGTAAGAGAAATATCCGTGTCTTTGATCAGGTAAAGGCACAAGGTCAGACACAGGAACATGATGCCTGAGTAAGCAAGCAATAATAGTCCGTATTGCATGTTCGCACCCATTTTCTCATAAATTTCGAATACCTCTGTCTGCCAGTCGTAGAATTCACTTTGTATCACACCGCCACAATATGGACAGATGACTTGCTGACTGCTCAGTTCCACCTCAGCTCCACAGGATGGACAGAGGATCGTCCCTTTATCGGAATAAAATTCCTTGTTCTTACCCTGACGGTCAGAATGACGGATATGCCTTGACTGAAGAATCCGAAGGTAACTGTTTTTCCGATAGATCTGATGCACTGTCTTACCAGATTGAGGAGAAATAAGACGTTCCAAAGAACTACATTGCAGGATAGACTCCCTCCACTCCCGTCCGTCATCATTCCATCTTTTGAAATTATTTTTTGGAAGTGGTACAACGTCCGTCACCTGGATATCTCGGCAAAGCTTACGCTTTCCCAGCAGTTCCACCTGATGAACCATCTTTCTGCGAAATGTAAGATCCATTCTCTTTGGAAGATAACCCTTATCTGCTTTTCCAAGTGGAAGTAATACATTTTCAAAGGAATCCTTGATGTCCTTCTGAAGCCTTGCCCCTTGCAACGGTGTTTCACGCTTTGCAAGAATTCTTTTCATTTTTGCTTTTTTCAAATTCTTTGGCATAAACTGTTCAAAGTCTATGTCAATGATTTTCTCAGCAATGGCAAACGCACAGATTATGGTAGCTGCAAACGCAAACAGCATCGCCTCTGACAATCCCATATTTATCCCTCCTCATCTATCATTCTATCTGGTTGACCTATTGTTCCTTCTCTTTGCTCTTACCAAATATTTCATAGATCAGGAATATGGAGATAATGATTCCCGCCGGAATCATCATAACGGAGGTAATGTTATCACCTATATCGCCTGTGTAAAGCTTGTATTCTCCATTCAAAGCCCGGTAAGCCTTCTCTGTCACTTCATCCCCCCGGGATATATCTCTGGAAAATACATCTTTTCCTGTATAGGTTTTTCCATCCACTTCAAAGGACAGAATTGCGTGATACTTTACATCTTCATCGCCATTCCCATCGGTCTTAACACTTATCTGATAATCTTTTACAACGGCGGTTACCTGACGAACATCGGAAGATAGTTTATATTCTATACTGGAAAAAATATGAGTAACTCCATATACAACGAGCCCAATCGAACCAATCAGTAAGAATACACATATCACCTTATTTTGTGCTTTATCTGAAAGTATCTTCATGCAACTCCCTCCTTCCATACTTACAGTCTTCTACCCTCTTTTTCTTCCCGATGATACTTGATAAGATCTTTACTTAATCCAATGAAACCAATGAGACCTAGCGGAATCATTACAGCAAATGCAAGGAAGTAAATCGGAGTTGGTCCCGGTTCCAGTTTATATTTTCCTTTTGAGTTCCGGTAAACGGTGATCAGTACAGTATCTCCTCTCCTTATTTCTTTATTGCGAAATTCAAAATCATCATATGTTGTTCCATCGATTTCATAAGTAAACCTTACTTTATATTCTTCTTTTCGGTCTCCCTGATTGTCTTTTTCATGCGTTTGTTCACAACTGTAAACGGTTGCATGAAGCGTTCGAACATCCGTGGAATTCTTAAACTCACTGCTTTCATGCTTCGTATATATCATGCCGCCGATTCCTGCGATAATAATGAAGATACTTAAAATCAAAGCACCGATTGTGGTCTTATGTTCCTCTTTTTCTGATGGGAGTCTAAACATAGAATTCCCTCCTCTCCCGCGAATTACTGTCTGTCGTTCTCGTCAAAGATGTCGCCACATTCTGGGCAGAATTTTGGTGGGTGTGTCGGGTCTTCCGGTTCCCATCCACATTTGTCACAACGGTAAAGCAGTGCACCTTCCGGTTTCTTTGCTCCACAGTTCTGGCAGAATTTTCCTTTATTCACTGAACCGCAAGAACAGGTCCATCCTTCTTCCTCTACCGGTTTTGGTGATCCGCATTCCGGACAGAACTTACCGGTTGCTGTGGCTCCGCATTTACATTTCCATGCACCCGGTGTCGGCTGTGGTTCCGGTTTCTTGCTTCCGCATTCCGGACAGAACTTGCCGGTAACAAAGTTTCCGCAGCTGCACTTCCATCCGTCTGCCTGCGGTGCCGGCTGCTGAACGGCCTGTTGTGCAGCCTGCTGCGCTGCCATCTGCTGTGCCTGCTGCTCCTGCTGTTGCTGACCCATTGCAAATAAATTCTGTGCGTTCATACCGCCGCCCTGATTCATTGCCATGCCCATGCCCATGAAGCCTGTCATTGCACCGGCCTGATTACCGGCTGCAGTCTTCATTGCATCAGCCTGTGCTCCGACCAGCGTTGCTGCTGCCATTGTAGGATCGCGCATGATCGCTGTACGCTGAGCCTGTTTTATAAGTTCTGCATCTTCATCCGGAAGTGTCACAGATCCAAGGGCAATACTTACAACCTTCAGTCCGCGAAGTGCGCCCCATTTTTCTGAGAGTGCAGTATTCATCGCATTTTCAAGATCTGTATTATGTGTCACGATCTGATTCGGACGAAGCTCCAGTTCTGACAAATGTCCGAATGCCGGCTGAAGAGCGGAGATAAACTCTGTTTTAAGAGTCGCATCTAATTCCTCACGTGAATATTCCTGCTCCACATTTCCGCAAACATTAGAGTAGAACAAAAGCGGATCGGCAATTTTGTAAGAATAGACACCTGAACAGCGGATCGATACGTCGATATCAAGTCCGATCTTGGAATCCACAACACGGAACGGAACCGGATTCGGCGTTCCGAAGCGATTTTCCAGAATCTCCTTGGTATTAAAATAATAGATTCTCTGATCCTTTCCGGTATCTCCTCCGTAAGTAAAACGTTTTCCTACGGTTTTAAAGGTTTCTTTGATACTCTCTCCAAGGCTGCCTGCAAAAATAGACGGTTCGGAAGAAGTATCATAAGTAAATTCTCCCGGTTCTGCACAGACTTCTACGACCTTGCCCTGTTCTACGATGATCATACACTGTCCGTCTGCTACAGCAATTCCAGAGCCGTTCGAGATAATATTGTCATTTCCTTTGGTGTTCGCTGAACGTCCGGTGACACGTTTTTGTCCTTTTGTAACGAGTACCTCCTTTGGCATCGATTCACAGTAGAAAAATTCCTTCCATTGATCTGCAAAAGTACCTCCAAGAGCACCCATACCTGCTTTAATAAGTCCCATAATATTTTCTCCTTTCCTTTTTGAAATGATCTTCCTCTATGTTATCCGGTTACACCGGAAGAACACGGTTTAATATGCAGCATTCCATGTGTCTGTAAAAACATCATAAATATAAATGAGATTATCACAAACGCCGTAAAGCTGTTCCTGCACAAACTGTTCTCCATTATCAGTTCCTAATACAAAAAGCATACAGCTGCCTCCGTTTATGATCTCTGATTCTCCTGTATACATAAGCTTCATTCCATTTTCCAGTCCCTGTCTGACCTCTCCATACTCCAGCAGGATCTCTGTTGCAATTTCAACCGAACGTTCATCCGGTGTTTCCTCATAGACTGAGAAATCATATACTCCGGCAAGTTCCGCCAGATGGCCGTCCATTAATGAAATCGACGGATGGAAATCTATAGCACCGCCACCATCTGTCACCGAAACCAGTACATTGGAATAGATCTCACTGAAATTACAACGTAGCACAAGCACCTCTCCCGGTTTTCCTTCAAATAACGGATGACTCTTATCATCTGCATATTCACCATTTTCCGTGATATCAGAAGGATAGACGGTCACTCTGCCTTTTTCATTTGGCGGAACGATGGCATACAGCTCCTGCCCATCCGCCATGTAACAGGCTGCTTCTGACAAAAACGGATACTCTTTTGTTAAATGATGAAATTCCAGGTAAAATGAAAGATCTGTCCTTGTAAATTCACTGTCCACATACCCGAAAAGTGCAACCCCTGCACCGCAGCTGTTTTGATTGATCTGTTTTTTGAGAAGTGACAGTTCCGTATCTTCCGTCTCGACGATTTCTGTCTTCCCCGGCTCTTCTTTTTCCTTCTCTTTTTCTTCCTTCTTCTCTTCTTTTTTATCATCCTGCACTTTCACAAGACCGCTTTTATTCTCGCCTTCCACAGGCTTTTGCGGACTGCTCTTATGAGGCAGTCTGCATCCGCATAATAAGCCGGCCTGCAGGATTATCAAACAAAACAGTAATGATATTTTCTTCATATTACATTTCTCCTTGTAAAGACTGAACCTTTTTTCTTTCTCCAAAACGGCAAGCATCTATTTGCCGTTTTGGAGAAAGGGCTTTCCTGATCAGAAAGCCGCTTTCTTAGGTATGTCTATTTTCTTCTGTGGGAAACGGTTGTTAATCCTATAAAAGCAAGAGCAGCTGCAAGAATCATTGTAGTCCAGATAACCATCAGGCTGTCGTTACCGGTCTTAGGAGATTTCATTTTATCGTCCGGAGCCTTCTTCTGTACCGGAGCTACTGCTTTCTTCGCATTATAACTGTTTGTGAAAACAGCTTCCCGTACTTCATTTTTCTTCTTTATTTCAGTCGGATATATACGCAGTTTC
>PPYE01275370.1_pt1 | contig 33749 bp, 30 predicted proteins | sample 1559881 | NCBI WGS metagenome assembly PPYE01 (sample SAMN08240022, study PRJNA423297) | Human gut metagenome, whole genome shotgun sequencing project.
AAAAGGACCGCAAGGGCACCCTTGAGCTTCTGCAGCGCCAAGGGGTACTTGAAATCAGCAATGTGCTGCAGGAAGATGATATGTTCAGGAAAATGGATGTAACGTCTTCCAAAACCGTATTTGAACGCAATGCCATCATAGCGGAACAGGCCGTCGGTATTCTGGATAAATATGCGCCGGAAGACAAGGGCATGCTTGACTCATTCGCAGGCAGGGAAATCCTGACCGTGGAGCAATATGAGGCCAATGCAGGCCAGCATGATGAGACCATGAAGAAAGCCTACCGCTTACAGGAACTTGCAAAACAGATTGGCGAGAACAGTGCCGTCATCCCGAAGCTGGAACAGCAGATGGAAGCACTGGCGCCATGGAAGTCCTTTGATCTGCCCCTTGACTTTAAAGGGACGAAGAAATCCGTGGCATTCATCGGCTCCATCCAGGAAGAAATCTCACTGGAACAGCTGAGGGAACAGCTGGGCGCGCTTGCGCCTGAGGCCGAGACAATTGACCTTAACATTGTCAGTTCATCCAAGGAACAGACCTGTCTTTTCATTGTGTGCGCCAAAGGGGACGCGGATGCAGTGGAAGACGCGTTAAAGAAGCTGAATTTTGTGAAGCCGCCCCTCAGCTCCCTGGTGCCTGCCAAACGGCAGCAGCAGCTGGAGGAGGAACTTTCCAAGGTAAAGGCTGAGATTGCAGGAGCCGAGAAGGCAATCGCCGACATGGCGCCTGACCGGGACTCCATCAAGTTCGTAATGGATTACTATACCATGCGGGCCGAGAAGTACGGGGTGTTAAATGGTCTGGTACAGTCCAGAAGGGTATTCCTTATCACGGGATATGTTTCCGTGGAGGCGGCCCCCGCGCTTGAAAAGCTGCTTCAGGATAAGTATGAGGTGGTAATTGAATTTTCCGAACCGGAAGAAAAGGACGACGTGCCCGTGGTGCTGCGCAACAACAAGTTTGCACAACCCGTGGAGGGAGTCATTGAAAGCTACAGCCTTCCGGGCCAGGGCGAGATTGACCCGTCCATGGTGGTGGCGTGCTTCTACTATGTGCTTTTTGGGCTGATGCTGTCTGATGCGGCTTACGGGCTCATCATGATTGCAGGAACCGCATACTGTCTGACCAAGTATAAGAACATGGAAGACGGGATGAGGAAGTTCATGAAGATGTTCATGTACTGCGGTATTTCCACCGCGTTCTGGGGCTTTATGTTCGGAAGCTTTTTCGGGGATGCGGTCAATGTGATTGCAACCACATTTTTCAACAGGCCGGACATCAGGCTGGCGCCTATCTGGTTTGAGCCGGTAAGCCTGCCCATGAAGATGCTGGTGTTTGCATTCCTGATTGGCATCATCCATCTTTTTACAGGTCTTGGGATTAAATTCTATACCTGTGTCAGGAACGGAAGCCTGAAGGACGGTATCTATGATGCCGTATTCTGGTATATGCTGGTGGGCGGCGGTATTGTTTACCTGCTGACCATGTCCATGTTCACCGATATGCTGGGCTTAAGCTTCACCCTTCCGGCGGCGGCAGGAACCGTGGCAGCCGTTCTGGCGGTGATTGGCCTGGTCGGAATTGTACTTACCAGCGGACGGGAATCAAGAAGCTGGTTCAAGCGTATCCTGAAAGGCCTTTACGGGGCGTATGGGGTCACCTCATACCTGAGTGATATCCTTTCCTATTCCCGTCTTCTGGCCCTGGGGCTTGCTACCAGCGTCATCTCCACCGTATTCAACAAGATGGGAAGCATGGTGGGAGGAACCATTCCGGGAGCAATCGTATTCATCCTGGTATTCTTAATCGGACACAGCCTGAACCTGGCAATCAACGCGCTGGGCGCTTATGTCCATACAAACCGTCTGCAGTTTGTGGAATTTTTCGGAAAGTTTTATGAGGGAGGCGGAAGGAAATTTGAACCCTTCGCCATTCACACCAAATATTATAAAGTCAAGGAGGACATTTAGTTATGGAGAATATGGGAGTTGTTTTAGCGTTATTAGGAGCAGTTCTGGCAGCACTTTTTGCAGGGATCGGTTCTGCTATCGGAGTTGGCATCGCAGGTGAGGCTGCTGCCGGAGTTGTAACAGAAGACCCCAACAAGTTCAGTAAGGTTCTGGTATTACAGCTGCTTCCTGGTACACAGGGTATCTACGGCCTGCTGATCGGTTTCATCACCCTGACACAGATCGGTATCATGGGCGGAAGCTCCGACATTTCCGTAGCTAAGGGATTTTTATACCTGGCTGCCTGCCTTCCAATGGCATTCGTTGGTTTATATTCAGCCATCAAGCAGGGCAAGGCCGCTGTTGCAAGTATTGGTTTAGTTGCTAAGAAACCGGACCAGTTTGGTAAGGCAATGATCTTCCCGGCCATGGTTGAGACCTACGCCATCCTGGCACTGCTGATCTCCATTCTTGCTATCTTCGGTATTGCAGGCGTTAATGCGTAAGCAGCGTACGGATATCAGGAGAGAATCAGGAAAGGAGAACATGGCATGGCGGGATTAGATAAAATCATCAGCCAGATAAAAGAAGAATCCCAGGAAGCGGCAGCCCGCACCCTGGCAGGGGCCAGGGATGAGGCAGATAAGGTCCTGGCAGCTGCCCGTAAGGAAGCGGAAAGCGAGTGCGCCGACATTGAAAGGCGTTCCAGGCAGTCCGTTGCCAACATCCTGGAAAGGGGGCAGTCCGCTGCCGACCTTAAGAAACGCGGAAGTATCCTGGCCGAGAAGCAGAAGCTGATTGGTGACACCATTGAGAAGGCGAAAGCAGAACTTAAGGGAATGGATACGGATGCCTACTTTGACATGATTCTTAAACTGGCTGTCAAATCCGCACAGAACGGTAAGGGCGAGCTTCTGTTTTCAGCAAAAGACCTTGCCCGGGTTCCGGAAGGATTTGAGGACAGACTTAATGCAGCGTTAAAGGATAAGGACGCGGCCCTGCACATTTCCAAGGACACCAGGGATATTGATGCCGGATTTGTGCTGACCTACGGCGGGATTGAGGAGAACTGCTCCATCAACGCAATCTTTGATTCAGCCCACGAATTATTGCAGGATAAGGTGCAGGAAATTCTTTTTTCATGAACGGAGGAACGATTTAAATGGCAGACAAACAATATGTTTATGCAGTAGCCCGTATCCGTTCCAAAGAATTGTCCCTGCTATCCGGCGCATTTTTAGATCAGCTGACAGCTGCAAAAGACTACGATGAGTGTATCCAGCTTCTCATGGAAAAAGGCTGGGGCGACGACAGCACTGCAAGTGCTGAGGCGCTTCTGGCCCTGGAGCGGGAAAAAACCTGGGGATTGATTTCAGAACTGGTGGAGGATGTGTCCGTATTCGACGTGTTCCTGTACGGCAACGATTACCACAACCTGAAGGCAGCCATCAAGGAGGCGGTCAAGGCGGAACGCACCGGCCATGACTATCCGGGGATTTTCATTGACCAGGGCTCCGTGGATGTGAAGCTGATACGCGACTCCATACAGAACCGGGAATTCCAGAATCTTCCGGAACCCATGAGGGGACCGGCGGAGGAGGCGTATAAGGCGCTTCTGCACACCCAGGACGGACAGCTTTGCGACATCATCATTGACAAAGCGGCCCTGGATGCGATTTATCATGCCGGTAAATCATCCGGCAATGAGTTCCTGAAGCTTTATGCGGAGCTGACAGTGGCAGCGGCAGATATAAAGACAGCGGTGCGGGCATCCCGTACCGGTAAGGACAGGGCATTTTTGGAACAGGCGCTGGCGCCTTGTGATACCTTGGATATAACACGCCTGGCCCAGGCGGCCATAGAAGGAGTGGATGCCATCGGCATTTACCTGGAATCCACCACCTATGCAGACGCGGTAGAGGAACTTCGCCGCTCACCTTCAGCCTTTGAACGGTGGTGCGACAATCTGATGATCCGCAAGATTAAGCCTCAGCAGTACAGTCCCTTTGGGCTTGGGCCGCTGGCAGCTTATATTCTGGCGCGTGAGAACGAAATCAAGTCAGTTCGGATCGTACTTTCCGGGAAACTCAACCATCTTCCCGAAGAGTCCATCCGGGAAAGGGTAAGGGAGATGTATGTATAAGATTGCAGTGATGGGCGACCGGGACAGTATCTACGGTTTCGCAGCCCTGGGTCTGGAACCATTTCCCCTGACAGACCCGGTGGTGGCAGGAAAGAAATTAAGGGAACTGGGAGAAAGCGGGTATGCCGTGATTTATATCACGGAAGCCCTGGCAGCCCAGGTTGAACCGGAGATTGACCGCTTCCGTGAAGCTGACCTTCCGGCCATCATACTGATTCCAGGCGTGTCCGGCAACACGGGCAGGGGAATCATGGCAGTGAAGAAGTCAGTAGAGCAGGCAGTTGGCTCTGATATAATATTTAACGGGCAGTAGCGCCCCATTGACGGGTGTCTGGTGCTCTTGACGAGGAGGTAAAAGATGAGCAAAGGCGTAATCAAAAAAGTGGCAGGTCCCCTGGTTATCGCAGAGGGCATGCGCGACGCCAACATGTTCGACGTTGTACGCGTTAGCGACCAGCGTTTGATTGGTGAAATCATAGAGATTCATGGCGACAAGGCTTCGGTCCAGGTTTATGAGGAAACCTCCGGACTGGGACCAGGGGAGCCTGTGGAATCCACAGGCGTACCCATGAGCGTTGAGCTGGGGCCTGGCCTGATTGGAAGTATATATGACGGTATCCAGCGTCCCCTGGATGCAATCATGGAGAAGACAGGCGGAAACCTGTTGAACCGCGGAGTGGAGGTTCCCTCCCTGAAGCGTGAGAAGAAGTGGACCTTTGTGCCTTCAGTCAATGTGGGCGACAAGGTGGGCAGCGGCGATATCATCGGTACGGTACAGGAGACGGATGTGGTACAGCAGAGGATCATGATTCCTGTCGGCATCGAAGGCACCCTGACCTATATCAGCGGCGGCGAGTACACGGTAACGGATACGGTTGCTGTGGTGACCGATGAGAAGGGACAGGAGCATCCCGTTGGCCTGATGCAGAAATGGCCGGTACGTAAGGGCCGTCCTTACCAGAGGAAGCTGTCCCCTGACATGCCCCTTGTAACAGGACAGAGGGTCATCGACTGTCTGTTCCCTATCGCAAAGGGCGGTGTTGCGGCTGTTCCCGGACCATTCGGTTCAGGCAAGACGGTTGTACAGCACCAGCTTGCCAAGTGGGCTGATGCGGATATCGTGGTTTACATTGGCTGCGGCGAGCGCGGCAACGAGATGACGGATGTTCTGAACGAGTTCCCGGAACTGAAGGATCCAAAGACAGGCAAGTCCCTGATGGAACGTACGGTCCTGATTGCCAATACCTCGGATATGCCGGTTGCTGCACGTGAGGCATCCATCTATACGGGTATCACCATTGCCGAGTATTTCCGTGACATGGGTTATTCCGTGGCCCTGATGGCAGACTCCACATCCCGTTGGGCGGAGGCACTGCGTGAGATGTCGGGACGTCTGGAGGAAATGCCTGGTGAGGAAGGTTACCCCGCATACCTGGGTTCCCGTCTGGCACAGTTCTATGAGCGTGCGGGACGCGTGATTTCCCTGGGCAAGGATAACCGCGAGGGCGCGCTTTCCGTAATCGGCGCAGTATCCCCTGCAGGCGGCGATATTTCCGAGCCGGTCACACAGGCAACCCTGCGTATCGTTAAGGTATTCTGGAGCCTGGACGCCGACCTGGCATACAAGAGACATTTCCCGGCCATCAACTGGCTGACCAGCTATTCCCTGTACGTGGACACCATGGAAAAATGGTTCAACGCAGAGGTGGAAAGCGACTGGACCGAGCTTCGCGCCCGTCTCATGCGCCTGCTCCAGGAAGAGTCTGAGTTAAATGAAATCGTACAGCTGGTCGGTATGGACGCCCTGTCCGCGCCTGACCGCCTGAAACTGGAGGCAGCCCGTTCCATCCGTGAGGACTTCCTGCACCAGAACGCGTTCCATGAGATTGATACCTTTACATCCCTGAAGAAGCAGCACATGATGATGATGCTTATGATGGCATATTTTGATAAAGCAGGCCAGGCCTTAAGCCAGGGCGTGAATATCGAGCGTCTGGTCAACCTTCCGGTGCGTGAGGCTATCGGACGTTTCAAATACACCGAGGAAGCCGATCTTGACAGCGTTTATGCAGATGTGATCAAGACGCTGGAAGCAGAACTGAGCGATGAGCTGAGCAGAAAGGAGGACTTCTAATGCCCAAGGAATATAGAACAATTGAAGAGGTAGCAGGTCCTATCATGCTGGTCCGCGGCGTACAGGGTGTAACCTATGACGAGATGGGTGAGATTGAACTGGCAAACGGCGAGAAACGCCGCTGCAAGGTCCTGGAGATAGACGGCGGCAACGCCATGGTGCAGCTGTATGAGGCGGCTACCGGTATCAACCTGGATTCCAGCAAGGTGCGTTTCTTAGGCCGTACCATGGAACTGGGCGTGTCCGAGGATATGCTCAGCCGTATGTTTGACGGCATGGGCAAGCCCATTGACGGCGGCCCCGACATCCTGCCTGAAAAGCGTATGGATATCAACGGCCTTCCCATGAATCCGGCAGCCAGAAGCTATCCTGAGGAGTTTATCCAGACCGGCGTCTCTGCCATAGATGGACTGAATACATTGGTCCGCGGACAGAAGCTTCCTATCTTCTCCGCATCCGGTCTGCCCCACGCCAACCTGGCCGCACAGATTGCGCGTCAGGCAAAGGTGCGCGGTACCAGTGAGCCTTTCGCCGTTGTATTCGCGGCCATGGGTATCACCTTTGAGGAGGCAAACTTCTTTATGGAGAGCTTCCGTGAAACAGGTGCCATTGACAGAAGCGTCATGTTCATCAACCTGGCCAATGACCCTGCGGTTGAGCGTATTGCAACACCGCGTATGGCGCTGACCGCGGCAGAATACCTGGCATTTGAGAAGAATATGCACGTGCTGGTTATCCTGACCGATATTACCAACTATGCAGATTCCCTTCGTGAGATTTCCGCTGCGCGTAAGGAAGTTCCCGGGCGCCGCGGTTATCCCGGATATATGTACACCGACCTGGCTTCCCTGTATGAGAGAGCCGGACGCCAGAAGGGCAAGAGCGGTTCCATCACCATGATTCCTATCCTTACCATGCCTGAGGATGACAAGACCCATCCGATTCCTGACCTTACGGGATACATTACCGAGGGACAGATCATCCTGAGCCGTGACTTATACCGCAAGAACGTAACACCGCCAATCGACGTGCTTCCATCCCTTTCACGTCTGAAGGATAAGGGTATCGGCGAAGGCAAGACAAGGGCGGACCATGCCGATGTCATGAACCAGCTGTTTGCAGCCTATGCCCGTGGTAAGGATGCAAAGGAACTGATGGTAATCCTTGGCGAGGCAGCCCTGACTGACATGGATAAGCTGTATGCCAAGTTTGCAGATGAGTTTGAAAAAGAATACGTATCCCAGGGCTACTATGCTGACCGTGACATTGAGGAAACCATGGAAATCGGCTGGAAGCTGCTGCGCATCCTTCCAAGGAGCGAGCTGAAACGTATCAAGGACAAATTCCTTGACCTTTACTATGATGCAAAATAACCAGCAGTCAGAAAGGAAGTTGACATAACATGGGTGCAAAACATGTGAATCCCACCCGTATGGAGCTTACCCGTCTCAAGAAAAAGCTGGCGACAGCAATCAGGGGACACAAGCTCCTTAAGGATAAGCGGGATGAATTGATGCGTCAGTTCCTGGACCTGGTGCGTGAGAACAAAGCTCTTCGTGAAAAGGTAGAGGCAGGCATTGCGGCAGCCAACCAGAATTTTGTGCTGGCCCGCTCCGGCATGACAGACGAAGCCCTGAATGTAGCCCTGATGGCTCCCAAGCAGGAGGTTTATCTGGAATCCGAGACAAGGAATGTGATGAGCGTGGAGATCCCTGTGTTCAAGTATAAGACCAGGACTTCGGACCCCAATGACATCTATTCCTATGGATTTGCCTTTACCTCCAGCGATCTGGATGATGCAGTGAAAAGCCTGGCAGACCTTCTGCCGGATATGCTGCGCCTGGCCGAGTGTGAAAAGTCCTGCCAGCTCATGGCAGCGGAGATTGAAAAGACCCGCCGCCGTGTAAATGCCCTGGAGCATGTGATGATTCCCCAGACCCAGCAGAATATCCGCTACATCACCATGAAGCTGGATGAAAATGAGCGCAGTTCCCAGACAAGGCTTATGAAGGTTAAGGACATGATGCTCGAAGAAGCCCACCATTACAGCGAGAGGGAAGTGGTTCCTGTGGTGGATGAGGTATGACCGGTATTCAATCCGTAAGGGAGTATCAGCCATAGGATTGAGTGACGGTTTTATGAAAGGTTAATAAAACTTTCATAAAAACCCCCGCAATGCCGGGTGGACAGAAGATAATAAATATGATAGAGTAAATTCCAGGTAATGGCATCAAAGCCATTGCCTGGGATTTATTATTTTAGGGAAGCCCGGACAACCGAGCTTTTTTTGTCACTGCGGATTGTAAATCATGATACTGGATACTAAAACCAGGGTGTGTTTAAAAATTGCTTTCCATCCGCTGTGCGTCCCGGTATGTGGCAGATTTGGCGGAAAGCAATTTTCAGACACGCTCTGGGCACTGGCTGCGCCGGATGGGACGGACACGGCGCGGTTTGGAATGATGGGAGGAAATCTATATGAGGAAACCGTATTTTATGGTAAATAGGAAATCAGCGGTCAGGATGGGGGCGGTACTGTCCCTGACCATATGTATGGCCCTTCAGACTGCGGGATGCAGTTCTGCGGGCAAAGGTGGGGAACAGACAACGGCTGCGCAGGCGGATGGGGATGTGAAGGAAGCAGCAGGCACAACGGCAGGAAATCCAGGAGACGGGCAGACCGGCGGGGCTGCAGGGAAAGACGCGGCAGATAAGGATAAGACGGATGCTGGCCAGGATGCCGGTGAGGCAGCCAAAGACAAAGCGCCGGAAGGCGCCGGACAGACAGACGGTGAGGCAGCGGCAGGTGAGACCCGGCCAGACGCCGGTGAGGCAGCGGCGGATGAAGCCCAGGCAGACGCCGGTCAGGGCGAGGGCGACAGCGGTATCGAGGCCCAGCCAGGCGTGACTTTAAAGGCAGGCAATAAGGCGCCTGACTTCACGGCAGAGCTGATTGACGGTTCCAGCCTCGCGCTCTCGGACCTGAAAGGCAAGCCTGTCATCATTAATTTCTGGGCAACCTGGTGCGGACCATGTGTCAGGGAAATGCCTGCATTTGAGCGTCTAAAAGAGGACTTTGGGGATGAAATAGGCATTATTGCAGTGAACTGCGGGGATGATGCTGATACGGTAAAGGATTTTGTGGACGAGAACGGATACACCTTCCCGGTGGCGCTGGATGAAAATTATGAGGTAGCCATGCTCTATCCATCCAATTCCATACCATATACCGTGGTTCTTGACGCCAATGGCAAGATTACCCATGTATCAACAGGCGCATATGACGCAGATACCATGTACGACAGGTATAAAGAGGCGCTGGGGTTATAAGGATACAGGGATATCAGGGCGTGTCAGGGATGGGATGGATGATTAGCCAATACATGTCCTATCAGCCAGTACGTGTCCTATCAGCCAGGACACGTACTATCAGCCAGGGCACGTACTATCAGACAGGACACGTACTATCAGACAGGGCACGTCCTGGCTATGGAGACACGTGAAAAGGAGGTTTGTCCCATATGAGGCATATGACAAGACAGAATAAAATAGCTGTCCTGCTTCTTTTTCTGGGAATCATATTCCTGTGCACCGGATTGTACCAGGGCGGATATCAGGATACCCTGCACAAGGCCATACGGGTATGCCTGGAATGCATAGGAATCGGATGAAAGGATGAGGACCATGAAAAGGCGGCTGATACAGCTTTGTTCTGCATTACTATATAACCTGAACCTGAAGGGATTTGCCCAGGTATCCATCTACCAGGGCAAGGCCAAGGGCTTATGCGTGCCTGGGCTTAACTGCTACTCATGTCCAGGCGCGGTGGGTTCATGCCCGCTGGGAACGCTTCAGAACTCCCTGGCGGCATTGGACCGGAAGATACCCTTTTATATACTGGGGGTGCTGCTGCTTCTTGGGGTCACGCTGGGAAGGACCATATGCGGTTTCCTGTGCCCCTTCGGGCTTGTGCAGGAACTGCTTTATAAAATTCCTGTCCCCAAACTTAAGAAGAGCCGGTTTACCCGGGTATTATCCAAATTGAAGTACATGATACTGATTGTATTTGTAATCCTGCTCCCCATTATACTTAAGATGGCCACAAGGCTTCCGGTGCCTGCGTTCTGCAAATACATATGTCCCGCAGGAACCCTGGAAGGCGGTATCCCGCTGGTGCTCCTGGACGAATCGCTGGGCAGCCTTGCAGGGGCGCTGTTTTCCTGGAAAGTGTTTGTGATGGCTGTCATCCTCATCAGCGCATGTTTTATTTACAGAAGCTTCTGCCGTTTCCTCTGCCCTCTTGGGGCAATCTATTCCCTTTTTGCCCCGGTGGCAATGCTGGGGGTAAGGATAGATGAAGGCGCCTGTACCAACTGCGGCAGGTGCGTGCGCACCTGCAGGATGGATATTAGGAATGTTGGGGATATGGAATGTATCCAGTGCGGGGAATGCATGAAGGAATGCAGTGTGGATGCAATCCATTGGAAAAAGCCGTTTCGGTCATGAGAAGAGATTGATTAAACTATAAAATTAAAAGCTCCTGTACGGGAAGTTGGCGGCAAAATGCCGTGTTTCCCGTATACAGGAGTTTTTTTAGTACATAAGGACTTGCAATATGCTGTTGTATTCCGCCTTTGGCAGGATTTTATTCTGTTTCCAACAGGATTTTATCCTGCTTCCATCAGGATTTCTTATTCCACTTCCACCAGGACTTCGATTTCACATGCAATTCCCCCGGGAAGTGCATTGGTACCGATGGCGGAACGGGCCGGGCAGCCCGCTTCCTCGCCGAACAGGTCAACAAGCAGGTTGGAAGCGCCGTTTACCACCTGGGGCTGCTGGGTAAAATCATCTGCGCTGTTCACAAAACCCAGCACTTTTACGAAACGTTTGATTTTGTTCAGGTCGCCGGTTTTGGCCTCAATGTTTGCCAGAAGGTTCAGCATGCAGTTATAGGCGGCCTTCTGTCCTTCCTCAACGGTCAGGTCCTTTCCTAATTTGCCGACCACGGTATTGCCGTTTCCTAAGTCAGGGCCGCAGCCTGAGCAGTATAAGAGGTTTGTCCCGAATTCCTGGACCGGTGTATAAACACCGCCCTTTGGCGGCGGCGCGGGAAGGGTGATTCCTTTTTCGTTTAATTTGTCATATACGTTTGCCATAGTATTATTTCCTTTCAATCAAATGTTTATTTTACGGTTTCTGGCTGTTACTTCCCAAGTATGGCGGATATGTCCCTTTTCCACCACGGGTACGGAGGGATACAGGGCGCTTGTGGGACAGATATGGGTGGGCACCACGAAAAGTTCATCCCCCACTCCGGGGCACTGGTCTTCGTATCCCGGTTCCATGCAAAAGGCCCAATGTTCCTCGCTCTGGAACAGTTCCCTGACATGTTCCATCCCGGCAATGACGCCCCGGGTCCCTTCCGGGTCAGAGGCAATCCCCTTATATCCCAGGTCCAGTGTAAAATGCCCTTTCACCGGACAGCTGATGACCCTGGTCAGGATGGCTGCGCCCGGAGTGAACACAAGGTCCGGATACTTCATTGTATACCCATAGTCGTTGACGAAATAGGTGCCCGGGGAGAGATACACCTCACACTGTGTCCTGGGAAAATCCACATAACACGGCATGGAAGGGGAACCGCCCAATACCAGGGTCCTGCAGGAGTAGCCTTTTTCACACAGGCTGCTTGAGATTGCCTGAATCTGGGCAGCGCTGGCGTCTGTTTCCTTCTTGCGCCGGTCAAAGTCATGCTCGGTGCGGTGTCCGTCATAACAGTGAAGCCCCATCATGGAGATACCGTCCATCAAAGCGCACTCCATGAAGAATGCACCTGTATCCTGAACCGGTACGCCGGTGCGGTCCATGCCCAGGTTCACATCCACCAGGACATTGGCCCTGAGACCGGCTTTGGAGCATTGCTGCCCAAGGGCGCGTACCTGTCCCTCATTGTCACCCACTGCCCAGAAACAGACCTGGGGGTAGGTTTGCATCAGTTGGATGAAACGGCTGATATTCGGGCCTACCAGAGGGTATGCCACGAGGACATGGGCTGCCCCGCAGCTGGCGGCCATCTCTGCTTCCGCTATGGTGGCGCACTTAAAACGGGTTATGCCGGCTTCCATCTGAAGGCGGACCATCTGCGCCATCTTGTGGGTCTTTACATGGGGCCACAGATATCCGGGTCCGCCGGCCAGGTCCACTGCCTTCTTAATATTTTCTTTAATGATATCCAGGTAATAGACCAGGGCCGGGGTGATTACATCTTTGGATTCTTCAAACTTATAATGATTATCCATAACAACCTCCTTCTCATCTGAACGCGGCAGAACCAGAAACACTGTTCATTATGGTTATAACACAAATTGTTGAAGCTTACAAGGCTGAAAATAAAAATATATGCAAAAAAGTTAGACATAATATGGGGATAAAGAAAAAAGTGCACAAAAAGGTCAAAAAACATATTGACAATTTGTTTAAAGCTTATTACAATGGGGTTAAACAAATTGTTGAACCGTTCAAAAATTTGGCAGAATTCAGAAACAGGTCCAACAATCCTGTGTGACACTATCCATTTATAATACAAAGGAGGAAGAGTATGTTAACAAAGACCCATGCAACATTCTTTATTATTGGATTCATGCTTTATGTGCTTTTAATGATTGTGGTAGGCATTATCTGCAGCAAGGGCAAATCCAAAGGAAAAGATTACCTTACAGGCGGAGGTAAGATGCCCATGTATCTTATTTTTGCCACCATGGGCGCCACCCTTATCGGTACAGGCTCGTCCATCGGGGCAACGGCCAACGGGTTTAAGAATGGTTTTGGCGGTTCTGCCTATGGTATGGGCGCCGCCCTTGGGATCCTGGCCCTGGTACTGGTAGCCAAGAAGTCCAAGCTAAGGGCCAAGAACCTGCTGACCATGGCTGAGGAAGCACAGTTCCATTACAATGGCAATAAGATGGTCAAAGCTGTCATGAGTTTCATGATGTACATCATAGAGGTTGTATGGCTGGGGAACCATATCAATGGAGGGGCTACCTATTTAAGCTATGTAACCGGAATGGACCTGACCACCTCCAAGCTGGTGGCAGTGCTTGCATTTGGAATCTACGTTATCATCGGCGGATATCTGGCGGTTGTATGGACAGACCTGATCCAGCTGACCGTGCTTGTAATCGGATTCATCGCCATCACAGCCATTGCCATTCCCATGGCAGGCGGATGGGGGACCATATCCGGGACCATCACCGAAGCCGGCAAGGCAGGCAACTTAAGCTTTTACGGTGTTGAGTCCATGGGAGGCATGGCGCTGTTCTCACTGATGTTCTCCATTGCCATCCCCTGTCTGGGCACGCCTACATACCGTATGCGTATCTACACGGCCAAGGATGACAAGACCGCAATCCGGGCTTTGAGCCTTTCTGGCTGGCTGCTGTTGATTTTCTCCCTTCTTCCTGCTATTATTGGTATGGCGGCATTTACAATCGCAACCAATACAGGCGCGCAGGCAGTGCTGGAACAGCCGGATTTTGCATTTACCTATATCGCAACCGTTGTGTTAGGACCGGTCCTGGGTCTTATGTTCATGATTTCCGGCCTGTCCGCAACCATGTCCTCCGGTGACTCCGATGCAATCGCAGGAGTAACCATATTGATACAGGACATCTACCCGATCCTCACCGGCCGGCAGCTGGAGGATGAGAAGGTTGGCAAATATTCACGGGTAGCCACCGTGACAACCCTGCTCCTTGCCTTCTTTGCAACCTTGTTTGCAAAGGATGTCATGAGCTACATCAGCAATGTAATCGGCTCCATCATTCCGGGCGTATCCATTGCCATGCTGTTAGGCGCATGCTGGAAACGCGCCACCTGGCAGGGAGGCATTGCTTCGGTAGGCGTGGGAACCCTGTTCGGCGTCCTGTATCTGGCGGTCCCTGCATTCTCCGGCGCGGTGGCAGGCATTTTCACCGGACCTGCCATTCCTGCAACACTGGTAGCCCTTGCAGCGGAAGTGATTGTTTCCTTATGTACAAAGAAAGAGGAAATGTCTGAAGAGGAAAGACTGGCTCTGGTTGTGGAATCAAGAGGAGCTGTAAAATAAGCATCAGCCGGGCATCGGGATTAAGTCCTGATGCCTTAAGGCTTGAAGGGAGATAGGTTCATGGGGTTTGTAAAAGATAATTTCGAGGTTCTTGACAGTCTGGCAAAGTGTATTGCCATCCAGTTCGGGACGAACTGTGAGGTGGTGCTCCACGACCTGACGCTGCCATATGACCGCACGATCGTGTCCATCTATAACGGCCATGTGACGGGCCGTGAGGTAGGCGGGGGCGGCACCAATGCGGGCCTGGAGATACTGAGGGGGACAGCCATGCCTGAAGACCAGTATGGTTATATCAACTATACAAAGGACGGCAGGACGCTGCGCACCTCCAGCAAGTATTTCATGGGCGAGGATGGCAAAGTAGAGGGAAGCCTCTGCATCAACCTTGATATTACAGGCCTTATGATTGGCGAGGCAGCCATGAGGGCCTTGAGCGGTCAGGGCGCTGAGACAAACACCAAGGAAGTATTCACCGCCAATGTGGACGAGCTTTTGGACACCCTGATGCAGGATGCGGTACAGAGCACCGGCAGGCAGCTGGCCATGCTGACCAAGGAAGACAAGGTGGCAGTGGTCCGCTATCTGGATGAAAAGGGTGCGTTCCTCATTAAGAAATCAGCTGAAAAGGTGGCGGACTTCCTTGGCATCTCCCGGTTTACCGTGTACAATTATCTGAACGAAGGAAATGGGACAAAGGAAAGCGGGGAAGACGGATAATGGCTTCTACATTAATAAAAAACGGATTGGTATACGACGGCCTGGGAAATGCACCCAAAAAGGCTGATATATATATAAAAGATGACAGGATTGAACGGATTGGGGAAACCATCTGCCGGGAAGCGGATCTGGTGGTGGATGCGGCAGGAAGGGCGGTGACGCCCGGATTCATTGACATACACCGCCACTGTGATGCCAAGCCATTTAACAGCCCTGATTTTGGGGATGTCCTGCTGACCCAGGGCATTACAACCACCGTGGTGGGCAACTGCGGCATCTCCATGACGCCGGCCAGCGCGGACCCGGTGCGCGCAAAGGAGATGTATGAATTCGATGAGCCGGTGCTGGGGCCCATTAAGGACAACCGGATCCGCACCTATCATGACTATATGGAAGCGCTGGATAAGACAGGGCTTCCGGTGAACTTTGGGTCCATGATAGGGACCGGGGCAGTGAAGATAACGGTCAAGGGATTTGCCGACACCCCGTTCACGGACAAGGAGATGGCTGAGGCCAGGGCCTTGGTGGAGGATGCCATGAAGGAGGGGGCCGCGGGCGTGTCCGTGGGCATCATGTACCTTCCGGAATGCTACAGTACAACGGATGAGTTTGCCAGGCTGCTGGAGCCGGTGGGACGTTACGGCAGGGTCGTGACCGCCCATATACGGGGTGAGGGCGACAGCATGGTGGACAGCGTGAAGGAAATGATTGAGATTGGCAGGAAGGCAGGCTGCGCCGTGGAAATCAGCCACTTCAAATCCTGCGGCATGGCCAATTGGGGAAAGGATATCCACAGGGCCATCGGGCTGATAGAAGAGGCAAGGGCCAAGGGACAGGATGTGACCTGCGATTTCTATCCATATGAGGGAGGTTCCACTGCCCTGACCACCATGATCCCGCCTGTGTACGTGCAGGGGGACATGAACCGTGCGTTAAAGCGCATGGGCACGCCTGAGGGTATTGCTGAGTTCAGGAAAGCCTGCAGCGTGACCTATGATGACTGGGATAACTTTGCAATCACCCTTGGATGGGACAGGATACTTATATCCGGGGTTGTGAGGAAGCATAATGAAAAGTACCTTGGGATGACCGTGACGGAAGCAGCCAGGACATTTGGGTTTGAGGATGCCGCGGCCTTCGCGGCCTGGCTGATGCACGATGAGGACGGAAGGACCGCCATCATTAACATGAGCATGTGCCAGGAAGACATTGACACGGTGGCCAGGCTTCCCTATTCCGTGGTCATATCGGATTCCATCTATGCGGACACCAATACGCCCCATCCCAGGATGTACGGTGCATTTCCAAAAATCATCCGGGAATATGTAAGGGAGCGGGGCATCCTTACCATGGAACAGGCAGTCATGAAAATGACCTCCCTGCCCGCGGACCGCATGAAGCTTGAGGGACGCGGAAGGCTTGCCGAGGGATGTTATGCGGATGTGAACATATTTGACCCGGCGCGGTTTAGGGACAACGCCACATTCCCTGACCCTGCCAGGATGGCCGAGGGACTGTGGCTCTGCATGGTCAACGGCAATGTTGCTTTAAGGGATGGAAAGCCCTTAGGCGGATATTACGGAAGGAATCTTCGCATTAAGAGAAAGTAAAAGGAGGAAGACATGCCTCAGATTGTTACGGTTGGAGAGACAATGGCTGCATTTACCCCTGGTTCCACGGGATTCTTGCGGTATGTGAAAAACTACGAGATGCGGATTGCCGGTGCGGAAAGCAACCTTGCAATCGGCGTATCCAAGCTGGGACACAGCGCCGGATGGATCAGCTGTCTGGGAAAGGATGAGTTTGGGGAGTTTGTCCAAAACAGCATACGGGCAGAGGGAGTGGACACCAGCAGGGTCGTGTTTGACCCTGAGTACAGGACAGGCATCATGTTCAAACAGGTAAGGAACGCATCGGAGACTTCTGTATTTTACTATCGGGAAAATTCAGCGGCAAGCCATATGCGGCCCCAGCTGCTGGACGAGGGATATCTGGCCCAGGCCGATGTCATCCACCTTACCGGAATCACGCCCGTGCTGGGGGACAGCTGCCGGGAGACCGTGCAGGCAGCCATGGATCTGGCGGTGAAGCATGAAAAGCTTATCAGCTTTGACCCCAATATCCGCAGGAAGCTTTGGAAGGGCAGGGACTTTGTCCCGATGCTGCGGGATATGATGTTCAGGGCGCAGATCGTGCTTTTGGGAGCGGATGAGGCAGAGGCGCTGCTGGGGGTATCTGAGGCCCGCAGGGTCATGGACATCCTGTTTGAAAAGGGGCAGGCCAGGTATGTGGCTGTTAAGAACGGCGCCAAGGGAGCCATTGTGGGAGATGGGGACGGACTGACGGAAATCCCGCCGTTTCCATGTGCCAGCATTGATCCGGTGGGCGCGGGCGATGCGTTCAACGCCGCCTTCCTCTGCGGCATCCTGGAAGGTAAGGATGTGGCGGACTGCGGAAGGATGGGCGCTGTGGCTGGCGCCCTTGCAACGGAGACCTATGGGGATACGGAAGGGTATCCCTCCATGGAACAGATGGAAACGGCAATGAAAGGTGAGGACATCATCTACCGGTAAGGATGCCGGAAAGAAAGGAAAGGGAACCAATGAAACATATTTTGGAGAATAACAGGATTTGTGCAATCATGCGCGGAGTGCCCTTAGGCAAGACGCTGGATTATGCGGACGCCGTGTACCGCGGAGGCGTGCGGATGTTTGAGGTGGCCATGAATTCCGGGGATGCGGTCAAGCAGATTGAGCTTATGAGGAAGCATTTCGGGGACAATGCCTATGTGGGCGCAGGTACTGTGATCAGCGCGGAGCGCTGTGAGGCGGCCAGGGAGGCGGGAGCCCAGTTTTTCCTCACCCCATCGGCAACCACGGGCACCATGGAATTCTGCCGCAGATACGACATCCCTCTTCTTCCCGGTGTGCTTACCCCAACGGATGTGGCCGTGTGCCTGGAGTACGGATATACCATCATGAAGCTGTTTCCGGCAGGGGATATGCCTCCTTCCTATATCAAAAGCCTGAAAGGACCCTTTGACGGCACCGAGTACGTGGCTGTGGGCGGTGTGGACGCAGGTAATATCAAGACCTTCCTGGACAATGGATTTATCGGGGTGGGGATTGGAAGCAACCTGATGCCAAAGGAATACGTGAAGAATGATGAGTGGGATAAAGCATCTGAATATGTAAAAGGGATTGTAGGGTCTATCTAGAAAGCCATGAACTTTACATTCCCGGCTGCCGGTGTTACAATAAATTGGACACCGGCATTTTTGACTGCAGAAACAGGCGGGCCGCTGATAAATGTCTGGAATAGGGCATTTTGCAAAAAATACCTATAAAAAAAGTCATATAAAAAAGTCCTGTAAAAAACATCCTGGATACAGAGGTAATGACATGGAAACAAAGAGAATCGTTATTAAAGATAGAAAGAACATAAAGGATGAGGAGCTGGCAGAGGCTGCGGCGGTACTCAGAAGCGGGGGCCTTGTGGCTTTCCCCACAGAGACTGTATACGGCCTGGGCGGCAATGCCCTGGATGAAGATGCGGCCAGGAAGATTTATGCTGCCAAGGGGCGCCCCTCTGACAATCCCCTGATTGCCCACATATCATGCGCCGCAGATCTGGCGCCCCTGGTAAAGGAGATACCCATGGCCGGCAGGAAATTGATGGAAGCCTTCTGGCCCGGCCCGCTGACCATGATATTCCCAAAGAGCGGCAGGGTGCCCTACGGCACCACGGGAGGTCTTGACACAGTGGCTGTCCGCATGCCCGACGACCCGGTGGCTGGACGCCTGATAGCCCTGGCCGGGGTTCCTGTGGCAGCGCCCAGCGCCAATACCTCGGGCCGTCCAAGCCCTACCACGGCAGACCATGTGTGGCAGGACATGAATGGACGCATTGACATGATCATTGACGGAGGGCCGGTGGGAATCGGTGTGGAGTCCACCATTGTGGACGTGTCCTCCCCTGTGCCGTCTGTCCTGCGCCCGGGGGCTATCACCATGGAAATGCTCAGGGAAGTGCTGGGGGAGGTGACCATTGACCCGGCCATACTGGGCCCCATGAAGGAAGATATAAGGCCGAAAGCGCCTGGGATGAAGTACAGGCATTATGCGCCGAGAGCAGAGCTTACTCTGGTGGAAGCCGTGGAGGATGAAACTGCCGGATGTGAAGCTGGCAGATATGAAGCTGCCGGATATGAAGCTGCTGGATGTGAAACTGCCGGATATGAAGCTGTCCGCGGACAGGAAAGGGTTGGCTGCGGCGGGCAGATGAGAGACGGGCAGGTGGAACGCATGGTGGGGAAAGTAAGGGAGCTGGCCCATGAAAAGCTTATCCAGGGCTGCCAGGTGGGTATTATCTGTACGGACGAATCACGGTCTTGTTATACCGAAGGCACGGTCCGCAGCATCGGAGCCAGGAAGAGCCAGGAATCGGTGGCCCATAACCTGTATGCGGTGCTTAGGGAATTTGATGATCTTAAGGTGGAGTATATATTCTCGGAGAGTTTTTCAGAGGACCACCTGGGACAGGCAATCATGAACCGGCTTTCAAAGGCGGCCGGGTATAAGATTGTACGGGTATGAGATTGCGCGGGTATAGATTTTCAAACACAAGCTAGGACGGAGCGGACAAGGAGGCAACATGGAAAAACAGACCCTGGGGGAAATTGCAGCCCAGAAGCTTTTAGGAATGATACAGGATAAGGGATACACGGCCGGGGATAAGCTGCCTACGGAGGCAGAACTGGTGGAGCGTCTGGGCGTGGGGCGCAACACGGTCCGTGAGGCCCTGCGCATCCTTATGTCCAGGAATATCGTGACCATACGCCAGGGCTCAGGCACCTTCATATCAGATAAGAACGGGGTGGCTGACGATCCGCTGGGATTTTCCATGATAGAGGACAGGCGCAAGCTGACAGAGGATTTAATTCAGATCCGGGTCATGCTGGAACCGCCTATAGCGGCCCTGGCTGCCCAGAATGCCACTGAGGAGGATGTGCGGATTTTGGGAAATATCCTCATGGAACTGGAATCCTGCATGGAACAGCATGAGGATTATGCGGACAAGGATTCCCAGTTCCATGCCCACATAGCCGGCTGCAGCCACAATCTGGTCATGACCAACCTGGTGCCTGTGATTACAGACGGGGTACGCGTATTTGCCGGCTCTGTCCGGGAGACAGAGTATGACAAGACCAGGGAGTCCCACCGGCGGATTTACGAGGCAATCCGTGACCGGAGGCCGGTGGACGCCCAGCAGGCCATGTATTTCCATCTGATGTTTAATGACAACCGGTACAGGGATGAGATGAAATAGGGGGACGCCATCCCCCTTTTTTTATTTTTTTTCCAGCATCCAGTCCAGGATCCTGCGGATATGGAAATCCCAGAAATCCCAGTTATGCCCGCCTGGCCCTTCTTCGTAGACAAGGTCTGCCTGCATGTCTTCCATGCGCTTTTTCACTGAACGGTTTATATCATATAGGAAATCCCCGGTCCCGCAGGCCTGATACAGGCTGGGGACCGTATTGTTTTTCCTGCACTGTTCATACAGTGTGAACAGATCCCTGTCACTGCCGGAAAGCGCTTCCGGGTCCTGGAAGATATCATGCCATGGAAATGGGTTATCAATGGAGCCATCCGATGCCTGCCTATATAAAACCGCAATGTCAAGCGCACCGGACATGCTGGCAGCTTTTGCATACAGATGGGGTGCTGACAGGGCCAGGTACCAGGCTCCGTAGCCGCCCATGGAGAACCCGGCAATGTAGGTGTCTTCCCTTTTTTTGGAAACAGGAAACACACTTGTGATGAACATAGGAAGTTCTTCCGTAAAAAAGGTGCGGTAGGCGCTTCCTCGATACATGTCCTGATAGAAGTAGTTGCCGGCCGAGGCCATGACCACGGCGCAGCACCGTTCCTGGGCATACCGCTCGATATTGCTGTAACGGATCCAGGAACTGAAATCCCCATAGGCGCCGTGCAGAAGGTAGACCACGGGCAGGCCGGTTTCATATTGGTACTGTTTCTGTATGTCCTGGTCCACAATCTGTTCGTTTCCCTGCGGGGTTGGGATGATTACATTGATTGCGATATTATTTCCCAGTGTAGAACTATAATAGTGACATGTCATGCTTGCCATAAAAATCCCTCCATCATCAAAAATTATTTTCATTATACCGGAAATGAAAATCATATACTAGACGGAAATTGCGCTGTCTGGGCTAAAAATGAACGTATATTGTTCTTTTGAGGGAAATGGGATTTATTGCAGGATATCCTGTTTAAGCGAAAATACATGATAAATAGGAGGATTTTCAGTTGCTTCCTAAATAAAACAGGAAAAATCCCATTTCGTTCAAAAGAGCAAAATATGCAAAGTTTTAATATAAATACTGCAAAATCCGTCTAGCTTTTGGACCTGCTTTTCCGTATGATTGAACCAGAATGATTCAAGGAGGAGCGGTATGAAGGTATGTAAAAAGGCAATAGGAATCTGCCCCAGGGACGGCTATTATTCCATTCAGACCAACTGTGTGGAAATCCGTATCTGGTTTATGACGGATTCCATCATAAGGATCCGGGCGGGGTTTGACGGTGATTTTGCAGAAGGATCCTATAGTCTGGTCATGACTGCATGGGAGGATTCCATGGATGACCTGATGAAGGATTATAGGAAACGGATTCAGCCCGCAGGTTCCCAACTGACGGATGGAGAAGACCAGGCCATGATTCAGGGCAGGCAGCTTAAGGTGGTGGTGGACAAGGAGCCTTTTGCCATCCGCATCTATGACCAGGACGGAACCATGCTTCATGGGGATATTGTGGACCTGGCCTATCAGGAGGATTCCAACCGCCGCAGGATCCATACCAGCGAGATTACACCGGAAGATTGTTTCTATGGGTTCGGGGAAAAAAGCGGGGAATGGAATAAAGCGCAGAAATACATGTGTATGAGTCCCAAGGATGCCATGGGCTATAATCCTAAGGAAACAGATTCCTTGTACAAGCATATTCCTTTTTATGTTAAGCTGAACCGCAGTACCAGAAAGGCGGTGGGGTATTTCTACCACAATACGGCTGAGTGTGATTTTGATATGGGGCGTGAGAAAAGTAACTACTGGAACATGCACAGCCGCTACCGGACCGATGCGGGCGATATTGACCTGTTCTTCATTGCGGGGCCGGCTGTCCGCCAGGTGGTGGAGCGGTATACGGACCTGACAGGAAAATCCGCCATGCTTCCGCGCACGGCGCTGGGATACCTGGGTTCATCCATGTATTATCCGGAACTGGAGTCGGACTGTGATGAAGCAATCCTGGAATTCATCGATACCACCAAGGAAGAGGATATCCCTGTGGACGGCTTCCAGCTCTCGTCCGGTTACACTGCCCAGGAAACAGGGGAAGGCTTGAAGCGCTGCGTGTTTACCTGGAATAAAAAGCGTTTTAAGGACCCGAAGAAATTCTTTTCAGAAATGGGCAGGCGGGGGATTACCGTGTCCCCTAACGTAAAACCCGGAATCCTGCTGTCCCATCCGGGACTTGAAGAAATGAAGGAACGTGATATTTTTGTAAAGGACAGCCAGGAAGACGGACCGGGCATCGGCACCTGGTGGGGCGGAAAGGGTGTGTTCGTGGACTTTACAAAACCGGCTGCCAGGGCCGTATGGAAGGACATGCTGAAAAGAACGGTCCTGGAAATGGGGACCAGCTCTGTGTGGAACGATAACTGCGAATATGACAGCCTGGTTGATAAAGACTGCCGCTGTGATTTTGAGGGAAAAGGGATTACCATAGGCCAGGTGAAGGCTGCCATGGCTAATATCATGTGCCATGTAACGGCAGAAGCCGTGAGGGAAACCTTTGACAATACCAGGCCGTTTATCGTGTGCCGTTCCGGGCATGCGGGAATCCAGAGATATGCCCAGACCTGGGCAGGGGACAACCTGACCTGCTGGGAGGCGCTTAAGTATAACATAGCCACCATCCTGGGCATGAGCCTGTCCGGCGTTGCCAACCAGGGCGCTGATATCGGAGGCTTTTACGGGCCTTCCCCGGAGGCGGAGCTGATGGTGAGATGGGTCCAGAACGGCATTTTCCAGCCCAGGTTTTCCGTGCACTCCGTGAACACGGACAATACGGTAACCGAACCCTGGATGTATGGGGACTGTACCGGATATATCCGGGATGCCATCAAGTTCAGGTACCGGATGATTCCTTATCTCTATTCCCTGATGGAGCGGGCCCATGAGACAGGTCTTCCTATCATGGAACCTATGTGCAGTGCATTCCAGCAGGATCCGGCCTGCTATGAAGAGGGTGTGGATTTTATGGTGGGCGATTCCCTTTTAGTGGCCAATGTGGTGGAAAAAGGCGCCTCCACCCGGAGGGTTTACCTGCCGCGGGAAGAGCGGTTCTATGATTTCCATACACGGGAGGCATACGAAGGGGGACAGACCATTGAGATACCGGTTACATTATCCAGTATTCCGCTGTTTGTACGTGCAGGAGCCATTATCCCCATGGCCCTGAACCAGATGGACAACCTGTCCGGAGAAAAGGCTGAAGGCATCCGCCTCTTATGCGCCCCGGACCGTGACCGTTCATTTACCCTGTATGAGGACGACGGGATGACGGAGGACTACAAAAAGGGCGGTTATCTGAAGACAAGGATTACCATGACTGCAGGCATCCGCACCGTCCTCTCCTTCAGGCAGGAAGGGAACTATGAAACAGCTGTCAATGACATGGAGATAGATTTGATTCACAGGGAAAAGGCTCCCTTCGGAGTGACTGTGGATGGGGAGCCGCTGCCTCATTTCCTTCACCGGAAGAAGTACGAAGCAGCCCGGATCGGATGGTATTACAGCCAGACATTGAAATCCGTACAGATTAAGTATCCAAACCCTAAAAAAAACTATGATTTAATCATTTCATTCGAACAGTTTGATATGATTGGAATGTGAGGACAGGAATGAGATTCATGATTATGAAGAAATTTGCAGGCTTACTGACCGCGGCTGTCCTGACCGCCCTGACCCTGACCGGATGTGCCGGTTCGGAGGCGGCGGGCAGCGCCGATGCAACGGCAGAACATCCATTGGTACTGAATCTGGCCCACAACCTGGCGGAGAACCATATTACGTCAATCGCCCTGCAGGAGTTTGCCGACAATGTGGAGGAAAAGAGCGGCGGACGTATCCAGATAAGGATTTTTCCAAACGGTACCCTTGGCTCAGAAACAGAGGTGCTGGAGCAGCTCATGGCGGGCGTGGTGGACATGACCCGCGTATCGGCCCCCGGACTTGCAACGTATAATGAAGGATATCATACATTTGGGCTTCCCTACATATTCGATGACAATGAGAACTACTATAAGGTAATGGGGTCAGGGCAGATGGGGGAATTTTTCCGCTCCAGTGAGGCGGACGGGTTTGTTACGCTGACCTATTACACTTCAGGGTCGCGCTCCTTTTACACCATAGACCGGCCTATCCGCACACCCAAGGACCTGAATGGATTAAAGGTCCGCGTACAGGATATGAAGTCCCAGACCGATATGATGAAAGCCCTTGGCGGCACTCCGGTTGCAATGGCCATGGGCGATGTGTATACCGCCCTGCAGACCGGGATCATCGATGGCACGGAGAACAATGAAACAGCGCTGACCACCGGTATGCACGGCGAGATCTGTAAGTTCTATTCAGTGGACCAGCATACCATGATCCCGGACGTGCTGGTCATTGCCACGGATACCTGGGAGAAGCTGTCAGAGGAGGACAGGCAGCTCCTGATTGACGCGGCAGGGGAGTCTACCAAAAACCACATCGGGAAATGGGAACAGGCAGTGGCGGAGGCAGTGGAGACAGCTGCCAACGACATGGGGGTAACCTTTGTTGAGGATGTGGACAAGGATGCCTTCCGCGCAGCCACGGCGGATATGATTGAGAGCTATAAGGCGCAGTATCCCAAAGTAGGGGATGTGCTGGATATCATTCATTCAGTGGAATAGGAGGGGGATTATGGAACAGTTCTTTACCAAAATAAAGCGGGGGATGATATTCCTGCTGTCATGGATTGCGGCTATCCTTCTGGTGGCCATGAGTTTTCTTGTTATTTACCAGGTATTTACCCGTTATGTGTTAAACAGTCCCAGCGATTTTACCGAGGAAATCGTAAGGTACCTGCTGATATGGACCGGTTTCATGGGCGCGGCCTATGGGTTTTGCACCAGGCAGCATATGGCCCTGCTTTTGCTCCATAATAAAATGACTCCTGAAAAGAGAAGGCTCCTGTTGATATTCATTGATGCGTTGATATTTGCTTTTGCCCTGACAATCCTGACAGTGGGCGGCACCAAGCTTGCGGTCAGTGCAAGAAAAGAGTTCTCAGCCCTGCTGGGCATATCCAGAAGCATGGTATACAGCATGGCTCCGGTTTCAGGAGTGTTCATCATGGTTGCGCAGATTATCAATATCTGGGAAGATGTGACCGGGATTGTGATTAAGGAGGAGGATAAATAAGTATGAATATAGCGATTACTGCTCTTGTATTGTTTGGGGTTTTTGCGGTATTACTGATTCTGGGCTGCCCTATTTCCATCAGTATTGCAATTTCCTCCATTGCCACCACCCTGGTGAACCTGCCCTGGGACCAGACCAGCTTCATTGTCATGCAGAAGATGAACAGCGGTGTGGAAAGCTTTTCCCTTCTTGCGGTACCCTTATTCATACTGGCGGGTAATATCATGAACAACGGCGGCATTGCCAGAAGGCTGATCCGGTTTGCCCAGCTGCTGTCCGGACGCATTCCGGGCTCCCTGGCACATACCAATGTACTGGCCAACATGTTCTTTGGCGCGCTGTCCGGTTCAGCGGTGGCGGCGGCTTCCGCTATCGGAGGCATCATGGCTCCTATGGAAGAGGAAGAAGGATATGACCCTGCATTTGCCACCTGCGTGAATATTGCATCGGCGCCAACCGGACTCCTGATCCCGCCAACCAGCGCGTTTATCGTATATTCCACGGTTGCAGGCGGCGTATCTGTCTCAGCCCTGTTCATGGCCGGTTATGTCCCGGGCATATTGATGGGCCTTAGCACCATGGCCATTGCGTACTGTTATGCGAAGAAACACAACTATCCTGTGTGCCGGAAGGTCTCTTCCTCAGAAGCAGTCAGGATTACCCTGGACGCCATACCAAGCCTGCTTCTGATTGTGATTGTCATCGGCGGTATTGTGGGCGGTATCTTCACGGCCACGGAAGGCGCGGGCATCTGTGTGCTGTACTGCTTGATACTTTCGCTGTTTTACCGTTCCCTGACCCGGAAGAGCTTTATGAAAATCCTGCTTAACAGCGCGGCAACCAGCGGTATCATCCTGTTTCTGATTTCGGCGTCATCGGCAATGTCATGGGTGATGGCATATACCGGGATACCGGCAGCCATCAGCAATGCAATCATGTCCATTTCCACCAATAAATACATAATCCTGCTTCTGATGAACCTGGTGCTTCTGGTGGTGGGGATGTTCCTGGATATTACGCCTGCCTGCCTGATTTTCACGCCTATTTTCCTTCCCATTGTCCAGGGCCTTGGCATGGATCTGGTCCAGTTCGGCGTGGTACTGACATTCAATATGTGTATGGGAACCATGACGCCTCCGGTGGGCTCGGTGCTGTTCGTTTCCTGTGGCATCAGCAAGGTGCCTATTGAACGGGTGTTCAAACCCCTGCTGCCCTATGTGGGCGCGCTGCTTATCGTGCTTCTTTTAGTCACCTATGTGCCGGCGGTTTCCCTGGCGTTTCCAAGACTTATGGGACTTGTGTGATGAATCCCCATGGCCCCGGCAGGTTTGCCGGGGCATTATTGTATCCCTGATATAGGAGGAATAAGAAAATGAACCAGGTAACACCTGAAACAACCATAGGGGAGCTTTGCGGTTATGAGGAGTTCAAGCCTTTGTCAGAGTACTTTTTTACCAATATGACAGAAGATGTATGGAACCGTCCCCTGGATTACTATGGGTTTGAAAAATGTGGGTTCGCAGAAACCCTGGAACGGGTAAAGGCGCTGATTCTTACCGGGCAGACCCTGATTTACCCGGTGTATCAGAGGGATGCAGATAAGGAAAGCGTAAAGCTTATTTTCATGCCGCCGGAGCCGTCCATGCCGCCGGAGCCGTCCATATCGTCCGTGCCGACCAACCATACTTCCGGGAAACCTTATGTGCTCATATGCCCAGGCGGAGCGTATGCGCGCCAGTGGGGACTGATTGAAGGCCTGGCCATGGGCACCAGGATGAACAGGCTGGGATATCCGGCTTTTGTCTTATACTACAGGACTGCGCAGAACCCTCCCTTTGACCGTCCGCTGATGCCAAAACCGATTAAGGACCTGGCTGCGGCAATCCGGCTGATTGAAGACAGGGCAGAGGTGTTTGGGGTCAGGGCAGGGGACTACGCGGTGGCAGGGTTTTCTGCCGGGGCGCACCTGGCCGCGGAGTGGGGGACGGTTAACCATGGCTTTGCCGGATACGGGCTTAAGGGACCGGCTGCTTTGCTGCTGGGGTATCCAAGCATTTCCACAGACCTGTTCCTGGATATGGCAGAGGAGGCCGGGCGGAATAAACAAGAGGCGGATGTATCGTATCTCAGGCGGTTGGGGGGCAGCTCATTTACCAGGGAATCCCTGAGGGAATACAGCATTGATTACCATATGGACCGGAATTATCCCCCTGTTTATGTGACCGCATGCAAAGATGACCCTATTGTACCGGTGAGGTGCAGTTTCTGTCTGATTGAGAGGCTTAAGAAGCTTGGGATTCCATATGAAGCCAACATAGCGGAGCACGGTGGCCATAGCTTCGGGCTGGGAAATGGTACGGAGGTGGACGGCTGGCCGGAACAGGCCGCAGGGTTCTGGCAGCAGATGATGATGGGAAAGGCAGGTACAGGAAAATGAAGACCGTGGAATGAAAGGCCCTTGAGGTCATGGAAATTAATGTGGGTTAATTGGTTTTCAGACAGGGACGCCGTGCCGTTCCATTGCAGCGCTGCGTTCCTTTGCCTGCTTACGGCTTTTGGAAGGAGACAGCCCGGTGACGGAGCGGTACACCCGGTTAAAATGGGTCACATTGGAAAATCCTACAATCTTGCTGATTTCCGTGACGCTCTTATCAGTTTCCATAAACAGTCTTTGGGCATGTCCCACACGCAGGCTGTTGATATACTGGACAATGGTGCTGTTGGTATATTTTTTAAATTCCCTGCACAGATAATAGGGGCTGAGATAAAACTGTTCAGCCAGCTCATTCAGGGTGATGGGATATGTGTAATTCTCATGGAGATAGTGGATGATGCTGGTTATACGGCTCTGTTTCTCCGGTTTTGCGGTTTCGGTCGAATTGCGCAGCAGCAGGATTAATATCTGATTCAGTATGAAATACAGGGCTTCTTCTGAATAATTGTCATTAAATTCCTGTTCTTTTAACAGCGCGCGCAAAAGCCCGTGGGTCTCATTCTTCTCATCTGACTTATATACCCAGGCATGTTGGCTAAGCACATCTGTTACGCCTGGGACCGCTATCATTTCCCTGGTAAAATAAAGCACCAGCCGTTTAAAGGAGACATCGCTGTCCCCGTAGGAATGGTGCATCACATAAGGGGGGAACAGGATGAATTCCCCTGAGTTAAGGCAGTACAGCGTATCATCCGCTATATGGTACCGCTTGCCGGACTCCAGATAGTACAGTTCAAAATATTCATGGTAATGGGATTTTGCCATGTTATCATTTACGCCCTGTATCCTTTCGCAGGCAATCTGATATCCCTTGTCCATGCGCAGGCCGGCCTGATCAATCATCTGGGTTTCCTCCTGTATTTTCAACGATTCCATGTGGTGTTTTTCTGAGTTTACTATAATGAGGTTCAGGGGGGGATGTCAAGTGCTTTATGTAAACTTTTTTGGTTTTATCTGCTGCCGGACAGATATGAAAACAAATTCATCCTATGAATTTAAAAAAATATATGAATATATATTGACAATCCATTTTATATATGATAAATATAGACTATATTTATAGGATGAATAATGCGGTTTATAGAAAGATGACCCAACATTTAGGGACTGCATGCAAACAGATCCGGACAGGCCCTAAGTATTAAAACAAGGAGGAAACAGCGGCATGAAACAGCTATATGATGTACTCATTATCGGCGGCGGCGTGGTAGGCAGTGCCATAGCCAGGGAAATGTCCAGATACACCCTGAAAATCGGTGTGCTGGAGAAAAATCTGGACGTATGTTATGAGACCAGCGGACGCAATTCCGGCGTGGTCCACGGAGGGTTTGCCTATGACACCGGGTCCCTTAAGGCCAGGCTCTGTGTGGAGGGGAATAAAAACATGGGACAACTTGCAGAGGAACTGGATTTTAAATTCATCCGCTGCGGGAAAGTGTTGGTAGGCAGCACCGAGGAAGATATGGAGACGCTGAGACGTACCATCAGGCAGGGGGAGGCCAACGGCGCTTCGGGGCTGGAGCTGATTGACAGTAAACGCCTTCATGAGCTGGTACCTGCCGTGGTGGGTGAGTTTGCCATGTTTTCACATAACAGCGGCATTGTGGATCCGTTTAACTACACAATCGCTCTGGCTGAGAATGCACATGCCAATGGGGCGGACTATTTTTTTGACCATGAAGTGACTGCCATTGAACGGGATGCGGATGGGATTTACGCCCTTACAACCCCTCACGGCATATTCCACACCCGCTGGGTGGTCAACAGCGCAGGACTGGGCTGCGGACGTATTTCCGATATGCTGGGAATCAAAGGTTATAAGATCATCGGCTCAAAGGGTGATTATATCATACTGGACAAGAGGACAGGACCCCTCCTTCCCATGCCGGTATATCCGGTGCCAAGCAATACCTATATGGGAATCCATGTGACCAATACCACGGATGGCAATGTGATTATTGGGCCTAATGCGGATATGGTATCTGATTTTACATATTACGGCGTGCCTCAGGAGAATATGGATTACCTTGCAGAGAGCGCGTCCAATCTCTGGCCCTGCATCCGCAAGCAGGATTATATCCGCAATTATTCCGGCATCCTTCCTAAGTGGGTGGACGACAATGGCGCCATCCAGGATTTTAAGATTGAAATCCGTGATGATATTGCGCCGCGGGCCATCAACCTGGTGGGCATTGAGTCCCCCGGCCTGACCGCCGCGGTGCCCATTGCCCGATATGCAATCGGGCTTATGGCAGAGCGGGAGAAGTTAGAACCGAACCCTGACTTTAATCCTGTGCGCAGGGGAATCCCAAGATTTGAGGAGCTGACAAAGGAAGAACAGAACCAGCTGATACTGGAGGACCCGGACTATGGCGAGGTCATATGCCGCTGTGAAAAGGTGACCAGGGCTGAAATCCTTGCCGCAATCCACAACCCCCTGGGCGTGGATACCATGGCAGGCATCAAGTACAGGACCCGCTCCATGATGGGGCGCTGCCAGGGCGGGTACTGCCAGATGCGCATTGCCCAGATGATAGAGGAGGAGCTGGGCAGGAAGGAAACTGAAGTACAATATGCAAGAAAAGGCTCCCGGATGTTTTTCGGCAAAGTCAGGCAGGAGGTGTAGGGCATGGACGGGCAGATGGATAAAAAAACATGCAGTCAGATAAATGGAATCAGAACAGAGGCCGTTGACGTGGTTATCGTAGGTGGCGGCCCTGCGGGGCTGGCGGCTGCAGCAGAACTGTATCATAAGGGAATCCACGATATCCTGATTGTGGAACGTGAAAAACAGCTTGGGGGGATCCTGCGCCAGTGTATCCACGATGGCTTTGGGCTGACCCGCTTTTGCACCACGCTCAGCGGGCCGGAGTATGCCAAGCGCTTCATTGACGAGGTGGAGGAACTGAAAATCCCATACATTACGGATGCGGCCGTGTTGGAAGTAACGGACGCAAAGCTGGTAACCGCTGCCACCCGCGACGGATTAAGGCAGTGGCAGGCCAAATCCGTCATCCTTACCATGGGCTGCCGGGAGAGGACCAGGGGGGCGCTTGGGATTCCCGGAGAACGTCCCACCGGTGTGTTCACGGCAGGTGTTGCCCAGGCGTACATTAACCTTTATAACACCATGCCTGCCAGGGAAGTGGTGATTCTGGGGTCCGGCGATATCGGAATGATCATGGCCAGGCGGCTGACCCTGGAAGGCGCCCATGTACAGGCCGTGTTCGAGATCCAGCCATACCCCAGCGGACTTCCGCGCAACATTGAACAATGCCTTAACGATTATGGCATCCCGCTGTACCTGAGCCACACGGTTACTGCAATCCATGGCGACAAGCGCCTTACGGGCGTGACCATTTCCCGGGTGGATGAGCATTTTAAACCCATTCCGGGCACGGAAAAGGAATACAGCTGCGACACGTTAATCCTTTCAGTGGGACTGATACCGGAAAATGAACTTTCCCTGGATGCAGGCGTTGCCCTGGACGGCAGGACAAAGGGCGCTGTGGTGGATGAATATTTCCAGACCAATGTGCCGGGCATCTTTGCCGCGGGCAATGTGCTCCATGTCCACGACCTGGTGGACTTTGTGTCCATGGAAGCCGAGAACCTGGCTGATTCGGCGGCGGAATATATCAGGGACAAAAGCCTTCCCGACTGTCCGGTTGAGATTAAGACGGACAGGAATATAAACCATACCGTACCTCAGCGCATCAGCGGCACACGTGGATTTAAGCTGTCCATGCGTGTGAACCGTCCCATGAAGGACTGCCGCATTGTTGTGCGCCAGGACGGCGTGGAGATTGCTGCAAAGAAGATGAAAAAAGCCATACCGGCAGAGATGATCCAGATGGAAATCAAGCCGGAGAAACTTAAAACATCCGGAAATCTGGAGGTGTGTGTGGAATGATGAGGGAATTTACATGTATCATCTGCCCCAATGGGTGTGAAATCAGGGCTGAGATAGAAGAAAAAGAGGGCGGCGCAGTGGAAATCCTTTCCATTGAAGGCGCAGCCTGCAAAAAAGGCAACGCCTATGTGGAACAGGAGTTAAAAGACCCCCAGAGGAATATTGCTACTTCTGTCCTTGTCAAAGGAGGAATCCTTCCCTTAGCCAGTGTGCGCCTGACAGCGCCAATCCCGAAAGGCCGCATTTTTGATGCCATGGCTGAAATCAGGAAATGCACCCTGACTGCCCCGGTGGAATCAGGAACCGTGGTCATCCATAATCTTCTTGGTTATGATACGGATGTGATTGTGACAAAGGATATACCGGAAAATGCCGAAAAGTAATATATTATATCAAGATAGATATATTAAGATAAATATATTATAAGGGCACACTTCTGGATGTGAACCGATTAGTAAAAAAAGCTTCCCAAAACATACATGCCGGTACGGTACCACGCCGGCATGTATGCTGGGAAGCTTTCTGCATCTTCACATCCAGCTATGTGTTTATCTACAGGAAATAATCCGGGAATTTCTTCTTCAGGATTCCCTGGTCAACCAGGGCGGTGGATATATGCGCCACCATGGCCCTGCCGGCTGCTGCCGGGTCCTTGTCCTCCAAAGCCTTACAGATGGCCACATGTTCGCTGATCACACGGTCGGAGATGGCGATGTGGTAGCTTAGCTTTCTCTGACGGTCAAAGTGGGGCATTACATTCTGCATGGTATCATAGATAAAGGACATGCTGCATATATCATAAAATTCTTTATGGAACGCAATGTCCAGGGAGAGGAATTTCTCAAAATTTTCCCTTGGTCCTCCGGAAGCATAGTCTTTCTGCAGGGTGATTGTGTCATAAAGGTTGTCCAGGTTGCTTTGGGTAACGAGGCCGCAGCTCATCTCTGCCAGGGGACCTTCAATCATCTTACGCATGGTACATACCTGTTCCACAATCTCTGAATTAATTAATGACACGAAAATCCCGCGCTGGGGATAGCTTTCAATCAGCTGTCCGTTGGTAAGGGAGAGGATGGCTTCGCGGACCGGCGTCCTGCTTATATTTAATTCTTTTGATATCTCTACATCTGAAATCTTCTGTCCAGGTTCAAAGTTAAGGTTGATGATCTGGTACAGCAGATACCTTTGCGCGTATTCGCGGGCAGTTTCCCCGGGCTTCTGAGTGAAATTTTCCATATTCAGGTCTCCTTTGGCAGTATATATATATTAATACCACGATTTGAGTAATATATTAAGTTATATAACTGTTAAATTTTACTTTTCTAGTATATCGTCTTTGCCATCAATCTGTCAAGTAAGACAGAAGGTTGTGATATACAAAAATGTGGTATGTCAATAGGGTGTTAATAAATATTAACGGTTAAATTGCACAAAAAAATCATGATATTAATGTAAAAAGTAACAAAAGTATTGTTAAAAAAATATTTAATATTGCATTTGCAATTCGGTAGTAGTATATTAACTGCATTAAGATATATTATACCCGTGTTAATATATCGTTAAGATTCTTAGCAACAGCATTAAGAAGGTATAAAGATAAGCAGAGGAGGATTAGAACATGAAGAAAAACATGAAAAAAATCTTAGGCGTAACACTGGCGGCATGTATGGCGGCAACCTCACTGGCAGGATGCAGCGGATCCCCGGGCAAGCAGACAACAGCAGCACCGGCAGCAGGAGAGCCAGGGGC